>OGML01001291.1_pt1 | contig 21998 bp, 15 predicted proteins | sample 1572951 | NCBI WGS metagenome assembly OGML01 (sample SAMEA2581883, study PRJEB24529) | metagenome | biome: Human gut stool | place: China | collected 2011 | reverse complement strand
GGGCTGTCCGGGAAACAGTCAAGCTGGAACAAATCAACAAATGGCTTCCTATACAGGCTACCCGCCAGGCTTATAAGCGTCTGGGAAAAGATCCGAATCGTTATCGTCCTTCTTCTGAAGCCTTGCGGAGGCGCATTCTCCGTGAATTACCCCTTTATAAGGTCGATACGCTGGTCGATCTCATCAATTTGGTTTCTATCCGTAGCGGATATTCCATCGGAGGCTTCGATGCGGATAAAATTGCCGGTGGCAGTCTGGTGTTGGGAGTCGGCAGGGAAGGTGAAATTTATCATGGAATCGGGCGTGGAGAATTGAATATTGCAGGTCTGCCCGTTTACCGGGATGCAGTCGGTGGGGTAGGAACTCCGACGAGTGATGAGGAACGGACAAAAATAGGACTGGATACGACTCACTTGTTAATGATTATAAATGGTTATTCAGGATTGGAGGGGTTGGAGGCGGCAGGAAAGTATGCCGTGGGCTTATTAAGCAAATATGTTTCAGCTATAAACATGGAGGCGGAACTTGTTACAGCCAAAGATCGGACGAAAATAGCGCTATAATTCTGTTATAATAGTGTTAATTATGCTTTCAAAACATAAAAAGCACCTGTCTTTATGCTAAAAAACATCTATATCCTTTTGTTTTAATCGATTAATCTATAAATTTGCTCCCGTTAACGATTAACAAAACAAAAAGAAACATGATCGAATTGATTGGAACAAACGCCGGCCTTGTTTGGAACGCATTGAATGAAGGCGGTAAGATGAGTGTTAAGGCAGTAAAGAAGGCTACTAAGATTAAAGCGGAAAAAGATATGTATGCTGCTTTTGGTTGGTTAGCGAAAGAAGGCAAATTGGCTTTCGAAAACATCGAGGGTGAATTGTACGTTGCGTTAGTATAAATATAGCGTAGCTGAATCTATTGGAAGGAGGGCTGTTCGGATTTTAGTTTGAACGGCCTTTTGTGTGTCCGGACGTTTTCTGTCAAAAAAACAAACCGATTCGTTGTTTTATTCAATTCTATCCTTTACTTTTGTGTAGAATTTGGTGTGAAATGACCGAAGATCATAAAAGATTGTTGGCTGTATTTGATGTTAGGGTTCGTGATTTGATGGAGTTTTGCGATAGGCAAAAGGAGAAAATCAACGAGCTTGAAAGTTCTTTAGCACAGAAAGAAGGAGAACTTCAGCAGGCAATGAAGACGATCGAAGAGTTGAATGCCAAATGCGATAACATGCTGACTGCACGGGTCGTTTCTGTCAACGAGGGAGAAATGAAAAGTGCCAGGATGAGGTTATCGAAGTTAGTGCGGGAAGTAGACAAGTGCATTGCACTATTAAACGAATAGAGGCGATGGACGATAAATTTCTTATACATGTAGAGATAGCCGGTAAAAGTTATGGTATCAGGATCAACCGGAGCGAGGAGCAGGTAGCCCGTGAGGCAGTCCGGCAAATCAGGAAGAAAATGGACCAGTACCGGAAGAAATATTCCGACGTGGATGTAAAAGATTTGTTAGCCATGGTAACCTTTCAGCTATCGGTGGAAAACTTGAAGTTGGAGGATAAGAATGACACAAGTCCCTTTACTGAAAAGATACAGGAGCTGACCGATGAACTGGAAAGTTACCTGAAGGATAAATAGTTGTAAGAATAAAGAAGATGCGTTTCCGCACTACTTTGCATGGGTGTATCCATGTAAGGCAGTGCTTTTTTTGTATAATAATATAACTGAATTTAAACTATAAGTAAAATGGGTATGACTATAATCATAGCACTTGTGACCTTCGTTGTCGGAGGCTTGCTCGTGTGGTTTGTGATGAGAGTCCTTATGAAGTCAAGGTATGACGCTGTGATACGCGAGGCTGAAAAGGAGTCGGAAGTAATGAAGCAGAAGAAGCTGCTCGAAGTAAAAGAGAAGTTCCTTCATTTGAAAGCGGACCTGGAGAAACAGGTGTCCGCCCGTAATTCAAAGATACAGTCTGTAGAGGCTAAGTTGAAACAACGTGAGTTGAATTTGAACCAACGTCAGGAAGACCTGCAACGCAAGAATAGCGAAGTGGATGCCGTGAAGGAGAATCTGGCGGCCCAACTGGAACTGGTAGATAAGAAGAAGCAGGATTTGGAGAAACTTCACCAGCGTGAAATCGAACATCTGGAAACTCTGTCCGGGCTTTCTGCCGAAGAGGCGAAGGAGCGTCTGATCGAATCCTTGAAAGACGAAGCCAAGTCAGAAGCTACTTCCTACATCAATGAAATCATGGAAGAGGCAAAGATGACAGCCAACAAGGAAGCGAAGAAAATCGTTATCCAGTCCATCCAGCGTGTAGCAACCGAAACGGCAATCGAGAATTCGATTACAGTCTTCCATATCGAATCAGACGAGATCAAAGGCCGTATCATCGGTCGTGAAGGGCGTAACATTCGGGCGTTGGAAGCAGCAACCGGTATTGAGATCGTGGTTGACGATACGCCTGAAGCAATCGTGTTGTCCGGTTTTGATCCGGTCCGTCGTGAAATAGCCCGTCTGGCTTTGCACCAGTTGGTACAGGACGGACGTATCCATCCGGCTCGTATCGAGGAGGTGGTAACGAAGGTGAAGAAGCAAGTGGAAGACGAGGTCGTAGAGACCGGTAAGCGTACCGTGATCGATTTGGGAGTGCACGGTTTGCATCCGGAATTGATTCGTATGATCGGTAAGATGAAGTATCGTTCTTCTTATGGACAAAACTTGTTGCAACATGCTCGTGAGACGGCCAACCTTTGTGCCGTGATGGCTTCCGAGTTGGGATTGAACCCGAAGAAAGCGAAACGTGCCGGATTGTTACATGATATTGGTAAAGTGCCCGATGATGAGCCGGAATTGCCGCACGCTATCTTGGGTATGAAGCTTTGCGAGAAATATAAAGAGAAACCGGATATCTGCAACGCTATCGGAGCTCACCATGACGAAATGGAAATGACTTCATTGCTCGCTCCCATCGTACAAGTGTGCGACGCCATCAGTGGAGCGCGTCCGGGAGCACGTCGCGAAATCGTGGAAGCCTACATCAAGCGACTGAACGATTTGGAAAATATAGCCATGAGCTATCCGGGCGTAACGAAAACCTACGCCATCCAAGCCGGCCGTGAGTTACGCGTCATTGTAGGTGCAGACAAGATAGACGACAAGCAGACGGAAAGCCTGAGCGGAGAAATAGCCAAGAAAATCCAAGATGAAATGACCTATCCGGGACAGGTGAAGATCACGGTCATCCGCGAAACCCGCTCGGTAAGTTATGCGAAATAAGAGAATATTTCATGAACTTGATGCCTTTCCTTTCACCACGAGGGGAAAGGCATATTTATTCAAAGCCGGACATGGAAAAATATATAAAGGCCATAAGCCAATGGATTGACGGAATCCCTTATGAAAAGGCTTTTTGGAACAATGTGTATCGTTGGAAACAGACTTTCAACGGAATGATGCAATGGTCAAACTATGGCGGAATCATCGATTTGGAATGTTTTGACGCAAACCGTTTTCTCTCGTCCTGTACTTCCTGCAAACCTAAAGTTTTGGATGTGGGATGCGGATTAAGCTATGCTACCGGTAACTATATAGAGATTAACGGTACTAAAACGGAACTCGACCTCCATTACGTAGACCCATTGGCGGATGTGTTCAATAACATTAAGAAAAGACACCACCGTAACCTGCCGGACATAGAATTCGGCATGGTGGAATGCTTGTCGGATTTCTTTCCCCGTCACGACGCAGACCTGATCATCATCCAAAATGCACTCGACCATTCTGCCATGCCCATAAAAGGCATACAGGAAGCCTTCTCCACACTAAAGACCGGGGGCATATTATATCTCAACCATCATCCTAACGAAGCTGAAACGGAACAATATAAAGGTTTTCACCAGTTTAACATTGACGAAGAGAATGGCAAACTCGTCATCTGGAACAAAACGGAAAGGTCTATCATTCAAGGTTTACTTGGTGCACACGCAGACATAACCGTAACCCGCCACGAAAACGGACATATAATAGCCATAATAAAAAAACTATCCGAAATACCATCGGAAGAATATCTTTCAGGTCATGACCGCGTGCAAATATGCCACGCACTCATGGAAGTGGCCGGTAAATTAAAAATAAGCTATACTTTGAAATCTTCTTTAAAATATACTTTTTATAATTCCGTACAATTCATTGTACAAGCCCTACCTTGGGAGGTGAAGATGAAAATAAAGAAACTTATCAAACAGGCATGAATTTAAAAGGATGCAAAACAAAAACATCAAATGGGTCAATACCGCCCGTACACTCTGCATGATTTCTGCTCCATAGTGAAATCAAAGGGGAATAGCTGCTACTTTATTGGTGAGCTTGATTGCCCTCTCACACCCATTCCCTCAAACACAAAATGATTGGAATACCTTGGATAAACCTGATTATCTAACGATATTTTCTCTACCTTACCGACTCACGGAAAAGTCATTCCCTGTACTTAGCACAGAAGCACATCGCTACATGAAACAAACAGAAAGCCATTACGTCCAGTATTACAATCCACGTATCGGAAACTCCCCAAACATAAAGGGCTGCATTCAAACCGCAAAAGAAAAGAAACAGTCCCATAATGATAGCCCATGCCTGATGCATGGAAAAACCGGCAGCCATCACCAAATGGTGGATATGACTCTTGTCTGCCTCAAAAATGGGCTTGCCCCGATATAAACGGAACAGCGCCACCCGTATGACATCGAACGTCGGCACAATCAACAATGTGTAGGAAACCAACAAGGCATAGCCACGATAAGGCAACACCGCAGGATTGTTCGTCGCATATTTAATAGATAAATACGCAATAGCATATCCCAAAAACAAACTTCCGGAATCTCCCATAAAGGTCTTTGTCCCCTTCTCCGCTTTTCCCCACATATTAAAATAGAAAAAGGCCACCAGTGAACCTAACAACCCTGATGCCACCAAAGCATAAACAAAAGTACGTTCCATCTGCAAATACAGAAAGATATAGGCCGCAAGAATGCAAATGCATAAACCGGATGCCAGACCATCAATCCCATCAATCAAGTTTATGGAATTTACGACCAACAAAATGACAAATACCGTGAAAGGATAACTAAACCACACGGGCAATTCATGCAAGCCGAACAAACCATAAAAGTTATTGATGAGCAATCCGCAAAACGGCATCAGCAAGGCAGCCACCAACTGTACCGCAAACTTATGATTGGGTTTCATCCCTACCAAATCATCCACCGTGCCTATTATATATATAAGAAAAGCCCCGACTGCCATCGCCAACGACGACACCTTTAAAGTCAGTACCCCTTGCCACCACGAAGAAGACAGGATCAAAACCGAAACCAACGCCACCAACATGGAAGGCATAAAAAGCAAACCGCCTAAGCGCGGAATAGCACAATGATGTACCTTCCTCCCCCCAGGCAAGTCATAATATCCTCTCTTACGGCAAAAATCCAAAAGAAAAGGCATTATCCCAAACGTTATTCCCATCGCAACTAAAGCTGCAGATATTATACTACATATTCCTCCGCTCATTTTACGTATTCATTAACCTTATTTTGGAAACGTGAAAGAATGGTTTTTATTGTAAACAACCGGATAGAAATCGCAAAAACAGACAAACTTGTCACACCTTTGCAATCCCCCTACTTTTTCTGACAATAGGCTTCATGCTTCAGCATAATACATAAACCTTTAGCTTCAAGTATATTAGTACCCTGATGGTTGAAGCAACCAACTTTCAGCCGCCCTCAGGTGACGGACAGCAGTCCTTATAAGCCAAACGATTTTCCGTTGTGCTCTGACCGCCTGCCCGATTATCATCCCTTCCGCGATTATTTCGACCGCCTACCGCCGTGGGACGGAAAAGACCGTCTCGACGCACTGGCACAGCGCGTGTCGAACCGTGCGCTGTGGGTACGCGGATTCCGCCGGTGGATGGTAACCGTGGCAGCTCAGTGGATGGGGATGGGGGACAACCATGCCAACAGTATGGCTCCGGTATTGGTGAGCGGGCGGCAAGGATTGGGAAAGTCCACATTCTGCCGCAATCTCCTGCCACCCGAACTGTCCTATTACACCGACAGCGTGGACGTGGCGAATACCGCCCGTATGGAACAGCTTTTAGTGGAAATGGGACTCATCAACCTGGATGAGTTCGACCGCATCCCCGTCCGCCGCCATCCGGCCTTGAAGAACGTGATGCAGCTCACCGACCTGCACGTGCGCAAGGCTTACCGGCGCGACACGCTACGCTTGCCGCGCATCGCCTCCTTCATCGCCACGTCCAACAGCCATGAACTGCTTTCCGACCCTTCAGGCAGCCGCCGTTTCCTCTGCGTGGAGGTGGAGCGACCCATCGACAGCACGGACATCGGACATGCCCAAATCTACGCCCAACTAAAAGCCATGCTCCTCGGTGGCGAACGTCATGGGTTCACGGCGGAAGAAGAGGCGGAAATCCAACGTGCCAACGTGGCTTTTTACCGCACTTGCCCGGCGGAAGAGGCTTTTGCCCGCCACTTCCGTGCCGCCCGTCCGGACGAAGAGGCCCTGTCCGTCTCCCTTCCCGAACTCATCGCCCTGTTGCGCAAGCGTCAGCCGGGCACGCTCACGGGCATCGGCATGCAGGAGTTCAGCCGTGCCCTCGTGGCCGCAGGCGTGGAACGACGGCACACGGAAAAGGGTAACCGTTACCGGATTGTGCCGCTGGAGGCATATACTTGTAAACACTAACCTTTCTCTGTATGAAAGAAAACGAAGTATCGAATTTACGTTAATAGAGGTCTTCGCCGAGTCCTCCGGCTCCACAAATGCTTATGGGTACCAGTTCCATATAGTCCAATGAGAAAGAGGCGTTCGTTGCACTTGAAACGACGGAACGTATGCGCACACTATGGTGTCTATTGGGTTGTATATTTACATTACAGATCTTACGGCGCATCAAGTCGTTTTGGTTGTAATGCGTGAAACAGATACTGGCATTGTATCTTGGTTCGGTTGTACCGTCATTGTTGTAATATACCGATTTGGCACCACTATAATAACCGTTATTTCTCATTACACGGGCATTTTCCTCTAATTCTTCTGTTGTATACATACCGCTGCTGTTTTCGTCTTTGTTCCGCCATCCTCTCCAACCGTTATAAAGCCCGCCTACTCTTGAATCGCTTGGCCCGTAAGTCATATCGACAGGAAGACCTTGTGCTACGCCGTCTACATATATTTGTGCTGTACCGCGACTGGGAAGAGCACAATATCCGAGACGAAGTTCGTAAGTTCCAGGAGGAACGTCGGGTAATTGGAACGTTACGTCATAGCTTGTGCCCAATAGGCTCATGGAATCTCCGTGCATACTTGACCAATAAATGATGGGACGCTGTACGAAACAGATTGTTGTTGCATTGAACGTCATATTTGATAAATAGCCGGGCGGGAGGTAATGGTTGAAACCTCCGGCTTCAGCACCGGTTTCACTATTATCGTATGAGCCGTATGCTTGGCAGGGATTGCCACAAAGACGGATATTATTGGTGGTCAGTTCAGGCCATAATGTAATGAAGTCTATACGCATCCGGCAGTTCATAACCTTGTTACGCATGGTTTGGTCATAGGCTAACACATCGTCTACGTAATAAAAAGCCATGTTTAACGAGAAGTTTTCTTGGTCCGGCACAGTCAGGTGTGAACCGCGAATCCGCTCGCTGTACGTATAAATGTTGGCAGCAGAATGATTGAGGTAGAATTCCCGTTCATATTCTACGGAGGGATCTACTGTCCTATAAACCTTTTCCAGCTTAACGGTAGAAAAATCGAGCATCGTACTTACCCAATCCGTGGGGTTGGTATAGGCCGTGTTTACTCCCCAACAGTTGACCATTTTGGCTGTGCTGGTAAACAACCGATCAAGTATGTGGTAAGACATGAACATGTTTAGTGGATTCTTACGGTTTTTGAGTGAGTTGATGTTCCAATATTTATCCACGTCATTTTGGGTAATCCCGAAGATTGCTTTCGAGGTTCCGTCGCCATATTTTTCCACGGCTAAATCATACAATGCTTGGATTTTTTCATCCATTGTCATTTGCTTGTTGAATCGTTCTCCATATTTGTCGTAAAGCACACTGTCCGGAACGATGTACAATGTATATCCTCTGTAGCGATGATCTGGGCGTTTTCCCACATAATTCTCGTTGCCGATATGCATGCTGGTTGTAAATTCTTCGTAGTTGTTTTTCCAAACCTCGTAATTCTCATCGCGATAGTTGGCTAAAGAGTCGAGTAAAGCCGTACGGCGTAAGGCTTCATAATAAATGCTGAATTCTTCGTGATTCTCGTCAAGCAAACCGGAACCGTAACTCGTATTGGGTACTAACATTTTGTTTACAGGATGTACTACGCCATTTTCCACGGAGTCGTTTTTCAATTCGTTTATGATAGCCGCACGTCGATTGATGATGCTGAGTGTCATTCCATTGGTGTCTGTTGTACTGCCGTCTGTCACAATAATCAGTGGCAGGCCAAGCCCGTTGTTTTCTTCTTGGGTTTTAGGTAAGTCATAAGTATACATTATCCGTTCTATTATACAGGCTTTTACCAATGTGTCACAATACTCTTGAGAAATGTCTTCTACGGTGTTATATCCCATTTCTTGCAAGAATGATTCCACACCGGAATTTGTAGCCGGAAAGAATGTCCGGCTTCCGCGGCTATTGAGGTAATCCATTCTGCCGGCTCGTTCTACGATCTGTTTGAATAGGCTAAAGTCTTCATGTGTTTCTAAAAAATCTCTCATAGTCTCTCCGGTGAACGTGTAATAACTCGCATCTGGTATGTCGTCGTTACATGCTGTGAGCCCACCTATTGTCACGGACATTATTAGGCTAATTCCGATACTTTTTAGTATATTATATATGTATTTCATGATTTTTCTTTTTATAAGATGTCAACATGTTAATCACAATGAAGTATTATCTTAGTTTAAGTTGGTCTACGACCACTCCTTCGTCTAAAGCCGTAATTTTTATATATCCCTTATTTTTCGTAAACGGGAAACGGGCTGTTTTTATGCCCTTTGCCCGTAATATGTTGACTTTCCATTCTTCGCTGTATTCTGCGGTTTCGCAGTCGAACACCTGCGGTTCGTTTCCTTCCGTCGAGATAGAAAAGCGAAGTTTGCCGCCTTCTACTGCATGGGTCGGAACCAGATGCACTTCTACAGTCAGGCTGTCCTTTCGGTTGTTCTTGAATTCGTATTCCACCGTTCCGCCTTTGGCCAAATAAATGGCTTTTCCTGCATATCCCAATCCATCTATGACGGTATAGCTGCCCGAAGCGGATGTATATTCCGTACCGTTCCACGACTGTAAGGGGGCTGGATATTCCTTCAAGTCGGAAGAAGATGCGGTATGTTTGACCTTGTCGAATACAATCAGTCCTCGTGGCCCGACGCTCATGATGGAATTCCATTTGCCGTCGAGCAGGGAGTTGAACCGCCGGGTCAGGGAAACGATGCTGTCGTATGCCGCGTCGGACTTCTTCCATAAAGAAGCGCTGTCGGACGGGGTGTGGCGGGCAAACTGTGCGTAGAGCATCTTTTTATTCATTTCGTTCGAGGCTTGTACGGGATACTGGATCATTTCGAAATAAGCCTCTTTGCGGTTGGACGGAACGGTCGCATACAATTTTTCCACCCGGTCTGATAGTTTTTTGAATCGTTCGAGGCGTTCGTTGATTTCCTCCGTAGACCATGGCAGGTCGGCGATTTGTTCGTGCCGCTTGTCGTATGTCCGCGTATTGCCCATGAATTCAGGTTTGCGGATGTGGGAGAGCAAGTAGAAATCTTTCATGAGGGGTAAGAGCTCCTTTCCCGTTTTCTTTCCGAACGTTTGGTTCAGCCAGTTACCCAGATGGGAGAATACAATTCCGCTTCCGCCCTTACACCCGGAAAGGTTGATGTCCCAAGCCATATCGAGGAAGAACTCGGTCAGGTATTCGGACGGCTTGATGTCTCCGACGTTGAGCACCCATATCTTACGCATATTCCGGTCGTAAGCCGTTTTCATCTGTTGATACATCAATGAGGGCTGTACGATACCGAGCCAAAGGAAGTCGTGAGGCTCCCCCCAGTATGAAGTATGATAATACACTCCGTTTCCGCCCGTGCGTTTTCTTTCTTTCTCATCGGGAAAGTGACGGATGTAGCCGTAATTGTCGTCCGGCCATACCAAGGTGATGTGGTCAGGCACTTCCAATCCGGCCCGGTACACGTCCAATACTTCTTTGTAGGGGACGAACTGTTGCGGAATCTTTTTACTGTCCGGATGAATGTACTGCCGGAGCAGGCTGTCTTGTACTTGCAACACTGCATTCAGGGCATCTTTGTATTCATGGGTATTCTTTACACCAATCATCCTTCCGTCATGTTTGCCCCGCATGCCCATCGTGAAGATATTATCCGAATGTCCCAGTTCTTTGAGCCGGTCTGTCCAGTAATCTACTACGGCCTGGCGGTTCTTGAGAAAATTGTAGTCGCCTTTTCCGGCTAAGTCCCATTCCGTAGCCGAGTTACGCATCATGGGTTCGCAGTGAGATGTGCTGACCACTATGCCATAGCGTTCCGCCATTTTCCGATTGCCTTCTACGAAATAGAAAGGCATGGTCACTTCGTGCATGGCAGGCCAAATGGTGTTGGCACGTAGCCGGAGAAGCAATTCGAAGACTTTGGCGTATGTTTTCGGGCCGACTTGTCCTTTGAAACGTCCTTTGACCGGATATTGGGTTTGAGCTTCCGGTTCGAAGTTCTTTGTAGACCACGGTGTCAGCCCCCAGTCTTCGTCGTTGAGGAAGATACCTCGGAACTGCACGGAAGGGGCTTGCTGTCCCTCTTTGATTTCGGAGACAAGGAAGCGGTCGCGCTTGTCGGGAGTCACGTCCGCCCACCATTCCCACGGCGAAACGCCTATCATGCGTGAAATTTCCAAAAGGCCGTAGGCCAACCCTCGAGCATCGCTTCCGGTGACGAGAACTTGCTTTTTGCCTAACTTACGAATTTGGAATGCTTCCCATTGCCCCATGATGGGAGGGAGGTCTACTTCATTTCTTTTCAGGTAAGCCTGCATTTCCGGATTGTCGACCGTTCCGGTCACGATTTTTATGTCATGTCCCGGAGCAGAGGCGGGAACCAGTCGGGCATCGAATACGTTCTTCACGTCCTTTTGCAGGATTTCCAATGCGGTGTGTACTACTTCTTTCTCTTCTTTGCCTACGAAAATTTCCGTCTGGCAATCCTTTTCAAACAGCACTTGTGCAGAAACCGGTGTACATGTAAGCATATATATGCTCAGTAACCAAAAAATATTTTTCTTGTTCATCGTATTATGATAATGGTTATATTCGAATAAAAGATCCATCGTTTTTTCAATAAGAATCACATTTATAATATTTGGATTTTCAGTTCACTTCCTTTAGCCTGAATCCGAAGTTCTTTTTTATTCTTGTCGTATTTCCAAGAGGATACATTCTTCACATTATTGACCTTAGGCATGTTTTTTAAGATGAAAGTGTATGATTCCTCGTCTTTTCCGGATACGGTCAGTAGCTTACGGTTTTCATCATACATCACTCGGTAATCCCGATACGTAATGCCATCGTCTATCGGGAGATGTAACAGGCTTTGGCTTATCCCGTTCGGATAAATCAATATGGTTTTCCGATGCTTCATTGTTTCGTCTCCCAATCCGGTGATCTGCGTTGTGATATTGAGTGGAATGATGGAGCCTGATTTGACGAATAACGGAAAACGGTCTAAAGGATAAGTGGCTGTGACCTGACTTCCGGCTGCGTATGTTTTTCCGCTCCAGAAATCAATCCATTCTCCGTTTGTGGGTAGGTGAAAGGAAACTGTATTTTCTTCGGAAGTAATAGCTTTGGTAAAAAGGGCATTACCCACTTGGTGGCTTTCTTCTGCAAATGAAGCATTACGAATCAGGGAGCCTCCGGTTAGATGGGCATCCACTACTGTGGAAAAAAGGTAAGGAATTAATTCGTCGTGCAAGGATACGCAGTAGCGGTAAATGTTTTCCACGTCTTTTCCGTGATACCAAGGTAGATGATTACTGAAGGCTCCATTCTCTCCTCCGTTAATCATACAGGCTGTCATGCATCCGAATTGGGCATATCGGACAAATTGCAATTTGTCGGAGCGTTTTTGGAAAAATCCTCCTACTTCGCAAGCCACGGAACCATATCCACGTTTGGCCGAAAGGTAGATATTGCGAATCTGTTCTTTCAGGCCTTTCCAGTCTCCAGAGAAATCTCCGCTCCAACCCATATTCAGTTTTTCTACACTGGCAGCATATCCTCCTTGATGTGAGAATGGACGTGCAATGATGATACCGTTAGGGTTATGTTTCACTGTGTAATCATACATGGCGTTGTAGTAATAAGGCCGGAATTGCTCATTACTTAATTTGCCGATAGAGGTATCCAGAAAATCTCCGAACCAAAATTCACCTTGATCTACTTTCCACCCATATACCCCGTCGATGAAAACCTTATCCAGTTGACTGTACCACCATTCCGTGGCTTTGGGGTTTGTAAAGTCGATATGTACTCCTTTGCCTTTCCACCAGTCATGGGGGTGGCTGTGGTTGATACCGTAATTTTGGGTTACTACGTAGTCATAAGTTTCGCTTTTCTGTTGTGGCGTGTCTTTCCCTTCTATGTTAACCGTACCGGTCAGCCAAAGTAATACTTTGACATCCTTTGATTTAAAATGGTTTATCATGCCTTTCGGGTCGGGGTAACGTTTCGGATCCCAATTAAAATCGTTGTATGCCAAGCTCCATGGACTGTCGATGATGACGGCACTTACCGGAATGTCGCGTTTCAGATAACCATCTATTAATTTCATTGCCCCTTGACCCGTGTTCAAACTGTCTTCCCACGCGATGTGTCCGAAAGCCCATACAGGAGTTATAGGAGGATTTTGTGCCGAAAGGTGGGTGCAGATAGAAATACAGCCCCCTAATAAATAGAGAAAAACTTTTTTGTTCATGATATTTTTGATGGGTTACGGAGCAAAATTAGGGAAAAGCCTCCGCACCTAATGTGTAGGTTCGTACAGAAGAATGTACAGGCATGGAAGAAAGTCTCTTTTTTATGGATTTTTGTCCAAGGGGCTACGTATTACGTTTTTAGATGGTGGTCTTTTTGCCAGGCTGTAGGAGAAACACCGAATCTGGCTTTGAAACATTTGCTGAAATACAGTGGGTCGCTGATACCTACTTTAAATGAGACTTCGGCAATGGGAATGTCTGTATTCGATAATAATTCCGAAGCTTTGTTCAGTCGCATGATTCGTAGATACTCTTTGGGTGGAAATCCGGTGATTTCTTTTACCTTCTTGAAAAAGGCCGAACGTCCCATAGTCATCATGGAAGCCAGATCCTCTACTTTCAGGTCGGCGTTGCCGATATTTTCTTCTAATAAAGCCGTCAGTCTGTCAGCGAAAGCCTGGTCTTTTTCCGAGGTACCGGTGAGTGGTGAGCGGAATGTGCCGGATTCGTCCGGTAGTAGTACCGATTTATAGGCAGTCATGCGTTCTTCCAATTTTTGTTTGTTGTGTTGTTCGTACCTTTTGCGTAATATTTTATATATGATTGTCATCAGACTTATGGCCAGTAAGATATATATTGTTTGCGCCCACCGGGTTTCATACCAAAAAGGGAGGCGGTGGACGGTCAGTTTCGAGATGTTACTACTCCAAATACCATCTTTGTCGGTAGCCTTTACCTCAAAGATATGTTTACCCTTAGGAAGAAGGTTGTAAAAGGCTGTGTTTTCACCCGGAAGAGTATAATTCCACTCCTTATCTATACCTTCCATCCTATAAGCATAACGGATGGAATGAGCATTTAAATAGTCCAGAGAAGAGAAGGATATACTGATATTTCGACTGTCGGATGCCAGTTCAACTTGCGGATATTGGTTTTCTATCGGCAAATTTCCCATAAAAACGATATTCTTACCCGTTTTTACCGATGTGATATGTACTTGGGTATGATTTTCTTTTTCGGCCATGGAAAAAGGCTTGATACCGATGATGCCCGGAACTCCACCCAAGTAAAATGTGCCATCAGCACTTATAGACACTGCCTGAGGAAAGAAACGTTCCATATCTATTGGAGAATCCGAAATCGTATAAGTTCGACTCATGCCGTTGGATGGATTAAAAACTTGTAAAGTACGGTTTGTCACAATCCATAGATATCCGTATGAGTCCACTCTGATGCTGCCTACTTCATTGTCTTGTGTGCCACATATTTCACTGAAATGAATGAAAATACCTTTTTTCCTTTTATCGAAACATAAAAGATCTCCTTGTCCCGTTCCTAACCAAAGCCGGCCATCCGGTGCCGTGGAAAGGCAAGTGAAATCTCTGCGATAAGGAAATAAAGAGATGTGTCCTTCTTTGATTTTGTAAAGTCCTGTATTTCGGCAACAAGCCCATATTGTTCCGTCTTGGGTTTGTGTGATACCGGAGATGAAGGAATGCGCTTCCAATACTTTTTTCAAATTACCGTCTTGTGGGTTGTAAACGAATAGTTCATGGGTTGTTCCGATCCATAATCTTCCACTGTTGTCTTCGAACAGCGTCTGGATGTCTCCGGGAGATGTATTGTTTTTCTTTAAATTCACCACATCGTGTACGGACATAACAGAACCTTTCCGTTGTATTCCGTACAGTTGGGTTGCTCCGTCTGGCATGACCCACACTTTTCCCGGAATGTGGGAACGGATAATCTTTTTAATTGATAAGAATGGATAATTTTGGGATTCGGGGCAGTCGTTATAATGTACTGTGGTGCCGGTTGTCTCATCATACAAATATAGGCCGAATCGTTCGAGGCCGAACCATACGGCGTTGTCATCCATGCAGAGTGAAGAGACCATCGGATTGCATTGAAGTGACCGAAGAGGGTTCGGAAATGGATATCTTATAATATTTCCACTATTGAAGGTGAGGATAAAGCTTTTACGGTCTATAGCCGATATCCAGATATTGCCCCGATGGTCTTTTAGCATTTTAAACAAAAGTTTATTGCCGGAAGGTAATATTGTAGATGTATCAATCTGTTGCAATCGCCCGTCGGAAAGGATACGGAAGGCAAACAAATTGTCCATTGTGGTCACCCATAAGTAATGAAATACGTCGTCTTGTACGATAGATAATATATTAGGGCTGTTTTTGCCATTGAAGCTGACCGGAATCGCCTCGTACCGAAACATCTTTTCGGGAGAAGCTTTCGGATCGAAACGTATGATACCTTTTCCCCACGTGCCAATCCAGTAATAACGTTTGGTATAGTCTTGAACAATCGAGGATGTGTTTGTTTCCAAAAAAGGGAAAGACTGAATATGTCCCGTTCGGATGTTGAGCTTTTGTAATCCGTTCAGGCAAAGCAGTAGATCACCGTTTGTATCTTCACACATGTAGTTTACGCATCCGTCGCCATTTTGGTGAAGGTCGAAGGCTTTTTGTAGGATTCCATGAGAAGAATATTGTAATAAAAAACCTTTCGTCCCGACGTAAATACGTCCGTCTGAAGCAGTAAACAGGTATGTGACGGTTTTATTTTTTATTTCCAGTTCCGGTAGAGGGGACATTCTGTAAGTGCGTTTATCCAAAAGGTATACTCCGTTTTTGGTACCTAACCATAACCGTCCTTTTGTATCTTCTGTTATATGTAAGATATAATTGTTAGCTAATGCAGGATACGACCGTGAAGAGAATGTTTCGATAGTGTAGCCGTCATCTCGGCAAAGTCCGTCGATGGTACCATACCACATATACCCTTCCCGATCCTGATACATGTGATTTTCAGCATGAACCGGGAGTTGGTCGGTTCGCGGCCATTCTATGACGGATTGTGCTTTGGTTTGAAGGCTGAAAAGAAAGATGAACAGCAAAACTGTTTTTTGTAGCATTCGTGTATGGATAGAGTAAGAGTTCATTTTTCAATGTATAATTCAGATTTTGTTTTTGAAGTCAATTAATTTCTTTCAAATGTATGACATTAAAATTATTTGACCAAGTTTAATCGGATGTTTTTTAGGGAAAGGGCTTTGTCAAGGCTGTACTTCTAAATAGGAGTATATGTCTTTTCGATAGTTTCGGCTCCCGTGTTCTACTTGTGCTTAAAAGAGTTCTTTTTCTCATGTTTACATAATATAGCAGTGGCGAGAGAGGCGTTTTTTCTTTTTTTGTGTACCTTTGCACATTATATTATTAAAACAGATTGTCATGACCCCTATATTTATAGCCGGTCCGTGTGTGATTGAATCCGCTGATTTGTTGGACGAGGTGGCGTGCGAGCTGGTTCGGATAAAGCAGAAATTTAATATAGAGATTTACTTTAAGGCTTCTTTTGATAAAGCCAACCGCACTTCGGTGCATTCTTATCGGGGCCCCGGATTGGAGAAGGGTTTGCAGATGTTGGGTGACGTGCGTGAGAAGTACGGTCTTAAACTTCTGACGGACATTCATGAAAGTTTTCAGGCAGCTCCGGTGGGCGAAGTGGTGGATGTCCTACAGATACCGGCCTTTTTGTGTCGTCAGACCGATTTGTTGGTGGCGGCAGCCCGTACCGGTAAGATTGTCAACATCAAGAAAGCCCAGTTCTTGTCGGGACTTGACATGAAATACCCCGTGGAAAAAGCGCAGGAGAGCGGAGCAAGGGAGATTTGGCTGACCGAGCGCGGCAATATTTACGGTTACAATAACCTGGTGGTGGATTTCCGTAATATTCCGGATATGAAAGCCTTTGTGCCCCGTGTGGTCATGGACTGTACGCACTCCGTACAACGTCCCGGTGCGGCAGGCGGAAAGACTGGCGGAAACCGTGAGTTCGTGCCGGCCATGGCCTTGGCGGCGAAAGCGTTCGGTGCGAACGGATATTTCTTCGAGACGCATCCCGATCCGGAGAAAGCCATGAGTGACGGCCCGAATATGTTGTATCTGAAAGATTTGGAAACCGTAATCGCATCATTGCTATGAGCCGAGTGAAAGATATTGCCGTCAAGTGCTTCCGCGACGAAGCCCAGGCCATTTTGGATTTGATACCTCAGTTGGATGAACATTTCGACGCAGCGGTGGATTTGATGCTCCGTTGTACCGGAAAGGTAATTATAACAGGAGTGGGCAAGAGCGGGCATATCGGTGCCAAGATGGCCGCTACGTTGTCAAGTACGGGAACACCGGCTTTTTTCATCAATCCGTTGGATGTCTTCCATGGCGATTTGGGGGTGATGACGCCCGATGATGTCGTCATAGCTATTTCCAACTCCGGCCAGACCGACGAACTCCTTCGTTTCATTCCTTATTTATTGGAACATCATATTCCTTTGATTGGTATTTCCGGAAATCCCGATTCTTTGTTGGCCAAGTATTCCACGTGTCATTTGGTGGTCAAGGTCAGCCACGAGGCTTGTCCTTTGAATTTGGCACCGACGTCTTCCACTACGGCTACTTTGGCCATGGGCGATGCTTTGGCCTGTGCGCTCATCGAGATGCGTCATTTTCAAGCTAAGGATTTTGCACAGTTCCATCCCGGCGGGACCTTGGGCAAGCGTCTCTTGACCACGGCGCATGACGTGATGCGCAGCAACGACTTGCCGGTCATACCTCCCGGAATGAAGTTGGGCGAGGCCATTATCCATGTGAGCAAGGGAAAGTTGGGATTATGTGTGGCGCAAGTGGATGGTAAGGTTGTCGGATTGATAACGGACGGCGATGTGCGGCGTGCTATGGAAAGTTTGCAGGATAAGTTCTTTAACGTCCCGGTGGAGCAGGTGATGACGCGTACGCCGAAATGCGTGTCGCCGGATACCAAGATTGCCAAGATTCAAGATATTATGCACAATAACAAGATACATACGGTTTTGGTTGTGGATGAAGACCGTCATTTGTTGGGGGTGGTAGATCATTTCAGTTGTATGTTCTGACGGGCGGGTAACGGTATGAATCTTATAAAAAAGGATAGAATGCCTCGGCCCGGGTCGAGGTGGGGAAGCGATAATGAGTAAGTGGCGTGTCATATTCTGTGGCGTTTTGCTGTCGATGGGGCTTGTGTCTATGGCACAGGCAAGCCTGAGCGATTCTCTTACGGTAGAGGATTTAAAGGAAAACGGTGTGTTGTTTACGCCCCACAACCGCGTGACGTTGTTACCGAGCGGCGCGGAAAAGTTTGAAGACATGTTCAAAGCCATAGAGCAGGCCCGTCATTATATCTATCTGGAATATTTCAATTTCCGTAGTGATTCTATCGGAAAAGCGTTGTTTACCTTATTAGATAAAAAAGTACGCGAAGGGGTTAAGGTCAGGGTGATTTACGATGATTTTGGTAATGTCAGCAACGACCGTCCCTTGCGGAAAAGACATCTAAGGCAATTAAAGAGCCGTCATTTTGAAGTAGTCGTATTCGATCCCATCGTGTTTCCTTGGGTGAACCATGCCTTACATCGTGACCATCGCAAAATTGTGGTTATCGACGATAAGGTGGTGTACACCGGAGGAATGAATGTGGCCGACTATTATATCCATGGCCGTCCTGAGTTCGGTAAATGGAGGGATATGCACATGCGTCTGGAAGGTGATTGTGTGCCTCTTTACCGACGTATATTCTGTGAGATGTGGGAGCGTTGTACCGGCGACAAGATAGACAGTTTGGAATACCAGACGGACAGTCTGGCCTTCCAGACCGACTTCCGGGGATTGAAAGAGACGGCCTGCGCGGATTCTTCCGGCGTTCTTTTGGGCGTGGCTAATCGTGAACCGAAGAGGAGTCCGGCCATTATCCGCAGGAGTTATATAGACGCAATCGACAATGCGCAAAAACGGATACAGATTGTAAACCCCTATTTTACTTTGGTGCCCAGTGTGAAGAAGGCCTTATATCGTGCGTTGAAGCGTGGGGTGAAGCTTGAGGTCATGTTGTCTACCAAATGTGACGTTCCCGTCATGCCCGATGTGGCGGCCTACCATGCCAAAAGGTTGATGAAGCGAGGGGCCGACATTTATTATTATGAAGACGGGTTCCATCACTCGAAAGTCATGATGGTAGACAGTACGTTTTGTACGGTGGGGTCGGCTAATCTGAATAGCAGGAGCTTGAAGTTCGACTATGAAGTGAACGCTTTTATCGTCGATTCCTGTACGACTCGCGAATTACAGTCTATTTTCGAAGCAGACAAACATCATTCTACGTTACTCACTCCGGAGAATTGGAAAAAGCGGCGCTCTTTCGGACGCCGCTTTATGGGATGGTTCTACCATCTTCTCATTCCCCTGATTTGATTTTTACATTCAGCTTTCCGGTTCCGGTTGGAGAATGTCCCGCATCAGGCTGATGTCCAAATCGTTCAATCCGTGTAGGAGCAATTCTTTCCGGTCTTCGTCAAAGGGGGATAGCAAAGGCTGTGTCGTATCCTTCCTTTTGCTGCGGTAGAGTTGGAGGTAGTTCCGGTAATGGGCGATGGCTTCCGTCGTTTGTTTCAGGCACCATGCCGTATGTCCGGCATTGAGATAGTCTTCCCACGTCACCTTATCTTGTTGCAGTATTTTCCGGTAGTATTTGTCTGCCTGTTCCAGACGTCCCATCTTGAAGTTGCACCAGGCGATGGCTCTCCACGACGGTACCACTCTTTCCCCTTTGTATTCCAATTCATAAAAGCGTTGGGCGGCCTCTTCGTAGCGTTCGAGCTGCATCAGGCATAATCCGATTTCTGAAATCAGGCGGGTGTCACCCGGGTTCATCTCTTCCAAGCCCTTCAGGCAGTCGAGTTCCTGCTCATAGCGTCCCAAGGCGGAATAACACAGATACATTTGTTTCAGAATCCATTCGTTGTCCGGACTCAACAGGTCGGCTTGTTGATAATAGTATATGGCCTTGCTCGGCCGGTCGGTATGCTGATAGCAAAAGGCCACTTTTTGTAGCGTTTCGGCATCTGCCGTTTCGTGTTTGAGTGCCTCTTCCATGTAGGCAATGGCATCCTGGTAATATTCCCTTTTCATAAGGAATGAGGCCATCTCGCGCAAGTAAGCCGGTGTTTTCAACATGCTTTCCAATACCGTATAACGGGTGAACAACTGGTCTCTTTTGAACGGGTCGTCGAACTGTGCCTTACGCGGATGAAGTTTAAAGAAACGGTACAAATCCTGCAAATAGCTACGGTAGACGGAACCGATGTTCATGCTTTCCTTGGCTACATCCCGGAGACCTTCTTCGTTGCCTTCTATCTGTGAACCGATTTGGGAAATCATCATGTCCCGTTGCGAAGGGGCTATTTGGTTGAGCATCATGCAAAGCGAATATTTGTCCGATTCGCAGAAGTTACCGGCCTCCATAAGCATCTGTATCGGATTGTGCCGTATACCCGGGGGGAAGATGCTTTTCACTTCCGGCCGCCGTTTGTTGAATGGTGTGAACCAGTGTGCGACGGATTGGAAGAACGAGAAGCCTTTGAGCGCGGAGAAGGTTCCCAAGTTGATGTCTATCCCTTCCTTACCCATGGCAATGATTTCTTTCATGTTGTCGGCCAACTGTTTGTTGCCCCGCATCTTTTCCCATTCCGCATTCGGTTCTCCACGCAAGGCCTTCGCCAAATCTTCCTCCATTTGCTCGAATCCCATTTTATTGCGTTGGTAGTTCCGGCTTCTGAGTAAATCGGGAAAGATTTCATTTTGCAATTTCCTTTCGGCCTTAGCCGTTTCCAGACTGAGTAGGAATTGCTGTTGCAGGAGGATGAGTTCCCCTTTGAGGCGTTCGTCCTGCGCCAGCAATGATAGTCCGTCCGAGAGGTCGGGATAGTAGGCAAAACGCTTTTCGTATTGCATGTAGGTCCACACGGCGGCCGTCATGGCCCGTGCGCGGACTTTCGTATGCTCCGTCCGGCAGAAATGAAGCAACAGGCGGTATTTTTGCGGGTCGAAATATCGTTGTATGTTCAGCATGACGGCACTGACGAGCAAGGCTTGTTCGTCGGTTTCCTGCTTCTCTATGAAATTTTTCAGTTTCTCCGCGTCGGCTGCATGGAAAAGAGGGGCGGTCCAGATATACTCGAACAGCCTGTCGTATGCGTTGTAGAAACTGTTCTCCTCAGCTTCTCCCGTAGAGGTCTTCCCGCGCTCCTCTGACAATTTTTCCCGTAATAAATCGGCCGTTTCGAGCCATTGGTCGAAAGAGGCCGTCTGGTCGGCGTCACAGCGATTGTACGTTTCCGCGTACAGGTCGTTTTCGTAACGGACATGGTAGAGCCGTGCGGACTTGTCGAGCAACGTGAACGCTCGGTGGGTCAGGTTGCGGTGGACAAGGGCCTGTTGAGGGTCCGTGCCTCCCTGTGATATGAACGTGAGCATCATGCCATAGTCCTGTTGTACGGATTCCAGTTCACGGTTCAGTTCCGGATTCTCGGTATTGAACAAAATCCCCCGGATACAGTTCAGGGCGTCGTGCATGCGGCGTGAGGCAAGTGCCTCTACGGCATCTTGATAAAGAAGTTCAAAGCTTTTCCTATCCATAAGTTTAAGGGATGAATGGTGTGTGGATGAGCGTGTCGCCCGTATATTCTGGCGTAATCAAATGTCGGTAATTCAAGAAACGGAGAGCTGTGGCCACGTTGCCTTTTTCCGCCTTTTGGGCTTGAGGATAAGCCGGTATTTTCAGGGAATCTATCGTTTCCGGTTCTACAGGGTAGCCGAGCAGGATGTTCCGTATGCTGTCCATTTGTTCCTTACGGTTGATTTGTTCCACGGCTTTGTTGTAGCCTTGCAGCAGCAAGCGCATTTGTTCCGATTTCCTTTTGTCGGTCACGGCGTCGGACGATACCATGAAAGCCATGAGCCGCATGTGTGGCCTCCGGCTGTCGTAGATGCTCCTATGGCCTTTCAGCTTG
>OGML01001271.1_pt1 | contig 22220 bp, 27 predicted proteins | sample 1572951 | NCBI WGS metagenome assembly OGML01 (sample SAMEA2581883, study PRJEB24529) | metagenome | biome: Human gut stool | place: China | collected 2011 | reverse complement strand
CCCCCGCTACAAACCCCTTTGACAGTGTGTTTTCCTAATAGGCGCTAATCATATGGTATTGGCATTTCCACCGTGTATGTGATAAGCTTTTATTGTCCATTTGGAGCACCTCCTATGCTTGAGTTTGGCTTGCGACACCATTCTCAATATAGTATAGTAGATTCTTTATTGTAATCCTAATCGTCTCCACTTACACTATTCTATCCAGCATATCTTGGGGATTAGGATTTTTCATTCAGAAACCAATTAAAATTTTACATAAAAAAACTATGCTCCACAAATGTTAAAAATTACTCTCAATAAACATATACATCTCATCCAATATATTTTCATAACTTAAAAGCTTTTTTCTTAACGCATCGCATAATTGTTGATCAAACTGCACAGCTTTTCCATCCACCTCTCCAATAATCACCTTACTATCTATAGATGGAGTGTTCTTAATATGAGCCAATGCATTTCTGTATAATACAATATCATTTTTATATAATTCAAAAAATTTATCGTGCACCTCACCATTACTCATGTACAGATATTTTTTTAATATCTCTTGAAATTTCCTTTTTATCATTTCATTTGATTCTATACACCAACTTAACAATCTTGCCTGTCTGATTGCCGAGAAATCCCGTTCATTAAGTAAATCATCAATGTTATTTGCGTTTATATTCGGATATTTTTTATCAAGCCTTTCTGCTGTCTTAATATTATCTTTTAATATTTTCTTCTTTATGTTATTTGCAATTTCAGCTTCTTTATCTCCCAAAACAGGCCACATAATACTAACCAGATCCCTAATTTTATTATCAAAGCCACTGGTTGTATCCATAACGATTCCCCTAATGTTTATAAGATTCTCAGCTCTTCTAATCGCCTTATCAATTAAAAGTTGCACCTTTTCAATAAACTCCCCATTATTCCTATCCGCAAGAAAAACACCTTCTAGCCCTTCCCGTTTCATCACTTGATTAATTATATCAAAACCATGACTTGAATAAAACAAAATATCATTTAAGAAATTTCCATTCCTTATCATATGAATTATATCTGTACCATAAATACTCTTAACACAATCCTTTTCATATATTTTTTCCAAGTCATAATCAATAATTAATAAATCATAATTTTGTAATTGATATTCGGTTAAATCAAAATCCGAAGCCTTTTTTATACGCATTATATCAACTTTAAAATTTTTATTCTTTATATATCTCGAAACTCTCCTTGAAGTAGTATTATACCATTCATCAACATCTTCAAACCATATAATTCTAAACGTTAAATCCATATTCAAATCCTCATCAGTAATTCAAATCCATCCTTATATTTATTATTAATCGTTACAGTAGCATTCATTTTATTTGCATATTTTTGTACTGTATATAAACCAATTCCTGTTCCATTTGTAGTTGTAAATCCTTGTTCAAACATTTTAGATACATCCACATCTGGTTGAATACCATAACCATCGTCAATCCATTTGATACAATGACTATCTGCATTGCCTTCAAAAACAATTTGTAATTTTGTTGCATTTGCTTTTCTTGCATTATCCGCAATATTATCAATAATAATACTAAACTCTAATGGATTAAACAAAACTTCCATTGAATCCAACCCTTTTATTTCTACTGGAAGTTTATGATTCCATTGTTTTTCAACATATTCTTTTGTAAATTTTATAATATCCATTTTTTTATTTCCAGTATCCGCTTTATAATCAGTATTGATGACCAAATTATATGTGTTTAAAATTTTGGAACAAATTTGTCTTATCTCGTGAAATACTGGCAAAATATTGTCTATTTCATCTCCATCTCTAACCATATCCACAATTTCGGATATATTAGAGTCAATAGAGTCCGCATATGTTTTCATAATATGCATTGCATCAATGACATTATCGACAGAAACATCTGCCTTAGATTGCAAAACCCCAACTTGCTTCTGCGTTACTTCAAGAACCTTTTTAGTTTTTTCATGTTCTATTACTGCTTGTTGAAGCTCTTTTCGATTTTCAGACACCTCTTTCTTTAATTTTTCAGTTTCCTTTTCAATCTTATTTGCTTGTTTAAGCAATTGGTCATCGGATTTTTCTCTTGCAATTTTTTTTAGTTCATCAATTTCGGATTTCTTTTTTGTATGCTCCAAAATCACTTCCGTCAGTTCTTTATTGTATGTTGCTTTTAGCAACGACTCCGGTTTAAACCTTGCTTTTATTTTCTTTAATACAGCTTCGAGATCACCATATTCATCCATAGTGTTTGCCAAGCTTTCACTATCTATAACTTCTTCTCCCCAATGAATAATATTAACAACATATTTTTCAAGTGGTTTTAATAAATATTCATAGAAAAAATCTTCCAATTCTTCCGTTTCATATGATGAAATAAAACCATTATTTCTACTAGATGTTTCAACAAACCCTTTATTATCGCCAAAAATATCAATTCTACCACATATTTCACGAGTACCTAGGTATCGATTATATCCCTGAGCTTTTCTTCTATCTATATTCATAAAATCCTTCTCTGGCTCACCATACGGATATACTCTAAATCCATTTTTATAGATGAAAACACTTCCGTAATTTACAGACTCAATTCCCATCATTTTTGTAAAATTAATTTTTGCAGCTCTATTAAGACTATAAATAGTTCCTTTAATATTTTTTATTCCATATTTGTTTTTTTCTTGTATTTCAAATAACTGTATCCCCCTATCATTTAATGTTGTTGTTATTTTTTTCCCGTCCTTGGAAATTGCTGCAGTAATTTTTGTTGTTTTTATATTTAACACATCAAAAACATGATTAATAACCTTACCATTTACAATATCTTTATCAAAAACTTTTTCATTTTCACTCTTTTTTCGGTCGTTTTCTTTCTCTTCTTCAACATCCAAAATGACACTAAACATATCATAATTCTCGTTAGCTTCAGGATTAACAAGTTGGGTTAACGATTTTTTCAACTGCAATAACTCATCTCTATTCCATTTTTCTCTCAATCCATAAATCTTTATGACTGTACCTTGATCTGATATTAAGCTACTCCGCATTTCATCATATAGTACCTCAATATTCTGAAACTCTTCCGTATCTACATTTTCAAATTCATTCCAGTTTATTTTTACGCGATTAACCTTAATATCTTTATTTGTCTTAGATAATAATTCAACTGTTTCCCCTAATCGATCACAAGAAAATCTACCAACCCCTTTAGCACCGGCATAGTTTCTTCTGAATTTAATATTATCTCTATATGTATTATTTTTCTTCTCTGAATAAGCAACAAACAACCATTTGTCAATTATCTCTTGCTTGGACATACCCTTTCCATCATCTATAATATATATTGTTGAATTATCTGAATATATATTCTCAAATTTTATAGTTACTTCTTTTGCCCCGGCATCATAAGAATTCTTTACTAGCTCAAAAATTGCAATAAACTTATCATTAATTAATTCTTTGCCTATAATATTTTTTAACCCCGCACTAACTTTAAAATGGAGTTTTTCACTCATTATTGATCATCTCCTGTAAAACTAATCCAGCCAACTCTGCAAATAATGGCGGTACAGCATTTGCAACCTGTGTATACCTTGGGACATCATATTTTCTTCGTTTCCCACCTGTCGTATATTTTCCCAAAAAAACATAATCATCAGGAAAGCTTTGAATTCTTGCACTTTCCCTTACTGTCATAATTCTTGGTTCAGAATAATGAATAAAATCATCAGGAATAGATGTCAGTGTTGAACACACACAATCACGTTTCAAAGGTGTTACTCCTCTTTTCTTCAGGCCATCCACCAGTCCCATTTTGGGAGTTATCCTAATTGAATCATCAGATACTTCCATCAAGCGTTCAAACAATTCTATTGTATCCTGTTTAGGTTTTGCAAATCGATGGCTATCCGGAACTACATCTACATCAATTTCAGTTCTCATCAACGCTTGATAAGCTGATGAAACCTCCCCATATAATCCATTCATAAATTTGGGAGAATCAATACTCTGCACCTCTCCATGTCGTCTTTCCAAGTCTCCAATTGCTTCACTTACTGTAACAGGGATATGTATTCCTTTATTTAATAAAAAAGCATCTTTTTTTTGATATAGTTTATCAAAAAAGATTTTAGCCTTTCCTTTCTTAGTTGCAAATAATATAAAACGTTTACGTTTTTGAGGTACACCATAATCAGACATTAAGATAACATCATGTCCTACATCATACCCCAATTTTTTCAGCTTCTTTATTAACTTCTGAGAATATGGTTCCCCTTTTGTAATTTTACCTTTATATTTTCTATTAAATCCCACTGTAAAGCCATGCACATTCTCAAAAAACAACATTTCCGGTTCAATAATTTCTACAAATTTAATATAAGAATTATATAGTCGATTTCTAACATCATTGCCAGTTCTTTTACCCGCCATAGAAAAGCCTTGACAAGGCGGGCCTCCAACTAACAATTGAACCTGACCTCTTAATTTCATTAATTCTTCTTCATAATTCATTAGTAATTCATTAATATCTAAATTGGTTTGCGGCAACCAATCCGGCCATTGGAAATGTTTTCTGTTTATAATCAAATTTTGTCTTAATGTGGAAAAGGCATCTTCATTTTTTTCCACAGCAAACAAGCCAGTCCAGCCGGCTTTTTGAAGTCCTAATGAAAGCCCTCCACATCCTGCAAATAAGTCGATATACATGCCTTTCCTCCCTAATGTATAAATTCTTACTTTATTATAACAAAATCAAATAAATTTAGTCAATTTTCAAATCTTATTGCAGTATATTTTGCATATGGATATCCATCTGCCATAACTACAATGGATTTATCGTTTGTAACAAACTCTATACAATACCATATGCCTTTCTTCTTTTTCATTATTTTCAAATTATTAATCACATGTTGATTATCACTTTTTATGCTTTTTAAATAATCATCTGCATTCTTTTCTTCAAGTTTTATTTTTTTTACGATTTTTACCTTTCTCTTAATTTTAGATTTGATTCTATACGCATTGTATGTTTTCTTTTTTAGTTCTTCGTAATTTGACACATCTCTAAAAAAATACAATTCTAACATGGTTCACCTCTTTATGCCTAGTTTACACCATACACTCCAAAATAATACCATATTAGTTTTTTTATATACACAAATCCAAAATCGTTTCTTCCACAATCTTAACACACTCATCTGTATGTTTCCTCGTACCACCCAAAACGGATTTCTGACCATCTCTCAAAATCCAATTTCGCATCTATCTCATCATCCCGCTCTATGTTACGAGAATCTTTATTAATCCAAAACTCACTATTATTGCTTTTTTCCAGTCTCTTTTTAGGTTATCCCCTTCTTTTCTGTGAAGGAATTCTCAATTAAAGGAAATAACAATCTTATACTTTTCAAGATAATATCCGAACCGCATCCACTGACAATGCCCTTAGTCTCAAAAACAAATTTAAGAACGATACTGTTTTGAGACTATCTTCGGAATATTCTTTAGCGCCAGTTTAGGCACCACATTTACTGTCATTCACTCACGTAATTTTCCATTCTCCACCATTATCTGTACCTCTTCGTTCGTAAACGCTCCACTGTGAGAGTACCCCACTGTGGAGCATTTGCTTTATTACTTGCTCTGTAGCCCAATTTTCAAAAACTTAGTATAATCAATGGCTACCCTTCTTAAACAACAATCTGTTTACTCAAACTCTTTATGTCCCAGAATTAAATTAACTTATTTTATTCAGATATGGGGCACATTTTATATAAATTACAATAATTTGTTTGATCTACTGAAAGGTTGTTTCCAAACTGTTGCCATAATTACTATTACTTGATTTTGCACAATGACATGTCCTTTTATTAATATATATCCTATTCTATATCAACATAATCATGCATATTATTTAAACTACGATTCGTTCTCACCATCTTCTAAATCCTCAAAATCAAAACAAACCGATCTATCTCCAAACAACGAGAGTAATTTCTTTCGTTCCTTTATTTTCTGTATATCCCCTATTTCTTCATACATATCATCTACATGATCAATCAGCCAATCGTTGACTTTTTCCTCAAACAAATCAGCCAAATAATCATTTATTAACATATCATCCATTTCCAAAGATTCCATATGATTGAGTAATCTAAACACACCAGAATCTCTTTGATTCTTATAAATATATAGCAGCAACTCCTTTATTGCATTTTGTTCAATAAGCATCTGCTCATAAAGAGATCTTCCCCTAGTTGACCAAAAGACTCTAGCCGCATTTGAACTTGATTCAATCTCATACGTATATGTATTAATATCTCTTGCCTTATGTTCTATTAATCCATAAAAATAACCAGCTATTTTCCCTAACTCATTTATGTAAAAACGTTTAAAAACTTCAAACTGAGAAAAAGAACACGGTTCATCAAAATTGAATTTTCCGTTTTGTTTTTTCAAAAAACTAATAAATAATAGTCTCAAGTCACCACCATTTATTTTGGGTATATAATTTGCATATCGATAATTATTATAATATTCAGTAAAAATCCCTAAAAGGCCTTTTCCGTTTTTAGGAATTTTATCTATTGTATATTTCTCAATTTCCTTTTCTAGCTCAAGATGATTATGTCCCATTAGGCACTTCGGAACAGAATTTTTATCATTTGGATTTTGCTGCACAAGGCACAAATATATTTTTTGTAATCGTTCTATCCCCACCGCTCCGGTGTACAATATAATATTAATCTCATACTGATTATTTAGCCCTGTTATTGACATTGTTTTCTTTGCCGATTCATATATAAATTCTCCCGAAATCTCTAATTCACGCCCCATGTTAATACTTTTAAAATCCCATATTTCATCTACTAACATATCATCACCACCCAATACTATATTAATATACTCAAAACTATTCTTCAATGGTAGCTAGCCAATACCTATTGATCTATTCAATTGATAAAACTCAAAGCAAAATATTTTTGCTACTTGATAAGCCGATCACAATATGGTAACAGTTCCACTATCTTGGCAACAATACGTTTCTGCTCCTTGAGTGGTGGAAGTGGAATCAACATATTCAACACATTCTTTTTGATTTCTTTATCTATCTGATTAAATATTTGATACGTTATTTACATCGTTCAGACCGTTTATTAGTGTCTCAATAACGACTACCAACTGTTATTGTCTTACTTATATATGAATAAAATACTATTTTTCTCTTTTTGTAAATCTTTCATTTCTTCATATTCACTTTTGCTCAGCGTTGTATAGTGGACTAAAATTTTAAACTTTTCATAAACAGCTCTTGCCAAAATTTTTTTTAACTCCTTTATTTTCTCATAATCAGGTATCTTGTATATAAGAATTAAATCAATATCATTTGCATATACTGTACATTGAAATGAACCAATTAAAATTACATCAGCCTTAACAGATTCTTCCAAAGCCAAAGCTTGACCGAGCATTATCTTCTCTATCAATTGGCCTAATATAAGTACTTGGTCTTGCACAATTTAACGCCCCCATAAATTCATTCATTGTAAATACACCTATTCCATTTGCTTTTCCTATCTCGTATGCATCTTGAGTTACTCTATTCCAATTGGAAATTGTAATAAGGCAATCAACTTCATACTCCTCTGTTATCTCAAAATAATCTGCTACACTTAAGGCATAATAATTTGAAACGAAAACCAATAATGGAGACATCTCCTCTCTCTGTAGCTTATAGTAACTATCACTTATTTTTATACAATTAATAACTTTACTATGTCCTCGCATTGCTCTTTCAAAATACTGTGTACTTTCCCTTCTCGGAAATTTTATAAACTGATCAGGCATTTTTTTCTTCTCCTTTAATCATCTGGTTAAATTCTTCCGGAAACCTTGGGATTCCTTCCCGTTCAATTTCGCCTCTATTACAACTTTCAAAAGCCTCTACATGAATTTTAAATTTTATATATATTTCAACCTCTTCCTTGGAAAGTACTGAAATATTGCTTTCAAAAGCTTCAACTACTTTTCTATTATTCGGTATTATAACATCCTGTTTCACCCTATTCCATGTATTAACCACCGATGACAGCGGATTATTAAGCGCCACCAATGAATCGGGGCCAAATTGCTCTAAAACTTGTTTGTTTTCACAAAGCAAAATCCATGCATCTTTGAACAAATCCTCTTTCTTTTTATGCTGGTCATAACAAACATTTTTTTTCGCGGTCTTGTTTTAGTTTTTGCTACATCTGGAAAATCAATAATAGGATCATCTGATAACTTTGAAAATAATTGGTCCCACTGTTCTATATCAGATATGTCCAATATTTCTCTATTCCCTAGTCCTGCAGGTTTTATTTTATTTATAGTTTCATCATCAATTGACATAAACGTCGCAAAAATATATTTTTGGGGATATTTTTCTATTTCATCCAATATTATTCTGTACTCAAACCCTACTCCACCTTGAAAGCTATCTGCTTTTTCCTTGTATTTAGGTGTCAACAACACAATTACCTTGTTTGCGTTCGGAATCAATGAAACCATCATTTCATTGAAATCAACAGCAGTTTTCTCCTGTTTCAAGTACTCATCCATAACTACATTATAGCCGTGTTTTTCTCTTAGGAGACTTACAAATGACACGACTTTTTCATTAAATTCATCACTGTCATGAGCATAGCTAATTGCTACAACATCTTCGCCAATTTCCAATATTATTCTCCTCCGTTTTTACGCTGCCACATTGGCATTTAACTATCAATAACCTTACTGATTCCCCATCCTCACTGTCAAATCCATGAATATCTCCACAACTCTTCCCTAGTCTGTAAATGGTGACTCTTGCAGTACCGAAAGATCCTTCATTATTCCATTATGAACAATGTACTCGACTATCTGATTTACAAAATAAATCTGTCTGCTATCCATGTTAGTATTGGTCAGATACTCTGAGAAGGTTCCCTTGACTGCATTCATATCAAGGCCTACTATCTCTCTTACAAATTCGCCAAGCGGTTTTGAACCGAACTCATGCTCATAATCCTGTTTTGTACCAACATCCTGCCAGAATATTTCTTCAAGCTTCTCAACATCCTTTGATGTTAATGTCTGATTTGTCTTCAGCTTTGCCATGGCAATATTATCCTGATGTTACCTGATATAATGCTCTACCTTGGCCTTGCAATTCTTTAGTTCATCATTCTCAAGCTCTGATCCATTCTAACCGGTTGACAGTAAATCATCCTCAAAATTTGTATCATAGCGGATCTTATGCTTAGGTATATACTTCATTAGATCACGAAATTTTTCTCTAATTTCCTTGAATTCATTGATACCGGCATTATCTACATAATCTGTATTAAGAATTTTATTAATCATTTTGGATTGTGCCTGTATCTCTGGAATGTTTCACTTGTTTTTTTTACACTTCGCAATGCATATCAGAAGATCTAACACAGCCAAAATCATGCACCATTCTTCCTATTGCAGTACAATCATCTTTATATGCTCCATTCACATATATAATATGTGTGCCATTACCCAAATCTGTATTTGTCTCCTTAATCACACAATCTATATGATATAAAGGTAATCCATCGCCAATAACGTCATTCTAAGTTATGAATATAATATATAAATCCTCAATATCTCTGAAATTCTGACCTTCCATTAAGAGCTTACTATCAACAAGCGCACTGTGGAATCTTGCCCTTTGTAGTATTGCCCCAATATCTGACCGTTGAACTTCTATATCGTATATCTTTCCGCTACTATCAACAGCTCTGATATCTACTATAATGCACCTATATGGTAATACATTTATATTCCTACTGCCCCTTGACCTCAGGAACTTTCATATCGGATCTTCCAAATATAGTTTTCAAAATGAATTCTGTGGCCTCAATGTTTTCATCCAAAACCATGCTCATAAAGTCATCATCAAATAAACATAATTTGTCGACCGTCTCCAATGTCTCCTGAGACCATTTATTCTTTATTTTATCTGCCAAGCTATCCCCTCATCTGTAATATTAGCTTAGTATATCTATATATTATATCCTAAGATACTTAATGCTTCAACCCTTTTTACTATCCCTCTACGTCGCAAAATACTATTTAGCATCGGTTACAATCGTAAAGTTCATTTCAACAATAAACTCTTTTTTTTCTATTTTTGCTTCAATCTCTCCATCCATCCGACTAACCAACTCCTTTGCAATAGATAGTCCCAATCCAGTAGATGTTTTACTTCTGGCAACATCTGCTTTATAAAATCGCTCAAATACCTGATCTATATTAATCTGTTCTGGATGTGTAACCTGATTGCTGATTCTAAGCACCGCATGATTTTGATCACGTTCCAACACAATGCTAATCTTCTTTTCTCCATGATCCAGCCCATTTTTTATCACATTCTGGATAACACGGCGGAGTCCCTGCCTGTTTCCATGTATATACAACTGTTCTTCCGTAATCTGAATATCCGGCTGAATTTCCATTCTTACCCATTCATCATAGTATGAAAAAACTGTTTCTTTCAAAATCCGGTTCATACAGCACAATGTCAATTCCAAACTGTAAGATTCGTTTTTTAACTTTGTAAACATAAAAAGTTCTTCCAACATTTCATTCAGACTATGAATTCTTTCGTGGATAATGCTTAAATAACGTTTATGATCCTCTATATTTTCACATTCTTCCATTAGCTGGAAATATCCGTCCAAAGATGTCAGTGGTGTGCGGATATCATGAGAAAGATTTGTATAAGTGTCCGCAATCAGAGCTTCTTTCTCCTGATAATGCTGCTTCTCTTTTCTTCGCAGTTCCAGAAGCTCATTCAACTTGTCAGAAAGCTTTCCTATTCCACCCACATCAAATTCATGGTTAATCAACATGTTACTGTCATGTTTAATCATAAACGCCAATTGGCGGCAGATGTCTTTCACCTGCCGCTGGTATTTCCACATAATAATAAATTGTAAGATAATAATTCCTGCTAATATCCCAATTACGATATACATCCGTTAAATATCCCTCTTTTGAAAAACAACGCTGCTTACTGATATCATCATAACGATGAACACTATTGCCACACCAAATGCCGCCAAACACTCATTTCCACTCGGATTCATAGGAAGCAGTGATAATTTTCCTGTTATCGTATACTTATAAATCTGGAAATTCTGAATTCCTATTTTTTGAATGGCACTATTGATCACCCCATACACAATGGTCATTACATTCATGCTAAGACAGACAGCAATGACCATGCTGATTACATTATTTTTCAAAATAATTGCAATCGCCATACAAATCAGCACAAGTGCATAATGAAGAGCCAGTTCAGTCACAAAATAAGATAAAATTGCCTTTGTATTTCCCCATTCCAATTCCCCGAAAACAATACCATTCGCCGCTGCCTGAAATAAGAATGCACCTGCCATTGTCAGTACCGTAAAGACAGCCAAAGCAATTGCCCTGGAAAAAATCAGAGTTCCTCTATTTCTAACCTGACCTCCTATATTCTTAATATATCCGCTACTGATATCCGCTGTTGAAAACAGAACAGTAAAAATCACCAAAAGCAGTGCATACAATTTTCCTTGGGAATTGGCAAAAAAGATATCATATACCGTCACCTTTTCTCCCGGCTCCGTAGGCAGCGTTACCATCATTCCCACATTAATATTATCCACAGTAGGTTCAGTAACCTGCTCCTGTTCCATGGCATCCTTTTCAGTCAAAAGCTCATAATCCGTCTTGCATAAAGATGTTGTAATCAATAATATTGCTGCCAGTACGATCCAGATTACATACATACTTTTGGTTTTAAGCATCCGGTATAAATCCATTTTTATTATATTAAGCATGATCCGCACCTCCCGTCAGATTCAGAAAATAAGTTTCCAGTTCTTCACTGGTTATGGAAATCCCTTTTACCGGAATTCCTGACTTTGCAAGTTCCATATTCAACGCTGCACTTTCATTCAATCGTTCAAAAATATGAATATGCTCTTTATCTGTTACCTGATAGTTGGTAAATCCCATAGAATCCAGCACCGGAATCGCCTGTTTCGGATGATCCAATGTCAACTCTATCCGTTCACTGCATCTTCTTATTAATTCTTCTCTTGTAATTTCCTGTATTAAACTTCCATTATGAATAATTCCATAATCAGTAGCAATCTTCGATAATTCCTCAAGAATATGACTGGAAATGCATATTGTCATATTCTTCTCTTTCTGAAGTCTCTGAATCGTATCCCGGATCTCTGCAATACCCTGTGGATCCAATCCATTGATTGGCTCATCAAGAACTAATAAATCTGGTTCTCCAACCAAAGCAAGACCAATTCCCAAACGCTGTTTCATTCCAAGTGAAAAATGTTTTGTTTTTTTCTTTCCCACATCCTCCAGACCGATAATTCTCAATATTTCTTCAATATAACTTTTTTTCTTTATTCCAAACAGCTTGCATTTGATATTCAGATTTTCATATGCAGTCATATTTCCATAAAGTCCCGGTGCCTCAATCAGACATCCTATCCGTGATCGAACTTTTTGCAAATCCTTTCCCTTGTATCCGAACATCTCGATTTCTCCACAAGTTGGCTTGGAAAGTCCACTGATCATCTTCAGACAAGTTGTCTTCCCAGCTCCATTCCGACCGATAAAACCATAAATAGCACCTTTTTTAATATGCATATTGACACTGTCCACAGCTTTATGGTGTCCATATTGCTTAGTCAAATTTCTTGTTTCCAATAACATTTCGCTCAAGTTTTTCATCTCCTTTTTCTTATCTGCATTTATCATAAAGGAATAATCCTAATCAAACGCAAATAAATAGTAAAAAAAGAGTAAAGATTATAGATGAAGACGATAACCGATTCCCCAGACTGTTTCAATATATTCCTCAGATGTAACTGTTTTTATCTTTTTACGAATATTGCTTATATGTACATCCAGAGTTTTTGTTTCACCCATATATGGTTCGTCCCACGCATATTCAAAAATGTCCTCTTTACTGAAAACCTGCTTCGGATTTCTGAGCAGTAATTCTAAAATCGCAAACTCCTGTCTTGTTATCTTAGGAAGTATTTTTCCACCAATGCTGACCTGAAAAGTAGCTTTGTTCAATACCATCTCTCTGAACGAAAGGTTAGATTCTTTTATTTCCTTTTCTTCTGTATGACGAAGCTGTACCTTAATTCTTGCCAGTACCTCTCTGATTTCAAAAGGTTTCGTTATATAATCATCAGCCCCACTAGTTAAAACCTTTACCTTTTCATCCAAGCTATCTTTCGCAGTCAAAACAATAACCGGAAGATTTCCCTTTTTCCGTATTTCCTCCAGAACTGCTTCTCCTGTAATTCCCGGCAACATCAAATCCAGCAACACCAGTGCATAGCTATGCTCCTGCATATTCAAAAGCAGCTTTGCCTCAGTTCCGGAAAACGCCTGCTCACAGGAATAGCCTGCTTTGGATAATGCTTCCTGAAGCAGATTATTGATATTTGTATCATCTTCTACAATCAGTATTTTCTGCATGATAGTTCTCTCCTCTATTTTACACTGTGAAAACATTATTTTCTTGCATTATACGCTTTTCCCTTTTTCCCGCAATTACTCCCCACAGATTCCCGGAATTCTCCAGTACATAACATACTTTTTGTTCCAGCTGAACTTATAATTTTCAGTATTGCTGTGCTTCCAAGATGCATATATCACTTTTTCCTTACCATTATGTCTTTATTTCTCCATCAGTGCTTTCGCAACCCTTATCCCGCCCACAAATAGAGCCAAACTAGAGCCATTTGATAAAACAAATGCCGGAAGCTCGCATAAATACAAGCTTTCGGCATTTCTGTCCGTTATTCAAACTCCTCTTTGTAAAGTTGTTATGTGGTGTTTTTCGTTGATTTTTAAGGCAGGAATCAAGGAGTTTTATATGGTTTCTACATATTGCGTAGATTTTCTAGGGATTGTATTGTCATTTTGTTGTCAGTATTTCACTCCCGCTCCTACTTCACAAAAGGACATTATCATAGCCTACCTATTTTTCATTTCATTTGTTATCCTATAGATTAGTATCATATTATATAATGAATCCCATAATAATGTTGACTTTCCAAGTTTATCAGGACTATTCCCAAATTGTGCCGAACTTTCCAAAACCGATGTGACAATCTGCTCCTTTTTCTCATCCCATACATTAAACGGAGAAATAGTCCAATCATACTGCCCATCCCTTTCGCACACTAACGCTCTGAATGCTCCAACAACTGGATACATAATTCCTTTTGGTACGGTATAATCCATCTCAACATTCGAAAACATAGAAATTTTTTTCACATTATCTTTACCATAATTTGAATACGGCTTGCTTCCATACCTTCTATTAAGTTCCTTAGATACTTTAGCAAAATTAACCTCTATATCATCCCAAAGTTTAAAAATATCTGGAATAATTTTCGTCAATTTCTCAATTACTGCTTTTCTATACTCCGGGTCTTCTTCTTTAACTCCTGGAGGAGACATTTTTAAAAATTTATTCAAACTTGCTGCCTTACCTGTATATGACTGAATAGGATGAGTAGGCGTCATCGGATCATACAATATAGGGTTAAACATATTAATTATAGATATAATTTCTCTAACATCTATAATATTATTAACATCCTTATTTCCCCAGAATTCGTTTTGTCTAAACGAAATTCTATCAAAATATTTTTCACCCTGAATCCTTTGATTTTCAATAATTCTTTTGATGGGGTCAAAAGTACCTCTTAATTCCTCTATAGATTTATCATCAACTGCCACAGAATTATTTCTTGCTTCGGCTAGTTCTTCTATACTGTCAAAACTAGTAATTACCTCTACTTGCACATATTTTTCATATATTGGATTTATCTCTTCCTGATATTTTAATATTTGACGATATGTATGTCCACCATCTACAATACCATGCATATTGGGATTAAGAAACTTAATTGTAGCCATCTTTTCTTTGTTATCAAAAGTTACCTCTTCTGCCGAGAGTAAAATTCCTCTATTTAACACATGAAAATTCTTTTTACTACTACGTAATGATTTTGCAATATCTCTAGCAACATCTGTAGTAAGTTTCTGTTCTCTTGGGTTAACCGACAACCACTCCAACCATTCAGAAGGAATATCTGCAACATTAACAAAGAACTGATACTTTGCAGCCATAGCTTTTGAATCATATGGATTGTCAAACTTTTTAAAAGATTTTACTGGAATTGTAATTGTGAGTTCTTTCATAACTCATACCTCCTTAAAATAAAAAATTCGCTCCTGCTGAAAGGTAGCGAAATAGAAGGCACATGTGTATCATTTCAATGTGTCACTATCTATATCTTAATTCAGCAGATAATAGAATGTTACAAAGCGTAAAAGCTACACTTTAAACAGACATCTTCAATATATCTCTTTTATCAGGTTCTGTCAAGATATGCAAATAAATTTTATGTTAATTCGGCACAAGCGCTGGTAAAATAAATAAATCATACAACATATCTAATTTATACAATTCCATTAAAAACGAAAGCGGATACTCTGCATCAAATTCTTCCACTGCACTATAAAACCGAACATTTCTCCCCCTAACTGTAATCTCGTATGTTGGAAGACTCTGTTGCAATTCACTCTTCATTAACTCTACATCAATATCCTTATTTATCTTTTTTGCGAACATGACAGCTACTTCATAAGGTGTTTTATTGGTCAAGTATCCCTGCGTTTCCGGAATACCACACAACTTTGTATCATCTAAAAAAACAGGCAACAAATACTCCGTTTCACTATTAAACATTCTTTCATTAATGAATTTAAACTCATGCTTAGTCCAACATTTCTTAACATAATGCTGCGATATAAAAACAATTACATATCTCGCTTTATTAGAATATATATCTGCGAGAAAAGTATATAAATCTTTTCCCCATAATACATCTTGCTCATACGAGTCATAAAAGACCTTAATTCCAAGTGCTGTCAATATATCCGCACATTCTTCCACATATTCCCTATCTTCACCAGCAAAAGAAAGTACTACATCATAATAATATTTCATATGTCCATCCCTTCTATCACAAAAATAATTCTAACATTATCCCATTCTCCATATCATCAATACTATAAATCGTATCCAAGACCTCAAATGTTTCCCTCAAATTACCTCTCGCACTTTTCCAACCTATTCCATCCGTAAACCAGACGAATGTAAATCCATCTATGGTATCTGCCTCCTGCGAAAGCATTTTATAACTCCTTGCAGTTTCATTGAGTTTTGAACCACCACCACCATAGAAGTTTGTCTCAATAACATAAATCATCTTATCCGTTTTGATTACAAAATCGAATCTCTTAGCAGCTTTACCCTGATTAGAAAGTGCTGATAAGTCAATGTCCCATTTTTCTTCAATATCCCTTAAGTACATTTCTTTGAAATAGTTTACATCCTTCTTAAAACCTGCTGCCACTATGTATTTCTCAACCAAGTCTTCCATCTGATGACCGCCCCGGTTCTTACGCCCATTAGAATCCAATCCTGTTTCAATACCCAAAGCATAATCTACGAGGTTATTCACCAAATGATTTGCAATCATATCAAACAGCCCTGTCTTACGCATGAAGATCTTATACTGCTCCACACTGTAATTCATCTTCTTGAAGTTATACAAAAATGCACCATCTTCATCCTGTGCATATATTTCATATCCTCGTACTGCAAGAAGTAACGGAATGCACTGTAATGTTTCCGGATATTTTGTCATTATCTTTTCAAAATCCTCTTCAATATTTTTCGAACCGATGAGTGTATTCAGAATATTCAATTCTACCTTGATTTCCTCAACATTTTTAACAACCTTCTCAAAATCTATATAATAATCGTAGCTAGAAATACTGGCACGAAATTTACTAAGCCATTCATCAAAATCTCTCATCTATCAGTGCTCCTTTATAATAATGTCTATTTTATCCTCTGAGAATTTCCATATCGCCTTACACGGATTGTACGAACCATCTTCAGCAATTAATCCGGATTCCTTATACAAATCTGTTACGCCTGCAAGGTATCCTCTATTCTTAGCTATTGTTAATTCTTTAGGTGCCATTCCATTAAATATCACTTTAACTTTATGTGCATCATATGGTAACAAATTAGAAACCGCTTTCGGTAATCTTAGTATTCTTGCTCGAATGTCATTAGCAGAAATCTGCTTATCTACGACCAGCTTAACACCCTCATTCTCTTCTACTACTGTTCCATCTTCTTTTACTAAATCATCACATTCATCCTTCAATGCATCCATGGCATTTTTACTGAATACTGGTGTAAATACAAAACCAATCTCGTTATCAATACAGCTTTCAACAAGAGATTTTCCATCTATAAGAATTATCGGACGTGATGGGTCTGCATCCACAAATTCTTCTGTCTTCTTCGAATAACTTGCAGTCGTAATAAATATACCTTTACTTCCCGAAGGCATCACACCTCTAAGTGCTCTCACTTTTTCTATTGGAATTGTCGTTCCCGGTTTATTTCTCTTTGCTTGAACAAAATAATCAACAGCATCTGCCCCAGCAAATCCACCAACGCCATATCTTACAGCCTCCAAGTCAATTCCTCCATCCGAGGAACGCTGTGTAACAACAACTTCATCAAGACCAATCTTTTCAAGATACACTTTCAAAAATTCTTCAAATGCATATCCACTTTCAAAATAGCTATAAAACTGTTCTAAAAATTCATTTATCTTTTCATCAGATATCTCAATGTTCTTTCGCATCTATTTTTACCTTCTCCAATCTCCTTTTGGATATCTCCAAGTATTCTTCGCTTACATCTATTCCAACAAACTTCCGCCCAAATCGCACTGCCTCTACTCCGGTAGTTCCGGAGCCGCAGAAAGGATCTAAAATAACTTGTCCTTTTTCCGTAGATGCCAACACTATTTTCTCAAGCAGATATTCTGGCTTCTGTGTCGGATGCTTACCTTCTGTCTTTTCTGATGGTTTCGTCAAAGCTCCAGTCCACACATCCTTCATCTGCTTTCCACCATTCATTTTTTTCATCTTCTGATAATCAAAAAAATGCCGAGACTTCTTATCATTCTTCTTTGCCCATAAAATGGTTTCCGTAGAATGTGTGAAGCATCGACATGCTAAGTTTGGTGGTGGATTTGTTTTCTGCCATGTTATGTTGTTTATTATCTTGAAGCCTTCTTGCTCCAATGCCATACCAATCGAATAAATATTGTGTAATGTTCCTGATATCCATATTGTGCCATTCGGCTTGAGTACTTTCTTACATAACCTAATCCACTTTCTGTTAAACTTATGTTTCTCTTCGACGCTGGTTCCACTTTCTGAAAGCTTATCCCATGAGCCTTTATTTACCGAAACCATCTTACCACCCTGACAGGTAATCCCGTCATTACTTAAAAAATATGGGGGGTCTGCAAATATCATATCCACAGATTCCGGTTTCATTTTTGTTAGAATCTTAAACGAATCACCCACAATTAACTGTGATTCTTCCGTCTCGAAATATAATGGCACTTTCTTTGTGAATAAGTTTTCCATTTTCCCGACTCCTTTAATATATCTACTATTTCAATAAAACTTTTTCATACGAATAAGTCTATATTAATTTTGTTTATTACTTTTTCTCACCCCAATTTATTGAACACAAAAAATCTAACAATTTTCCATACTCTGCATTTGAAAAGTCCTCTTTGAAATTAATTTCAATGCTATATTGGGAGCTATTATCATATAATCTCCATATCCAACCATTAGTATAAATCACTTTATCATAAACATCCAAGTAACCTTTATTTTGTGGAGTGGAACATAGCCTATCCGGATTCTTTACATCAACATCTTTGTATTTCACTTCAACGCATCCAAGAATATCATCTGAATCTTGAAAACCGTCGAAGGAATATCCTTTTCTTGTAATAACAAAATCTGGTACTGCAATAGCATCACTAGGTGCTGTTGCCTTATTTATTGTTCTCTTCAACGTTGAAGTATCTACAATAGAATATTTTCATCATCTAATGTAAGTTCAAATATCTGATACACAATATGGCTGTAGGCATTTTCTAAACGGCTTTTTTCTATTACTTCATTTAATTTTCTAACATACAAATTAAAATTCATTACTATCCTCAATAATTACATATAATCACTTCTTCACCAACCCTGTTGGATGCATCCGAATTAATCATACGCTTAACACTTACAACATCTATTTTGTAACCTTTGTTCCCATATAGCTCATTTATCAACTCTGTATTATGGTTTGTGAGCATGCAATAGCAACCTCTGGCTGTTAATTCATCATAAAGTTTTGCTAGACGTCTGTGGCTTTCTATATCAAATCCCTCTTTTGTGTATGACTCAAAAGACGTTGGATTCAATGGTACATATGGACTGTCGATAAATACAAAATCACCCTTTTTTGCATCCTTACATGCCACTTCAAAATCTCCATCTATAATAGTTACGCCTTGCAAATACTTTGAAGTAGCCATAATAGCCTCCTCATCAACAGAAGTCCGACGGCTATTGTTATACGGAACATTAAATAATCCTTTGCCGTTTACACGATATAAGCCATTAAAACAATGCTTATTGATAAAGACAAACAACGCAGCCAATTCCACATCATATTCTGCTTTCATCAGCTTATCATTGTAATGCTCACGCAGAGAATAATAGTATTCCTTACCATCTTCCCACATTTCTTCATCAAGCTTATTTACAGCCTTCATAAATACTTTCGGTGCATTACATATCTGCTTGTATGCATTTATCAATGCTTTGTTTATGTCATTTATCAGAGCATTTGCAGGTAGCAATTCAAATGTAACTGCACCGCCACCCACAAATGGCTCATAATAATCCTTATACTGTTTAGGCATTCTTTCCTTTATCTGTGGAATCAACTGACGCTTACCACCAGCCCATTTCACAAATGGAGCAACACTTGAATTACTCATTTTGATTCCTCTTCTCTATGTCCATAACGGGCAATCTTTTACATATCCATTATACTTGCAAACATACAAAATAACAACCAAAACTTTCACTCTTTGTGAATCATCTTACTTCTGAAAAACAAATATGTACTCGTGTGCCAGAAGTAAAAAATTATTATTTTGTGTCTCCCAATAATCAGTAGAACGACAATTGTGCTGTTCTTTAATAATAATCTCTTTATTCACAAATCCTGCCTGTAAAAAGCATTCCATCATACGAAATCCTAAAGGAATTACTTTTCCATATTTTCTTACATCCCCAATCATAACTGCACATATTTTACCTTTTTTCAGAACTCGAAATGATTCATCTGCTACCTTTTTCATTTCAGATAAAAATTCATCTACAGCAAGCAATGAGATATCCCCTTCTATCCCTTTACTGTATTTAATGATATTTGCATATGGTGGATGCGTACAAATAAAGTCAATTCGACTATCTTTAATAAAATGCAAATCTGTAGCATTACCATTTCGTGTAAATATTTTTGATTTGGATTCACATTGGAATTGTAAATTTGTTTCAGATATTGAAACGGATTGCGGATTGATATCAACGCCTACCGCATGACGATTGAGTAGCTTTGCCTCTACCAAGGTTGTTCCACCACCCATAAATTGATCTAAGAGCCAGTCTCCCGGCTTTGAATAGCGAAGTATCAGATTTCTTGATACATACGGAGACCAATTACCTCGATACTTTCCTGAATGCGTTGCCCAACTTCCTCTGTCTGGAAAGGACCAGACTGTTGTTGGTTCAAGCCTAAAATTATTTGGTTGTAAACTTATAAGACATACCTCCTTCTTTTATTTTGATTTATCTATTGTAACTCAATTTTTCTGGAAAATCCATAGCAATTTTCTTTCACTATAAGTGAATTTGTTTAAGCTGTATTTCATGCGATAATATTCACAAATAGTGAAAGAGGTACTGGTATGCATTTCGAAAACGATACAGACCTATATCGCGTTATAGGTGCAAATATAAAACATTACAGAGAACAAGCCAAATTAACACAAGTACAACTTGCAGAGCGGGCAAAAATCAGCATCAGCTATCTATCAAAAATCATATCAAATAAATCCATTGCTTTTTCAAAACTTACTTCTACATTATCAGTTTTTATTGACTCTTCCATTTCATCACAGATGTTAACTATATCAGTACAAAGACTTTTAAATTTAAAATCAGCATAAAACAAAAAAATAATTAAGGCTAAGAAAAGTGAAATTGAAATTAATGAATTTTTTAAGGAGGTATCCGAATCATGAAACTTATCGAAGCACAGACAAGAATAGAAAAACTTGCCTATATTCCCTTCAAAGAGTATCTGTCCCCTGACCAAGTTCAAGATGCCATGATGAAAATCAATAAAGGGAAGACCGGACAACTTTTGGAATTGACCATCGGATTAAATCTTTCCAATACTACTCTTGATTTTGAAGACGGAGAATTAAAAACCAACAAGTGTGACCGAACCGGCAAGCCATTAGAAACAATGTTTATCACACAAACCGCCTCTATTATCGACGAGTTATTATCCAAACGCAGATTTCAAGACACTAAGTTATATAAAAAATTCCAGCGTTTATTATATGTTCCTATCAGTAAGGATGGAAATCCTGCAGACTGGATGTACTTAGCTCCAATTCAGGTTGACCTATCTCTACCGAAATATCATGTTCTTGCTCAGCAACTTGAAGCAGACTATTACTACATCTGTGACCAGTTAAATCAACAATTATCTGAATCTGTCAGATCGACTTTACATACTGCAAGTGGCAAATTCATTCAAATTCGTACAAAAGATTCAAAACCATATCATCCTATATATTCCAGTATTTATGGTCGTGAAATATCTGATAAAAACAGAGCATTTTATTTCAAAAAAGAATTTATGAAATATATTACATCTCTTAAAGATTAATAGGGCGGAGCCTTAGCTCCACCCTACCTTCCTCTCCCAACATCCTTAACTTTCTCCCCAATCCATTCCAAAAACCTCTCCAGCAGATTCATCCCGCCAATCACAAACTGCTTCATAAACTCATACGCCTTTCCCAGCAGTTCCTTTAATGTCGTATTTTCCTCTCTAATCTTCTGATTCTCATACATCACA
>OGML01001254.1_pt1 | contig 22392 bp, 18 predicted proteins | sample 1572951 | NCBI WGS metagenome assembly OGML01 (sample SAMEA2581883, study PRJEB24529) | metagenome | biome: Human gut stool | place: China | collected 2011 | reverse complement strand
TTGATAAGCCGCTTTCGTGACAATGCTTGTCTCTTTTATGTCTATGCTGGCGACTGCGAGGTGCGGCCGATGACGATGGATGCCTTCGCGGCGTTGTTTTAGAGCTGGTTCCGGCGCTTTCGGTACAGAGAGGGTCGGGTGTGCGGTCGATACAAAAAAATCCGGTCGAATCATTCGACCGGATTTTGCTTATTCCTGATAGCGTTTCCGCAGACTTTCGGCATAGGCGTCCCAGTCTGCGATCGGTTGTTTGGCGACGCCCGATTCGACGGCGGCCTTCGCAACGGCGGGGGCGACGGTGCACAGCAGGCGCGGATCGAGCGGCTTGGGGATCAGGTAGGTGCGCCCGAATTCGAGCTTCTCGACCCCGTAGGCGCGCAGGACCATGGTCGGAACCGGCTGGCGGGTCAGTTCGGCCAGCGCATGCGCCGCGGCGAGTTTCATCTCCTCGTTGATCTTCGTGGCCCGCACGTCGAGCGCACCCCGGAAGATGTAGGGGAACCCCAACACGTTGTTGACCTGGTTCGGGTAGTCCGAACGGCCCGTGGCGAAGATGATGTCGGGGCGCGAGAGCATCGCGGTATCGTAGGCGATTTCGGGATCGGGATTGGCGAGGGCCATGACGATCGGGTTGCCGGACATCGTGCGCAGCATCTCGGGCGTCAGCGTGTCGGCCTTCGAGACGCCCAGGAACACGTCGGCGTCGTGCAGCGCCTCGGCCAGCGTCGTGATGCGCCGCGTGGTGGCGAATTCGCGCTTCATCGGGTTGATGTCCTCGCGGTAGACCGTGACCGCTCCATGGCTGTCGCAAAGCACCATGTTCTCGCGGCGGATGCCGAGCTCCACGAACAGGCGCGCGCAGGCGATGGCGGCGGCTCCGGCGCCGTTGACCACAACGCGCATTTTGTCCAGCTCCTTGCCGGCGATCTTCGCGCCGTTCAGAAGCGCCGCCGAGGAGATGATCGCCGTGCCGTGCTGGTCGTCGTGCATCAGGGGAATGTCCAGCTCCTCGCGCAGGCGGGTCTCGATCTCGAAACACTCCGGGGCCTTGATGTCCTCGAGGTTGATGCCTCCGAAGGTGGGAGCGATGGCTTTCACCGTGCGGATGAACTCCTCGGGATCGGTCGTGTCGACCTCGATGTCGAAGGCGTCGATGCCTGCATAGGTCTTGAAGAGCATGCTTTTGCCCTCCATGACGGGCTTGGCCGCCAGGGGACCGATGTTGCCCAGTCCGAGGACGGCCGTGCCGTTCGAGATCACGGCCACGAGGTTGCCCTTGCCCGTGTATTTGTAAACGTCGTCCGGCTCTTCGGCGATGGCCAGCGACGGAGCCGCCACGCCGGGCGAGTAGGCCAGCGACAGATCGTACTGCGTATGATAGGGTTTGGTCGGGACGATCCCGATCTTACCGGGGCGGCCTTCGCTGTGGTAGCGCAGCGCCGCGTCGTCGAGTTGCGTTTTTGTGTTCATCTCTCTCATTTTCCGTTAGTAACCTGTTAACCTCTAACGGCAAATATAACACAAAAACTGCTCCGATCTTAACAAATTTTAGAATTTTCGGAAATTTTTTTAGAAATAAAACCGCCGGCCGCTGTTGACGCCCGTCCGGGTGCGGGTGGAGCTTTGGATGCCCGGGAGTCGGCGTAGAAGGTGTAACTGACGCCGACGCGGTAGGAGATGCGGTATTCGCAGCCGATGCCGAAATGCACGCCGAAATTGCTGATGGAGCGTTTGTCATAGTGACGGCCGAGGTGTTCCGGGCGTGTCGGCAACTCCCCGCGGTCAGAAGAGCGAAGCCTCTCCGTCGCGCGGGTGGGTGAATCCGAGGTGCTGGTAGGCCAGCGGCGTCGCCTCGCGGCCGCGGGGCGTGCGTTTGAGGAAGCCCTCCTTGATCAGGAACGGCTCGTAGACCTCCTCGATCGTCCCGGCCTCTTCGCCCACGGCCGTGGCCACGGTGTTCAGACCCACGGGACCGCCGTTGAATTTCTCGATGATCGTTCCGAGAATCTTGTTGTCCATCTGGTCCAGTCCGCGCGAGTCGATGTTCAGCGCCGCGAGGGCGATGCGAGTGATTTCGAGGTCGATGTGCCCTTCGCCCTTGACCATTGCGAAATCGCGCACGCGGCGCAGCAGGGCGTTGGCGATACGCGGCGTGCCGCGCGAACGCAGGGCCACTTCGTGGGCCGCGTCGTCGTCGATCGAGACGTCGAGGATGCGCGCCGAGCGTCGCACGATGCCCGCAAGCACCGGGGCGTCGTAGTATTCGAGGTGGCACTGGATGCCGAAACGCGCCCTGAGGGGCGAAGTCAGCAGGCCGCTGCGCGTTGTGGCGCCGATGAGCGTGAAGGGCGCCAGCTCGATCTGGATCGAGCGGGCCGAGGGGCCTTTGTCCAGCACGATGTCGATTTTATAGTCCTCCATCGCCGAGTAGAGATACTCCTCGACGATCGGGCTGAGGCGGTGGATCTCGTCGATGAAAAGCACGTCGCCCGGATTGAGGTTGGTCAGCAGGCCCGCCAGGTCGCCCGGCTTGTCGAGCACCGGCCCCGACGTGACGCGCAGCTGCGCCCCCATTTCGTTGGCGATGATGTTCGCGAGGGTCGTCTTGCCCAGTCCCGGGGGGCCGTGCAGCAGGACGTGGTCGAGCGAGTCGCCGCGCATGAGCGCCGCCTTGATGAAGATATGGAGGTTTTCGACGATCTTGTCCTGCCCGGAGAAGGTTTCCAGCTCCTGCGGGCGGATTTTGTTCTCGAATTCGAGATCGCTCTCCGTGTTGCGTACGATTGACATGATGCAAAGATAGCGATTTTCGGCAAATCTGCGCCCTCGGGGCGAAAAAACAATGCGCCGGGAGGCGGGCCGGAGGCCGGTTCGGGGCGCACGGCCGGTGTTGGAGCGCGATCCGGGGCATGGCCCGGGAAGGGCCGGCTCGCTTCGCCCGGGGGAGGTCTGCCCGCAACGCAGTTGCGGGCGGACCCCCGAGAGCTGCCGCCTGAAAACGGAGCCGAGGTTCCGGAGAACGAATCTTCCGACCACACGCGCCTCTGCGGGGCGCTGCGGCAGGGCGCAAAAAAATCCGGTCCGCAGAGTGGCGGACCGGAGCAGCTGCCGTGAGGGAGTGGCTACTTCTTCTGCAGCAGGTCTAGTTTGATCTCCTGGGGACCGTTTTCGTTGGTCTCGATATGCAGGACGACGCCCTTCTTGCCTTCGAGCCGTTCGGCGAGCGGCGTGAGGTCGAACGAAACGTAGTAGCCGTCGGTATAGCCCTGCGTGTCGCCGCCGGGGTTGTGGCGCAACTCCAGTTGCAGGTAATCCGTTTCGGCCGCTTCGGACTGTTCGGCGCCTCCGTCACCCTTTTCGCCTTCGTCTTTCACCTCGTTGACGATCACCGTGAACGTGTGTTTCGAATTGTCCGATACGGGGTAGAGCGCATAGAAGGTCAGCCACTCTTTCGTGAGGTTGAACGTATTGCCCTGGAAGCCCGTTTTGGCGCTGCCTAGCTCTTCGAGCCGAGCCGCGTCGGTCACGATCTCCGAAGTGCCGGTGTAGATGTTTTCCACGAAATAGAGGTCGATGTTGTAATCGTAATCGGCAATGCCGTTCTGCAATGTGAACCAGATGATGACCCGCTGCGTTTTGTCGGGATCGGGCTTGTAGCCCGGAACGCGGGACTTGTTGCCGGGGTAGAGCGTCTCCCCGTTGTCGCGCTGGAAATAGTAGTCTCCGCCGTCGAGCGTGCGGACGGTGGTGATGAGCGTACGGAGCGGTTCGCCGCCGTCGTCGTCGTTGCAGGAGGTAAAAGCGGTGACAGCTATAGCTGCGATGAGGAATAAACCGAATTTTTTCATAATATCCATATTTTATGTTACCTTTCGCTCTTAAAACGTCCGGCAGGGCCGAATACTGCATGCGAAATAAATTTTTTTCACTCATGCAGTCTTTTGCCTTCCGCGGCATTTATAGAGTGTATTGAGTAATGCAAATGGAGGAACAGATACTGGCCGAAGGGTGCAGGAAAGGGGACGATATGGCCCGCAAGGAGCTGTACGACCGCTATGCAGGCCGTCTGTTGTCGATTTGCATGCGTTACGCCGGAGACCGCACGACGGCCGAAGACCTGCTCCACGACGCTTTCCTGAAGATCTACGGGGCGTTCGACCGTTTCACCTACCGGGGAACCGGCTCGCTGCGCGCCTGGATCGAGCGGATCACGGTCAACGTGGCGCTGGAGTGGATACGCAGCCGCAGCAAGCTGGGAAGCGTGACGCTCGACGAGGGAAAGGCCGCGGCGGAGGTGGCGGAACCGGACGTGGCGGAGATGGCCCGCGTTCCGCGCGAGGTGCTGATGCGGTTCATCGGCGAGCTGCCCGAGGGTTACCGGGCGGTGTTCAACCTCTACTGCATCGAGGAGTATTCCCACCGCGACATCGCCCGGATGCTGGGAATCAACGAGAAAAGCTCCTCTTCGCAGTTGTTTCGCGCCCGGGCCATGCTGGCCCGCAGGATCAGGGCTTATTTGGAGACGCATTGAAATCGAGAGGATGCAGCTCCGGAATATCAGAAAAAGGTGGATCATCCGGTGCTGCCGGACTCACATAGAACTATGAAACAAGACAAGGATTGGATCAAAGCCATGCGGAACGCGCTTCGCGACGCCGAACTCCCGCCTCCGGCGGGGGGATGGGAGCGTTTGCAGCGCGAGTTGGGCGGTGCGGCTCCGGGGCCGGAGGTTTCCGGGACAAAACCCCGCGGGTCCGTATGGCGGATCTACCGGCCGCGGATTGCCGCCGCAGCCGCTGCCGTGCTGATCTTGGCTGTTGCGGGTGAATTTCTGCTCCGGCCGGACAAGGCGTTGGAAAATGATGGGACTGTTATCGCATCGGTGGCGGAAGACGGAGCAACCGCGGTTGCCATACCGCAGCCCGCGGAGCCGGAAACCGTACGGGACGCCCTTGCAAAGGCGGTGGGGCTGCCCCGGGAGCAGGTTGCCGGGGAGGCATCCTCCGCGGGGCGGCGGTCGCTCCTCGCTGCGGCCGCAGGGCAGCCTGCGCAGACGGCGGCTCTGAAAGATCTCCGGACGGACGGTGAGCCTGCGGTCCGGCCCGGAGAGGTCGCGGCGGAAGTTTCCGGAGAGGCGGCGAAGGCGTCGTCCGGTGAAACCGCAAAGGCGGCCTCCGGAGATACTGCAAAGGCGGAGGCTTCCGGCGAAAGGGCTTCGAAGCAGGCTTCCGGGCGGCCCGCAACGCGGTCGGCGGCCGGCGCGGCCGGTCGTGCGGGGTTCTCCGACGAGCCGTTCGTAGCCTACACCAAACCGCATAAAAAGGCGTCGTTCTCCCTGTTTGCCGGCGGCGGCGTGGCGGGCGGAAACAGCGAAGGTCTGGCTCCCCGGATGCTCAACACCTCGATAACGAACGATGCTTCGTCGGTGATCGGCAACGGCAACAGCCTGGCGCCCCTGCGCAGCAGCGGATACGGCGAGAGTTCGTTCCGCCACCACCAGCCGTTGAGCTTCGGCATCGCCGTGCGCAAGGAGTTCGCCCACGGACTGTCGCTGGAAAGCGGCGTGAACTACACCCTGCTGCGTTCGGACGTGAGGATGCAGTACACCTCGGACGACGTGGCGCAAAAACTCCATTTCATAGGGGTTCCCCTCCGCTTCAACTGGCAGTTCCTCGAGCGCGGCCGCTTCTCGTTATATATGGGTGCGGGCGGCATGGTCGAGAAATGCGTTTCGGCCCGGCTCGGCTCCGAGACCGTCGACGAACCGGGCGTGCAGTGGTCGGCGCTTGCAGCCGTGGGGGCGCAATACCGTGTAGGCGGTATGGTGGGGCTTTATTTCGAGCCAGAAGGATCGTATTACTTCACCGAAACCGGATTGCGTACGTCGCGTACGGATTCACCTCTGACGCTGACCTTGAGACTGGGCGTGCGCCTCTCTTTTTGAAGTCTGATTTTATAAATCGCACATTTATTGTATAAGAGGAGTTCGCACCGGGAGTGCGGATTCCTTTTATCGTATTACGAACAGGTGCGTCTAAAAGTGATATTCGGGCGATCAAATATGCTATTTTTGTTGTATGATCGAAATTTGTTACTATTTTTGTTGAATAAATTAAGTGACGCCCGACTTTGCATTCGCCCAGATACGATAAAAAAAAGCACAAGTGCGCTTGTTGCGCACCTGTGCCTGGTAGTCCCGACGGGAATCGAACCCATATCGTAAGAACCGGAATCTTATATTCTATCCATTGAACTACGGGACCGGGTGTGCAAAGATGCAAAAATTTTTTTAATATTCGAAAAAAAATGCGAGAAAAGCAGAATAATTGGCAAAGAATCGAGGCCGTAATCAAGTGGGCGAATATGTCGACCAACTATTTTGCGCGATATATCGGCTTGGCGCGCGGCGAAAACCTCTATCAGATAAAGCGGGGCAACAACGGCATTTCGCTGGACGTCGCCGACCGTATCGTCAGCAAATTCCCCCAGGTCGACAAACTCTGGCTGCTGACGGGGGAGGGGCAGATGTTCTCCGAGGAGCGGATACGCGGCGCGCAGATACCTTATTATAATGTGGATGTCGAACAGGGCATCGCACATCTGGAGCATCTCGACGCCGAGAGCAACCTCGTCGTGCCTCCGGTGGGGGCGTGCGACCTGGCGATGTGCTATACGGGGCGTGCGATGGGAAACATCGTGCCGCCCGGAACGGTCGTGCTGCTGAAAGCCGTGGACCGCGATGCAATTATTCCCGGGGGTGAATATGTGATAGTCTGCCGAAAAATTGTAACTTTGCGGATAGTTCGGGCCGCCGACGAGGAGGGCAAAGTCCGCCTGGTGGCCGGGGATCGGGAGAATTACGATGACATCGTTTTGAACGTCAACGATATAGTCTCGGTCTACAAAGTGAAGGGAAAATTGATCATAAACAGTTGAAGAGTATGTTTTCAGGCATCGTGGAACGTACGGCGGAAGTGGTTTCGATCCGCACGGACCGTCAGAACAAGGATTTCACGCTCCGGGCGGATTTCTGCAAGGAGTTGAAAATCGACCAGAGCATAGCACATAACGGCGTATGTTTGACAGTTGTGGACATCACGGAGGACACCTACACCGTGACGGCCATGAAGGAGACGCTCGACAGGAGCAATCTCGGGTTGCTGCGCGAAGGCGATCTGGTCAACCTCGAACGGTCGATGAAACCCGATGCCCTGCTCGACGGGCACATCGTGCAGGGGCACGTCGACCAGACGGCGGTCTGCACGGCGAAGGAGGATGCCGACGGAAGCTGGTACTTCACCTTCGAGTACGAGCCGCAGGGCGCCGGACTCTGCACGGTCGAGAAAGGTTCGGTGACGGTCAACGGCGTGAGCCTCACGGTCTGCGACTCGAAAGAGAGCAGTTTCCGGGTGGCGATCATTCCCTACACCTTCGAGCACACGAATTTTTGCCGCATCGAAGTCGGTTCGGTCGTGAACCTCGAATTCGACATCGTCGGCAAATACATCGCCCGGCTGATGCAAAACTACATGAAGTAAGCCTATGGTACACATCAAGACAAAGGAGGGCGCGTCGCTGTGGATCGCCCTGCTCGCCACGGCGATCGTCGCCGTGGGTATGGTTATACAGCATATCGAATGGTGGATCATGCTCTGCACGTCGGTCGGGGTGTTCGTCGTGGTGGCGCTCGCGGCGCTGTTCATCATCCGCAAGTACGTGGCTTACAAACTCAAGCCGATCTATTCGATCGTGCTTTCGCGCGACGTGCACACCAATGAGATCTTCTCGGAACTGAAGGACAAGCGCGTCGAGAACATCGGCGAGGAGCTGACGGCCTGGGCCGACACCAACGACAGGGAGATCGCCCGGCTGAAAGAGGCCGAGTGCTTCCGCAAGCAATATCTGGGCAATGTGGCCCACGAACTGAAAACCCCGATATTCAATATCCAGGGATATATTTCGACGCTGCTGGACGGAGGGCTGGAGGACGAACTGATCAACCGCAAATACCTCGAACGCGCCGAGAAGAGCATCGACCGTCTGATCAACATCGTCAACGACCTCGACACCATTTCGAAACTCGAAAGCAGCATGAACAAGCTCAATCTGGAGCGATTCGACGTGGTGGCGCTGGCCAAGGAGATCGCCGAGCAGGCCGAGATGGAGGCCGACAGGAAGGAGATCCGGATTTCGGTCAAGGGGACCGACAACCTGCCTTCGCCCTTCTGGGTGCTGGCCGACAAACACTACATCGGGCAGGTGTTCGTCAACCTGATCATCAACTCGATCCGCTACGGCAAGGAGGGCGGGCAGACCCGCATCCGTTTCCGCGACATGCTGGATAAAATTCTGATCGAGGTGGAGGATAACGGTTCGGGTATTGCCAAGGAGGACCTGCCGCGTGTGTTCGAACGTTTCTACCGTACGGACAAGGGGCGGTCGCGGGAGCAGGGCGGCACGGGACTCGGGCTGGCCATCGTCAAACATATCGTCGAAGCGCACGGCGAACGGATCACGGTCCGCAGCGAACTCGGCGTGGGCAGCACGTTTTCCTTCACGCTGAAGAAGGTGAATTTGCAGGAGATGAAATAGAATGTACGAAATCCGGAGTAAGATCCGTTAGCATTTCGGTCTGAATTCCGGTTGCGTCGCGACAAGTCCTTTACGTGGGTCGTTTGAGAGACGGCTTTCGGACGAGAGGCGCGGGGCGTACGCCGTCTCCCTCCCCGAAAGAGGGGCGGGGTGGCAGATTCGAATGCGACGCCGGAGACGGCGACTGTGACCGCCCGAAAAGGAATCGGGGCTGAATAATAAAGAAACAACTTAAATAAATGATTCTACAACCTCTTTCCGTTGTCTGGAATTTCGATCCGGTGCTGTTCAGCATCGGGTCGCTCGACATCCGTTATTATGGGCTGATGTGGGCGCTGGCCATTCTGATCGGCGCGAAATTCTTCGATAACTTCGTCAATCGAGAAGGACTTCCCGCAAAGGTCTCGGAGTCGATTTTCATTTACGGAACACTCGCCACGATCCTCGGCGCGCGGCTCGGCCACTGTCTGTTCTACGACACGATGGAATACCTTTCGAAGCCGTGGACCATCATCACGGGATTTCGCGACGGAGGAATGGCCAGCCACGGCGCGGCCATAGGCCTGCTGATCGGGTTGTGGCTCTTCTCGCGCCGCAACAAACTGCCTTACATCTGGTCGCTGGACCGCATTATGATTCCGGTGGGCATCGGCGGTGCGATCGTGCGGTTGGGCAACCTGTTCAACTCGGAGATTTTCGGCCAGGCGACGACCCTGCCGTGGGGCTTCGAGTTCGTCCGTTCGCACAAGTGGGTGGCCGAGTTCGCCCCTGCGGCGGTGCACCCGACGCAGATTTACGAGGCGCTCTGCTACCTGGCGACTTTCGGCATCCTTTGCTGGCTCTATTACAGGAGGGACATTGCGCGCCGCCGTCCGGGCATTCTGTTCGGAATCGGCCTGATCGGTACGTTCCTCACGCGCTTTTTCATCGAGTACATCAAAACCGAGCAGGAGCCTTTCGAAGTAGGCTGGGCTTTGGACATGGGCCAGTGGCTCAGCATTCCCTTCATCCTGCTGGGAATCTATATGATCTGGCGGGGCGCGACCCGGCCCGGAACCGTTCCGGCCCCGGTGCCGAAAGCCCCGGCCGCAACGCCTAAAAAGAAGAAAAAATGAACGCGAACCCGATGGAAGAGCAGATCGGCAGGCTTGTCGGCAACCTGCTGGCCGGCGGCGGGGAGATTTTTCTGCCCGGCGTAGGCTCGCTCTACACCGAGCGGCAGGGAGCCAGGCGGCTCAACCGGCGAACCGTACTGCCGCCGAGCCGCACGGTGGCCTTCACCTCGCAGCAGCGGGGCGTGTCGCTGGTCGACGAGATTGCCCGCGTCATGCGTGAGGCCGGCGGATACGAAAATCCCGAAGCCGAGGCGCAGGCCGTTTACGACCGCTGGATCGCCCGGGTGCACCGGGCCGACCTGCTGACCGTCGAGGGCGTCGGAGAGCTGAAATTCAAGAATTTTATCCCCGACGAGGCGTTCGACCTCCGGCTGAATCCGCAGGGGCGCGAACCCGTGCGGGTTCGTGTGCAGCGTCGTTTCGACTGGCCGCTGTGGGTCGGCATCGCGGCAATCGGGATTGCGGCAGTCTATGGCGGGCGGGAGTTCCTGCTGCTCTATCCGGAGGCGCCGGAAGCGGCGGCCGTGACGGAGATTCCCGCTGCGTCCGACAGCTTCGGGACTGTCGAAGCGCCCGATGCTTTGGTCGAGGCTCCTCCGACGGAACGGTCTGTGGCCGGGGAGTCCGCTGCGCAGGCGGGAGGCGCGGCTTCGGGGGCTTCCGTTCCCGACGCAGCCCCGGAACCGGAGATCGCCGAAACGCATCCGGCGCAGGAGCAGGACGCCCCGACGGCGTTGCTTTCGGGCCGCCACTATGTCGTGCTGGGGGTTTTCAGCACTGAAGAGAACGCCCGGCGCGCCGTGCGGGAGACCGAGGCCAGGGAGTCGGCGCTCCGTTGCCGGATTTACCGTTTCGGGGGGAAATTCATGGTTTCGCCCTTCTCGTCGGACGATGCCGGAGCCTGTGCGCAGTTCATCCGCGTGCAGGACGGGCGTTTCCCCGACATGTGGACCTACACCGCCCGCTGATGGCCCTTGCAGAGTTGATAATCCGGGTGATTGACTGGTTTTACATCCGGCCCGTCGCCGCGGTCCTGCCCCGGCAGGTGTTCCGTTACGTGGTCTGCGGCGGTGTGACCTACATCCTGTTCGATCCCGTCTGCTATTTCCTCTTTTACAATTTCATCGTGGCGCACCGCTACGTCGACTTGGGATTCGTGGTCGTCTCCCCGCACATCGCGGCGATGATTCTCGTCTTTCCGTTCACCTTCTTCGTGGGCTTCTGGCTCAACCGTTACGTGGCGTTCCGCCGGTCGCCGATCGGGGCCGGGACGCAGCTTCTGCGCTACCTGCTTTCGGTGGCGGGGTCGGTGCTGCTGACCTATGCGGGGCTGAAGTTCTTCGTGGAAGTCTGCGGCGTGTGGCCCACGCCGGCGAAGATGGTCACGACGCTGCTGACGACGGTTTACAGTTTCCTCGCAGCCAAATATTTCACCTTCCGCCACGCGGAAAAACCGGAATAGACAAGAATCTGAATTCCATTCATAGCCGAACGACTTTTCGTGTCGTCGGGAGCGGACTTTCAGGCCGATTTTTGCAGAATGCCCGATTATGAATTGTGAATTGTGAATTGTGAATTCTGATTCCGGTTCTCCTCCCGCAGTTTCTGGAGTTCGTACATCCGGTCGCGGAATTTCGCCGCGGCGAGGAAGTCCAGCGATTTGGCCGCGCGTTCCATCTCCTCGCGGGCCTTGTCGATCAGCGCGTCGATGTTCTCGCTGGCCGTGTAGTTTTTCTGTACGTCGGCCGCCGCCGCGTAGTGGTCTTCGACGATGGGGTAGGCCGTCATGTTGACCTCCGACGTGTCGACGCGGCCCGCCAGCAGCGCGCTCTGTCCCGAGCCGCTCTTCTGCGCCTGCCGCGGCAGCATTTCGTGCTCCATGTTGTAGCGCACCTGCTTCTCGCGGCGGCGGTTGCTCTGCTCGATGGCGTAGCGCATCGAGTCGGTGCAGGTGTCGGCGTAGAGGATCACGTTGCCCTGCGAGTGGCGCGCGGCGCGTCCGGCGATCTGCGTGAGCGACCGGACGTTGCGCAGGAATCCCTCCTTGTCGGCGTCGAGGATCGCCACGAGCGCCACCTCCGGCAGGTCGAGTCCCTCGCGCAGCAGGTTCACGCCCACCAGCACGTCGAACATCCCGGCCCGCAGGTCTTCGAGAATCTGGATGCGCTCCAGCGTGTCGACGTCCGAGTGGATGTAGCGGTTGCGCACGCCCACGCGGTCGAAGTATTTCGAAAGCTCCTCGGCCATGCGTTTGGTGATGGTCGTCACGAGCACCTTGTCGTCGTTCTTCACGCGCTTGTCGATCTCCCCGATCAGGTCGTCGATCTGGTTCAGCGTCACGCGCACCTCCAGCGGCGGGTCCACCAGCCCCGTGGGGCGGATCAGCTGTTCGACGATCACGCCCTCGCTCTTCATCAGCTCGTAGTCCGCGGGCGTGGCGCTCACGTAGATCGACGTGCCCTGCAACTGTTCGAACTCCGAGAAGGTCAACGGGCGGTTGTCCTTGGCCGCCGGGAGGCGGAAGCCATACTCCACGAGGTTCTCCTTGCGGGCGCGGTCGCCGCCGAACATGGCGTGGACCTGCGGCAGGGTGACGTGGCTCTCGTCCACGACCATCAGGTAGTCCTTCGGGAAATAGTCGATCAGGCAGAAGGGGCGCGTCCCGGCGGCGCGGCCGTCGAAGTAGCGCGAGTAGTTCTCGATGCCCGGGCAATAGCCCAGCTCCTTGATCATTTCGAGGTCGTACTCCACGCGCTGCTTGATGCGCTGCGCCTCCATCGGACGCCCGGCGCGTTCGAAGAACTCGATCTGCTTGCCCAGGTCGAGGTAGATCTGCTGCACGGCGGCGTTGATGCGCTCTTTGGTCGTCACGAACAGGTTCGTGGCGTAGAGCGTGATGCTGTCGAGAGAGGCGATGCGCTGTCCCGTGACGGGGTCGATCGACTGGATGGCCTCCACCTCGTTGTCGAAGAACATCACGCGGAAGCACTGGTTGCCGAACTCGCCGAAGGCCGCCATGATGTCCACCGTGTCGCCGTTGACGCGGAACGTCGCAGGCTCCAGCTCGCGTTCGGTGCGGGTGTAGAGCGCCTCGACCAGCTTGTAGAGGAAATGCTTGTAGCTGACGACCTGCCCCACCTTGATGTTGATGGCCGTGGCGTGGAAGTCCGCCGGGTTGCCCGCGCCGTAGAGGCACGAGACGCTCGACACGACGATCACGTCGCGGCGGCCCGACAGCAGCGTGGCGACCGTGCCGAGGCGCATCTTCTCGATCTCGGCGTTGATCTGGAGGTCTTTCTCGATATAGGTGTCCGTCGAAGGCAGGTAGGCCTCCGGCTGGTAGTAGTCGTAATACGACACGAAATATTCCACGGCGTTCTCCGGGAAGAAGTTGCGGAACTCCCCGTACAACTGCGCCGCGAGGGTCTTGTTGTGGCTCAGGACCAGCGTCGGACGGTTCAGCCGCGCGATGACGTTGGCCACCGTGAAAGTCTTTCCCGAACCCGTCACGCCCAGCAGCGTGTTGTGTTTGGACCCGTGTTCGATCGAGCTGACGAGCTGCCCGATCGCCTCCGGCTGGTCGCCCATCGGGGCATAGTCCGATACTAACTTGAAATCCATAGATGCAAAGGTAGTGAAGAATTAAAAATTAAGAATTAAAAGTCGCGAATTATTTCCTCGTGTTCGAATCTCATGCCGAAGAAGTGCGGGGACATCGGATGGAAGACGGCGGGCGGAGAATAATTTTTAATTCTTAATTTTTAATTCTTAATTCGATTATTCGTACCTTTGTAGGCTATGATCGACCGGGAAACAGTAGACCGCATTTACGCCGCCGCCAATATCGTGGATATTATCGGCGAATACGTCACGCTCAAACGAAAGGGCGTGAACTATGTCGCGTGTTGTCCTTTCCACAACGAGAAGACCCCGTCGTTCGTAGTCTCTCCTTCGAAAGGCCTTTATAAATGTTTCGGTTGTGGGAAGGGCGGTAATGCCGTGACTTTCGTAATGGATCAGGAAGCCACAACCTATGCCGAGGCGCTGAAGATGGTGGCCAAGCGTTACGGCATCGAGGTTAAGGAGGAAGCGTTGACCGAAGAGGAGGTGCGCCGCAACGACGACCGCGAGTCGATGTTCGCCCTGAACGGCTGGGCCGCGGAGTATTTCGCCAACTACCTCCAGCGCGAGACCGAAGGACAGAGCGTGGGACTGGCCTACTTCCGCCAGAAGCGCGGGATGACCGACGCCACGATCAAGAAATTCGGACTCGGATTCTGCCCCGCGAAGGGCGACCGGATGTCGAAGGACGCCCTGGCGGCGGGTTACAAGAAGGAGTTTCTCCTCTCGACGGGACTTTCGCTGGTCAGCGACCGGGACGGCTCGTTGTACGACCGGTTCCGCGACCGGGTGATTTTCCCCGTGCACAACATTTCGGGGCGCATCGTGGCGTTCGGAGGCCGCACGCTGCGCACCGACAAGCAGGTGGCCAAGTACCAGAACTCCCCCGAGAGCGAGATATACAGCAAGAAACGCGAACTTTACGGTCTCTATTTCGCCAAGAAGGCCATTCAGCAGCAGGATTTCGCCATCATGGTCGAGGGTTATACCGACGTGATTTCGATGCATCAGGCAGGGGTCGAGAACGTCGTGTCTTCGTCCGGCACGTCGCTTACGACGGAGCAGATACGCCTGTTGAACCGCTTTACGAAGAATATCACGGTGATCTACGACGGCGATTCGGCGGGCATTCACGCCTCGCTGCGCGGTATCGACATGATCTTGAAGGAGGGCATGAACGTGCGCGTGGTGCTGCTGCCCGAGCCGGAGGACCCCGATTCGTTCGCGCGCAGCCATACGGCATCCGAGTTGCAGGAGTATATCCGCGCCAACGAGCAGGACTTCCTGGAGTTCAAGGCCAAACTGCTGTTGCAGGACGCCGAGGGCGACCCGATCCGCAAAGCGGCGCTGATCGCCGACATGGTGCAGTCGGTGTCGGTGATTCCCGATCCGATTCAGCGCTCGGTCTACATCAAGGAGTGCGCGCGGATCATGGACATCGACGAGCAGATACTCATTTCGGAGGTGGCGCGCAAGCGCATGACCACGTCGGGCGACCGCGAGACCGACGAGTTCCTGCGCCGTCAGACGACCCTCCGGCAGCGGGAGGCGCAGCAGCCCGGGGTGGAGTTCGTCAAACAGGTCGAGGCGGGGAGCAGTTTCGAGACGCTGGAGCGCGAGATCGTGAAATACCTGCTCAAGTACGGGCACTGCTCGTTCGATTTCAAGGAGGGCCGGACGATGGTGGCGTGCAACGTCGCGGAGGTGATTTTCTCGGAGCTCAGCGACGACAACATCGCCTTCCGCAATCCGGTCTACAACAAGATCATGGCGGCCTACCGCGAGCAGTGGGCGCAGCTGGGGACGGGGGTGGAGGTTCCGGCGCACGTCTTCCTGAACCATATCGACCCCGAGGTGTGCAACATGTCGGTGGACATCCTCACCTCGGACGACAACTATGTGGCCAGCGAGCTGTGGCGGCGTAAGGAGATCCACATCGACACCGACGCCGAGATGTTGGCCGTGGGGGTTCCGAAGGCCGTGACGCTCTACAAGTCGAAGGTAATCGAGGCGCTGATCAAGGAGTTGCAGGGCCGGCTGGGCGACGAGAACATTTCCGACGAGGAGATGCGCGACGTGGTGCAGCGGCTTACGGCCTACAATCAGGTCAAAGTAACGATTGCAAATAAGATACAACGATTGATTTTATAACCCGTATTGGACGGGCCGCATTGAAGGGAGACTTCGGGATAAGGATTTTTAAAGAAAAAGGGGGCGGGTCTCGGGTCGTACACGCATCACTGCGCATACCGTGTGCAAACAGAAAATAAACAGAAAGATGTGTAAAACATATCAAAGATAAAAGAATTAGTTACCTTGACCGATTCCCACCCCCGCAATTAAAATCGCAATTTGTGTGCCGTTTTTGAGTATTATGAGTGAACAGAAAAAGATAAATATCCGGAACAAGCGCGCCACGTTCGACTATGAGATTCTGGAAGAATACGTTGCGGGCATCGTGCTCGTCGGAACGGAGATCAAGTCCATCCGCGCCGGTAAGGCCTCGATGGTCGATACGTTCTGTTATTTCGACAAGGGCGAACTGTGGGTGCGCGGCGTCAACATCGCCGAATACGCCTGGGGAACGTGCAACAACCACGTGCCGCGCCGCGACCGCAAGCTGCTGCTCACGGCCCGCGAACTGGACAAGTTGCAGCGCGCTTCGCAGGACAAGGGCCTGACGATCGTGGGCCTGCGGCTGTTCCTGAACGAGCGCGGCCTGGCGAAGGTCGTCGTGGGGCTGGCCCGCGGCCGCAAGTCGTACGACAAGCGCGAATACCTCAAGGAGAACGACGCCCGGCGCGAGATGGACAAGGCGATGAAAAACTACCGGTAATGATAAAGGCTATATTTTTGGACGTCGACGGAACGCTGATCAGCTTCAAGACCCACCGGGTGCCCGCTTCGGCGCTCGAGGCGTTGCGTGAGGCCCATGCGCGCGGCGTGCAGCTGTTCATCGCCACGGGGCGCGCGGCGGCCGATCTGGCCGATCTGGAGGCGATTCCCTACGACGGCGTGGCGGCGCTCAACGGCGCCGACTGCCTGATGCGTGACGGCCGCGTCGTGGCCCGGCATCCGATTCCGCGCGCCGACTTCGAGAAGTCGCTCGCCTTGTCGGCGGAGCTGGATTTTCCGGTCGGGTTGGAGTTGAACGACGGAGTTTTCGTCAACCGCGTGACGCCCGAAGTGGTGCGTCTGGCGGAGATGGTGGCGCATCCGGTCCCCGAACAGGTCGATCTGCGGGCGCTTTTCGACCGGGGAGACTGCTGCCAGATGTGCTTTTATTTCGATCCCGAACTCGAAAAGAGGGTGATGGCCGAACTGCCGTCGCTCGTGGCGTCGCGCTGGTGCCCGATCTTCGCGGACGTCAATGTCCGGGGTGTCGACAAGGCGACGGGCATGGCCGAGTTCGCTGCGCGTTTCGGCTTTGCGAACGGCGAGACGATGGCTTTCGGCGACGGCGGCAACGACGTGGCGATGCTGCGGGCCGCAGGCGCGGGCGTGGCGATGGGCAACGCATGCGACGAGGCGCTCGCCGCCGCGGACTATGTGACGGCTTCGGTCGATGACGACGGAATCCGGCGCGCATTGGAGCATTTCGGGGTGATATAGCGTCTGCGTTCCGGCGGATAATCCGGGTTGCGTCGCGACGAGTCCCTTCCGAGGGAGGGCAGATTTGCAAACGACGCCGGAGGCGGCGACAACCGCCGATGGTGGCGAGAAAACGATAGGATAACTTATGAGTTTAATACTTGCTATTGAGACCGGAACGGACATCTGTTCCGTGGGCATCGCCAAGGACGGCGAACTGCTGTCGCTGCGCGAGAGCGACGAGGGGCGCGACCACGCCCGCAAGGTCGGCGTGTTCGTCGACGAACTGCTGCGCGAGACGGACATTGCGCCCGACGAACTCGACGCCGTGGCTGTGGGTAAGGGCCCCGGATCGTATACGGGACTGCGCATCGGCGTGTCGTTCGCCAAGGGATTGTGTTACGGGTTGCAGAAGCCGCTGGTGGCCGTCGGGTCGCTGGATGCGCTGGCCGAGGTGGCCCGCGAGGACTACGAGGCGGGGATTCTCGCCGTAGATGACTGGTCGAACGCCTTGCTGTGTCCGATGGTCGACGCCCGGCGCATGGAGGTCTATGCGCAGGTTTTCGACGCCGAAGGGCGTCCGCAGAGCGAAGTTTCGGCCGAGGTGGTCGACGCCGGGAGTTTCGCCGCCTTCCGCGGTCAGGGGCGTCCGTTCGTGATCTTCGGCAGCGGGGCGCGCAAATGCGCCGGCATCCTTTCCGACGCGGTGTGCGTGGAGGTGACCCCGTCGGCCCGCGGGCTTGCCCGGCTCGCCCAGCAGGCCCTCGACGAAGGCCGCACGGAGGACATCGCCTATTTCGAGCCGTTCTATCTGAAGGATTTCGTCGTTACGACATCCCGCAAGAAGTTGTTTTGAGCGGTTTCCGGCAGTATGACCGAGGCTGACCTGATACGGCTCCTGTCGGAGCGGTTCCACGGCAATTTCGCCGACGAGACGGCCCGGAGGGTGCGCGATGCCGGGGCTGTGGATCTGTTGTACGCGGTGGTGACCGCGCCGCATCCGGAGCTGCCGGGACCTGTCCGGCAGAAGGTGCTGTTCCGCGGCGCCTATGTGCTCGAACGGATCTATTTCGACGCCCCCGAGGCGTTCATGCCCCGTGCCGAATCCTTTTGCCGGGTCGATTTCGCGGCGTGCGCCAACGCCAGCGCGCAGCGTCATTTCGGGAAGATCATGGCCGACCTGCTGGGGCGTTATGCGCCCGAACCCGGCGATCTGGAGCGGATCGCCGAAACGGCCGCCGGATGGGCCGTGTCGCCGGAGGCGAAAGTCGCCGTGAAGGTCTGGGCCGTGGAGGTCCTGAAACGCCGCCGGGAGCGTGTCGGCTGGGTCGCCGAATTGTGGGACGACATCGTGGAGACGGTGGCCCTCGACGCTACGCCGGGCATCGAAAGCCGGATGCGCAAAAGCTGGAAAACGAGGTCGTAACTGGGTCGGAGCAAAATAAAAACCCCGCTGATGTCAGCGGGGTTTTTCGTTCGGAGCGGGCGGCTATTTCACGCCGCCGATCTGCGCGCGCAGTCGTTTTTTGAAATTTTCACCGATGATGGTCATTTTGTCCGTGGTCTCGAACAGCGCGGCCTTGTTCTTCTCGTAGGCAGCCAGGTAGCCGGCGATGCGACCCGGGTCTTCGAGAATGAAATTGGGGCACTGCGAGACGTTGAGGTACTCCTTGGGCAGCATGAGGTAGGGTTCCGTCTTGCCCTGTTCGGTCTTGAATTCGACGGTCAGGTCGATGCAGCGTTTGAAGACTCCGCTTTTGCCGTAGAGGTCGGCCTGGTGCGCCGCGGCGTGGTCGTCGAAGGTCAGCACGACCTCCAGCGGACGGTCGCAGGGCGCGGCGTCCGTGTAGACGACCGGGGCGAGCGTATAGGCGTCGTAGGTCCACTGTCCGGCTTTCGGGAAGCGGGCGTAGGGGATTTCGCGGCCGTTTACCTGCACCGTTTTGGGCGGGAAGGTCGCCGGGAAGCGCATTTCGTAGCTGCGGCTGTCGGGAGCGCCGGCGTAGGTGCCTTCGCGGGGCGCGACGACGGCGCGCAGGGTGTTGCCCTCCTGCTTCTTGGCGACCTTCGTGGTGGCGTAGGCCGTGGCGTACTGCTGGCTGACGCCGTCGTCCTCGTAGTGGACAAGCTCGCCGTCGGCCCCGGGGATGAAGGTCAGCACCAGCGTGTCGCAGGGCTGCTGGAGGTTTTTCACCGTCTGTGGGTTCATCGGAAGGATGGCTCCGGCCCGCGCGTACCAGGGATTTTCCGAGAGGGTGTAGTGCAGCTCCTCGGTGCGTCCGCCCTCGTACATGGCTCCCGTGGCGCAGTCGTACCACCGGCCCTCGGGGAACCAGATCCGGCGCGCGGCCAGCCCCGTGACGCTGTCGACCGGCTCCACGACGGCCGTGGCGAGGATGTCGTTGCCGAACATGAACTGCTCGGGGACGTTGTAGGCCTCGTCCCGTTCGGGATGGTCGTAGTACATCGGACGGCACATGCCGACGCCGGTGTCGTAGTTCTCGCGGGCGGCGTTGTAGACGTAGGGCGCCAGCGTATAGCGCAGGCGGATGGCGTCGCGCATGACGAACAGGTGGTCGGGGAAGAACCAGAGGTAACGCTCGATGCGCGGGTCCTTGGTCGAGTGGGTCTTGAAGATCGGGGTGAAGACGCCGTATTGCAGCCAGCGGGTGTAAAGTTCGGGATCGGTGGCTTTCGTCTCCTTCTTGAACATGTGGCCGCCGATGTCGTGCCCCCAGTAGCCGTAGTTGACGTTGGACGAGGTGGCCGTGAAATAGGGCAGGAAGGCCAGCGTCTCCCACTTGGCGTAGGTGTCGCCCGAGAATGCCAGCGGATAGCGGTGCGATCCGAGGCCGCCCCAGCGGTGGTAGATGAAGGGCCGCAGCGCGGGGTTCTGCTGCTCGGCGTGGTGGAAGAAGGTGTAGTTGAGCCAGAAGGTGTTCGAAAGTCCCGGGGTGAATTTCGACTCCATCCACTGTTGCCAGTCGAGCCACCAGAAATCGACGCCCTGGCGCTCCATCGGGTTCAGCACGGTCTTGAAGTAGGCGTCGGCCCATTTTTGTTCGTCGATATGGAACGGCACGCTCTTGCCTTTTTCGGTCCATCCGTACTCCCGGGTGAACGGCTCGTAAACGTCTTCGTAGGGTTGGATGCCCGAGGCGGGGTGGAGGTTGAGCGCTACTTTCAGCTGCTCGTTTTCGGTCCATCGGAGGAAATTCGCGGGCGAGGGGAACAGCTCCTTCTGCCAGGTGTAGCCGGTCCAGCCGATGCGCTGTCCGTACTCGTCCTTGGCGGGGTTTTTCTTGCGCAGGCCCCAGGTCTCGTGCCAGTCCATGTCGACGATCAGCACGTCGATCGGAATGTCGACCGACTTGAGTTTCTGCACCAGGTCGACGAACTCGTTGTCCGAATACTGCCAGTAGCGGCTCCACCAGTAGCCGAAGGTGTACTTCGGGGGCAGCGGCGCGCGGCCTGCGACGAGCTGGAAATCGGCGAGCGCCTGCTTGTAGTCGTGCCCGTAGGCGAAGAGGTAGAGGTCCTGGCGGTCGCCCGCGGGGCGCGCCTCGACCCACTCTTTCCAGGCGGAGCCGTCGGGCGTCAGCACGTGGCGGCCGCTGTCGTCGACCACCGACCATCCTGCGCGCGAAAGAAGCCCCTGCTCCATCGGTTCGCGCCCCAGCTTCTTGCCGTCGCATCCGTCGAGCGTGCGGGTCGTGCCCATGAGGTTCTGCGGGTCCTCCGTGCCGGGGGTCCATACGACCTCGCGGCCGTTGAGCCGGAAGACGGCTTTCAGGTTTTTGTCCGAAAACTTGCCGCCTTTGGTGTAGGTCAGCGTCAGGGCCGGGGTGGTGATCGTCAGCCGGGATTTCGTGTCGCGGACCTTGAAGTCCGGCACGGGCGTCTCACGGTTGACGAAGGTCAGCGTGGCGCGGTCCTCGAAACGGCCGTCCTCGCTCCACTCCATGCGGATCAGCTGCGGGGTGAGGACCGTGAAGCGTGCGTTGCCCGCCTCGACGACGGCCCGCGGGTCGGCCTTGGGATTCCCGGCCGCGGCTGCGCCCAGCGTCAGCCACAGGGCCGTAAAAAGAATTGTCGCTCTTTTCATAAGTTTATGGGGTTAGTTTGCTGAATAGACACATCCCGCAGGCAAAACGATGAGCCTGCGGCGCGATTTTTTTTGCGGAGGGGCTATGCGCCGCTGTCCGGCAGGGCGGCGGGGGCCTCGGAACGGTCGTCCGAATCCGCATCGCTGCCGGCAATTTCGAGCGTGCGCGCGGCATGCTGCCGCTTGGTTTGCAGGCGGGCGGTTTTGCGCAGGCGTTCGCCGACGCGGATGATGTTGTCGTTGCCCGTGCAGAGGCGTTTGTGGGCGTCTTCGTAGGCGTCGCGGGCCTTGTCCAGCGCCGTGCCGACCCCTTCGAGCGAGGCGGTGAAGGCCACCAGTTGTTCGTAGAGTTTCAGTCCGCAGGCGGCGATCTCCTTGGTGTTCTTGTCCTGGTCGTTGTATTTCCAGAGGTCGGCGACGAGTTTGAGCAGGGCGAAAAGGTTCGTCGGCGACGAGATGATCACCTTTTTGTCGTAGGCGTCGGACCAGATGGCCGTGTCGTTCTGCAACGCTGCGAGGAACGCCGGTTCGTTGGGGATGAACATGATGACGAAGTCGGGCGAATTGAGCCGCCGCTGGTACTCCTTGCGGCCCAGTTCGGTGACGTGCTGCCGCACCGAGGCGATGTGCGCCGCGAGATAACGCCGCCGCTCCTCCTCCGTGTCGGCCGAGGAGTAACCCACGAAGGCCGTGAGCGAGACTTTCGAGTCGATGACGATGTCCTTCTTCTCGGGCAGGTGCAGCACCACGTCGGGCCGCAGGTTGCGCCCCTCCTCGTCCTTGATGTTGTACTGCGTCTGGTAGTGGATGCCCTTCGAGAGGGCCGAACTGTCGAGGATCGTTTCGAGCAGCATCTCGCCCCAGTCGCCCTGCACCTTCGAATTGCCTTTCAGGGCGTCGGTCAGGTTCCGGGCCTCGGTGGAGATCGTCTGGTTGAGTTCCATCAGGCGTTTGAGTTCCGATTTCAGCTCGCCCCGCTGGGAGGTCTGCGTGGTGTAGATCTCCTCGACGCGCTTGCGGAAGTCGACGATGTTCTCCTTGAACGGTTTCAGCAGGATGTCGATCGACTCCCTGCTGGTCTCCTTGAACCGCTGCGACTGCTCGCCCAGAATCTCCGTCGCGAGGTTTTTGAATTGCAGGCGGAAACGCTCTTCGAGCTGTTCGCGTTCGGCTTTCTCGGCGGCGCGCTCCTCGGCGTTCTTTTGTTTCAGGCCGGCGATTTCCGTCTGGGACGAGGCGCGCAGGGCGGCCAGTTCGGTTTCGGTGCGCAGCCGCGTTTCGATCTGCACGCGGATGTCCGCTTCGGCTTGCAGGCGGGCCTGCTCGGCGGCGGTCTTGTCGGCACGCAGGTGGCCGGCTTCGCGGCGG
>OGML01001251.1_pt1 | contig 22434 bp, 10 predicted proteins | sample 1572951 | NCBI WGS metagenome assembly OGML01 (sample SAMEA2581883, study PRJEB24529) | metagenome | biome: Human gut stool | place: China | collected 2011 | reverse complement strand
CGTATCTCACCTCCCAGGCATCCGGCATACCATCACCATCCGTATCAACCACAGGAGTACCTTTATATTCGGGCAAACCACCCACCTGACGAGGATCTGTAATGATACCTTGTTTATAAGAATCAACAGGAAGACGTCTTTTCACATAAGGACTAACGAATTCAGGAGCGTCTTTCACATAAATAGCTTTCCCTGTCTTCACCGTCTTTATCACACGGGTATCCACCGCATCTCTTTTAGGGAAAGTAGCCCCGGCATTTTCCAATACATAATTATAGGCAGTTTTGGCATCCATAATAGTCACATGGGGCATTGAGAAAGGCTCGTTTACACGAATTTGATCTGTAAACTTCCCTGCGTCCGGCATATCGTATACCTGCACGCCGCCATCCCAATTATTCTTTGTCACACGCGCATTGCCTTCCACTACATTTCCGGCAACATACGCTTTACCAAAAGTATCCGGTTTCTTCTTGTCACGGCTCGATTCGGGTTTCACAATCCGGTGGGCAATCGGCTTATCTTTCGGAGTGATAGGACCCGGTTTAAAATAATTATTAATAATATTCAAACGGCTGGTTTCATCTCCTCCGTCAACAGAACGGTTCCACCAATTAAAAGTCACATTGTTTACCAGATTAAAATCCTCATTCATGCCAATGGAACAGTTACGGCTGATATTGGATGCGAACAAGTTACGGCAAAACATACTGTTATGCCCACCTATAGTCGCCCCGAAAGCATGATTGTAACAATCCAAAGCTTCCGAAAAAATAGAGTTCTGAATAGTTATGTTGACAGTAGGAAGCTTCAAACCATGTCCTGTGGAATCACGATGGTATACATGGCGATAAAGAGACATATTCTCATCCAGCCCCCAGCTGCCGGAGCAATGATCGATAATAACATTACCCACACAGTTACCTCCCAAAGCATCATCCCGGAAGAACACATCCTGCGCCCCCCGACGGAAACGCATATGGCGGATAATAATATCATGCGTATCAAGCAAGAAAGAAGCCCCTGTTACACAAACTCCATCCCCCGGAGCTGTCTGACCTGCAATAGTGATATACGGAGCACGGACGTTTATAGGGGTTTTCAGCCGGATAACACCCGAAACATTGAACACAACAATACGCGCACCACCGGTCTCACATGCCTCACGCAACGTTCCGGGCCCACTGTCAGCCAGCGAATTGACCACAATTACTTTTCCTCCACGTCCACCGGGAGTATAGGCCCCTCCCCCTTCTGCCCCGGGAAAGGCAGGTATGTTGCTCTTTATTAAATCCTCAGGTTTGGATGCCCATGGTTTATAAGGACGTCCTTGAGTAGCCTCAGACATTACTACAGGTAATGCTTTCGCCCATGCCTCATCCGATTTCCGGTCTATTTCCTTTTGTTGTTCTTCTCCTCTGATTTTTACCGAATCAGGAATTACAGGATACTGTGCCGCCACAGGCAACACACATGCAGTCAATGCTGCCACTGCAAATAGTTTCTTTAGTTGATTCATTTGGTTGCTAAATTATTATTTTTTCTATAACTTCATAACATAATACTCTGCTTTTAACATGATTCAAACACACATTGCGAATATTTCTATATCAAAGACGGAACAGAAAGCTTGTTGTACTCTCTATCCACACATAAAAAAGAGCTTGACACCGTTTTACCGGGCAAGCTCCTTTTTCTGCTTTTCAATAAACATTAATTTATATCTTTCCTCCACGTGCCTTGATACGTTCATACCAAGCCTTACGTTCTTTCACTAAATCATATCCCCGCTTAGAGAGGTAATTATTAATCCGGCCTTTGTATTTACCGAAAGCAGCATGTTTCTTATTTGAATTTTCAGCATCCATGGCAAATTCACGGGCTTCAACAAGCCATGCCATAATCTGCGCTTTCTCTTCTTCTTTCAAGGTAGGAATCATGTCAACCGTAGCTTTATAAGTTACCATTACCACACCATAAGTCATGCCATCTTTCACTGCATCTATCTGCTTGGCATCCAAATAAAGCGAAAGATCGGCCGGGAAAGCGAAATGAGTGCGGTAAAGTGCCGCATCCTTTTCAGCTTCGGCAGCTTTAACGGCTTCTTGTTTCGCATCGCCCGTCAGGGTTTCTTTTGCCTGCTTCACTTTGGTATCGCGCGTTTCGTATATGTCATTCAGTTTAAAATAACGGTTGGCTATGATAGTTGTCACTTCACGGGCGGCAACGGTATCTGTCAATTCCAATTTATCTACAATCTTCTGTGAACGTTTCACAATAGATTCCACGTAAGCCGGATCGCGGCCTTCACGGTCCAAATCCACTGCTCCAGCAGTAAAGACTACCGCCATGAGCAACAGAAACATTATACCTGACTTTTGTATCATATCCTGTTTCTTCATCTGTTTACATCAACTTCCCTTTAGAAGCCAAAGTATCATAATTGTTTCTCAAATCAGACCAGTCAATACAATTTTTAGTGCTGATACCATTGATGTATTTTTCAATATTTGTATAGCCGTCACCGGTACAGTCCTTATTAGCGTCCGAAGGATCATTAGGATTCAAGCCATTTGCCTTTTCCCATTCATCGGGCATACCGTCACCATCTGTATCCACATACGGAGTTCCTTTGTATTCCGGATAACCACCCATCTGGCGGATATCGGTAATGATACCTTGCTTATAAGAATCTTTCGGCAAACGGCGATATTTAAACTGTCCGTCTTCTCCCATTGATTTAGGAGCCAGCCCGGTCAAATCACCGTTAGCATCCTTGGCCATCTTTTTATCATAATAAGGAACGCCTGTTCTCACTTCCTCTATAATACGTTCATCCACAATATCACGGCAAGGAATGTTGGCACCTGCATTTTTCAGTACAAAATCGTATGCATCATGTGCAGAAGTAATGCGGATGTATGGCATTTCAAAAGGACGGTTGCTACGCATATTCTCCGTATATCCCTCTGTATTCGGCTGAGTTTCAATCTGGATACCACCTGCCCAGTTATCCTCTGTAATGGCAGGATAGCCTTCCATAATATTGCCATCGGCATAAACACGGCCATATACTTTATGATCCAATTTGCTTCGTCCCGCTTCGGGTTTCAGGATGCGATGCCCCACAGGAGTATCTTTCGGAGTGGCCGGTCCCGGTTTATAATAGTTGTTTATCATATTGAACATAGCAGTATAATCGCCACCGTCCGAAGAACGATGTACCCAGTTGAACACTACATTGTTTACAAAATTGAAAACACCATTCCAACCGATGGAAGGATTACGTCCCGAATTACTTGCCCACAGGTTACGCACAAATGCACAATTCTCACCCCCTAACGTACTGCCGAATGCATGATTGTAAGTATCCAGTGCTTTTGCCGAGATAGTATTCTGTATGGTAACATTTACGGTAGGCAGTTTCAGATCTTTTGATTCATATTGTCCTTCGCTGGGGTCGTACATATGGCGATAGAAAGAAATGTTCTCATCCAATCCCCAAGTACAAGAGCAATGGTCAATCATGATATTTCCAATCGGGTTGCCTCCGAAAGAATCGTCACGATGCCAGACTTTTGTTTCGCCACGGCGGAAACGCATGTGGCGTACCACTACATCATGCGTGTCTACCCAAAAAGACTCTCCGGCAATACATACCCCGTCACCCGGAGCTGTCTGTCCTGCAATAGTGACGTATGGAGCCCGGACGATAATGGGAGATTCCAATTTAATAATACCTGAAACATTGAAGACAATGATACGTGCTCCACCTGTCTCACAAGCCTCACGGAAAGAACCGGGACCACGGTCATTCAAATTAGTCACGGTAATCACCTTACCGCCACGACCGCCGAAACTGTACATACCTCCTCCTTCAGCACCGGGGAAAGCAGGAATTCGTGCCTGCGGCAAATCGTATGGACGGGAAGCCCACGAAATATACGGACGACCTTCTTTCGCTTCTTTCAGTACGACAGGCAATGCTTTTGCCCATGCTTCGTCAGAGCGGCGACGTTCTTCACTCATCATTTTCTGGTAGGCTTGCTTCGCTTCCTCAGTCAACTGGGGATACTGGGCCATTGCCACTGGAGCAATAAAAGTAGCCATACACAGTCCTAAAAACATTTTTCTTTTCATACTTTATTCTTAAAAAATTATATCTGTGCTATAAGTAAGTTGGAATTTATATTCCGTTCTCTTTTTCTTAACAATTATCTTTTTCAAGACGTGCCTTTCGGGGATATGTACTCAAAAAAGTTCACATTTTCTCTCTTCTTATTCGCGCTTCTAAAACGTATTCAGAAATATGCGAAAAAACTTATGAGAAGTTTCTTTGAGTCTTGTTACAAAATTCAGAGAAATTTGCTACAAGTTGCTCCCTACCTATATTGACTCATATATCACAATTGTACGAAACGCACACACGTTAACACTTTTCGATAAAGAGTAATAAGAATATTACAATTCTAATGTATTTGACATCTTTATTTTAAAGATATTTATTATTCAACAAAAACCTGAATACGAAATGGACGTCCTTCTCCCTCATCTGTAGTTATCCATATAAAAGTATCCGTCATAAACCCAGAAGCTCTCCTAAAATTAATCCTATAACAAGAACAATCCACCTTGAAATCTTCAATTTCCGCAAAAGACTTTTCTTCTATTCTTACAGCATACTGAGGATTATTTTCAATATTATCATATCTATTTACAAATGGCTCATAAGAGTAATTCATATCATAAGTAGGATATTGACTATCAAAATTTCCTCCAGTTTCCCAATCAATATAATGATCCCCTATAGTTGAAGACGCTTGCCATTGTAATGTTCCAGTCATCGGACTAGGAGGTCCACTAGTAAAGTAAGTCTTAAGCGTTTTCAATGTTTGACCAAACTTATCTACAACATATCCTTCCACATCATATCTTATTCCTGCACCTTTCTTAGTATTAAGAATTTCAATATGCTGTCCTTTATAAGTCCTAACAACCTTAGTTACTGTAGTATCCTCATCACTTAAAGATGGTTCGACATAATTTGATGTAACTACCCATTCCATATCAAATGGTTCAGGAACACTATAAGAAATGGGACAAGAATCCTTAAAATGACTTCCGTAAATTTCTTCTTTAACTTCACTAAGCTTATTCATCATCAAAGCCAAATAAGCATCAACCAAGCCATGTCCTATTTTATCATGAGTATTTTGGGGTAATTCCCTACAAGCATTAACCATATTCCAATACACTTTAGAGACTGTAGCTTCAGGATCTAAAGATAGTAATAATGCCGCAATACCTGAAATCATAGGTGCAGCCAAAGAAGTTCCACTCAAAACATCATATTCCCCATTTAATATTGTTGTCAATACATTTACTCCCGGCGCAACAAAATCCAGATTTTTTCCATAATTTGCATCGGAAGTATGCACACCATTTCTGTCAATAGATCCAACAGCTATTACCCCTTCAATATTTGCAGGATATCCCACACTAGATTGTCCTTGATTACCACTAGCGGCAACAACAACACACCCTTTCCCATTTCGTCCTTTTGTCAAAGCATTTTTTATTGCATCAGTCATTTTATCATCAGGATCACATGTCAAAGACATATTAATCACATCTGCTCCATTTTGCCACGCCCAATTTATAGCATTCACCATTTGAGAGTATTTCACACTCCCGTCAAGGTCTAAACTAATAGGCATTATTTCAACGTTAGGTGCTATTCCAACAATACCTATTCCATTATTACGTACAGCACCTATAACTCCAGCACAACACGTCCCATGCTTATCATAAATTCTACTAGGTGAAGTACCAGTCATCGCATCATAACTTAACGATGATATATTATTACTTAAATCCGGATGCGTTTTATCAACTCCTGTGTCTATAATGGCTACTTTTATTTTTTTACCATCTGCCCAATCCCATGCTTTTAAAGCATTAACGTCAATATTATTAGAATTTGACAACCCCCATTGTTGGGAAAAACCTGGATCATTGTATAGAATACTTCGAGAGCCAATGGCTAAATCAGAAACTGTTCCTTTTTCTAATTTGGGTACATTTATCCTTATATACTTTTCTTCTTGCTCCTCACTTTGCAATATCTCATCTTGAATACAAGACGAGAATGAAAACAAACTAACCAAAGCAAAGAAAATCCATTCTTTATTTTTTTTCATAATATTAATTTATTGTTTAATAATCAGTATCCACAGAGCTATACTATTTCATTATCAACAAAGAAGCTCTGTGGACACCAATAATTCTCAAAATCCGAATAAAATATCGGAAAGAAACATTCGCCTATTTCTAACCACTTTCATTCATTTTTTCTTTTTACTTCAAAGGATCAAATGTTCCTTCACTACCATAATAATCCTCCCAATTCATATTCTGATATAAATAAGGAGATTGTTTCATTACACTTTCTTTCAGACCTATAAAATAATATTTATTCAAAAAAGTAATTTCAAAACGTGGTGTAGAAGTACCATCTATCTGATCATTTTCATGCCGTACCAAATTTGTGTCATAGAATTTATCCAATTTTTCAATTTGCAACATAAATTCCTCATCTGAAGAACTAGGATCCAAACCGATACCAGCACGAGTAACCTTTGAAGCGTCATAAGCTTTACTATCAGGATTAAAAACATCATAATCCTGTCCTGCTTTTGTTTCGGTATACACAGATGGCTTCACCGCTAAGAACATGCCATGACGACGTTTTCCATTCAGAGGCTCCACGCCTAGTCGGGTACATGTTCCAAAATCATCATTCCACAACATCCAACGACGCATATCATCAAAGCGTTTTCCTTCATAAGCCAATTCTATCTGACGCTCATACAATATAGCAGAAAACAACTTATCACGATCTGCTTTTAACTCAGCAACCGCCAATCCACAATCACCTGTATAACCTACTCTTTCACGAATATCCTTCAACAATTCAACAGCATCATCTTTCTTACCAATACCACAAGCCGATTCGGCTAAATTCAAAACGACCTCGGCAAAACGAATTTCCATATATGGAGTAGCACTTAAATTGAATTTATTTGCATTATCCCATTGTGCCTCAGGATTTGTACGTTTACGCACAAATATACCAGAATTGACATCCCCTGAATATTGAGCAGAATTACCAGGTTTCCCACTTTCAAAAGAATCTTCATCTTTATACCATTGATAATTCCACAATGTATAACCATTGTCCATCTTATAAGGCCAAACTACTCCATTAAAAGCAAACGTACGGTAAAAACGAGGATCCCTGTTCTTATAGAATTTCAGTTCATCATATTCAAATACACTTTCCCCCGGTTTCTTACCATCTGCCATTGGAAACAAATCAACCATTTCAGCTGTAGCGGCCATTCCACCACCTCCTAAGAGCTCTTTAGGACGAGCCATCTGCTCCCAACTATTGTTCTTTTTATAATCATTAGTCAAAGTATTGAACAAAGTGACCATTACCGCCTCACTACTTTGAATCTGGCAGAACATTTTTTCCCAGTTTTCAGCACGGTTGCCTTTTCCATCAGCCAATCCAAATCCATTCTGGATTAACAAATCATAAGCAGCTTTATTAGCATCATAAGCAGCCTGCCATCTTACCTGATCATCATTACGATTGAATAGTGGGCTAGCATAGGCTAATAATAAACGTCCCTTTAACGCTGCTGCCGCACCTGAAGTGATACGTCCCCAATTACTATTGTCCCATTTTCCTGGTAACATGGCTATGGCCTTATCCAAATCTTCGCAAATGAAATCAATACAATCAGCCGTTGAACTACGCTGCACTTCCAGTTCATCTTTAGAAGATCCATCACCTAAAATAGCATTTTGAGCCGTAGTTACAATAGGAACTCCACCATACATCATAACCAACCGAGTATAAATCCAAGCCCGCCAAAAATAAATCTGTCCTTTCAACTTGTTTCTATCTGCCTCTCCTAATGCCCCTTTGTCAATATTATCCAGAAAAATATTACATTCACGTATACGTGACCATGGTCCATCCGTATTTTTATTATAAAAATAGTCAGGAACATTCGAACTCAAAATTTCAGCCAACTGAGTAAAAGTAGTAGAACCTGCGTATTCTTCTGTCGATTGAGAAAAAGCATCGGCACGTCCTGTACAAGGGTTAGAATGACCAACTCCCGATGCAGTTGTTGGCAAACAAAGACCATAAACAAAATCAACTTTTCCAGTAGCTAATGCTATATCATCATAGATTTCTTCATTAAAACCATTATAATCTTTTTTATCTTGCAGAAACTGGTCACTACATGAAGTCATAGCAGCCAATGCCATTGCAAAAAAAGCATATCTCAATATCTTTTTCATATTTTTAATCAGAATGAAATATTAACACCTAACGAAACATTTCTCAAAGTAGGATAAGCCCCATACACACTCAACGGATCACAAAAATTCTCCGGATACGGATTAAAGAAACTTAATAAATTAGTACCAGTCAAAGTAAAACGGCATCCCTCAATATTTATCTTCTTCACCCAATCGGATGGTAATTTATACCCTATCGTCAATGTCTTTAAAGTCATACGTAATGAATTGACCCTCCAAAAATTAGAAGTTTCATTATTCACAGAAAAGCCCATATTAGGATATTTGGCATCAAGATTCTGATATGCAACAATATTACCTTGATCATCAACTACATCTTCCGGAACAAACACATCATTCCAAAATACAGGAGCATTTATATAATTCAGTTTCTTAGTACTCATATCTCTTGCAGCAGACGGTATTTCAGCCCATCCACCCCACGAGGCACTAAGTTGTGCACTTAAACTTAAACCTTTCCAGTCACCACCAAAGTTTAAGCTAAATCCATAAGGATTACTATTTTTCTTACTCAAACGTATTCTATCGTTTGAATCAATAATACCATCAGCTGCCTCCCAACTTCCATCAGGATTCTGTTTACCTCTAACATCACGATAAATCAACATACCGGGCTTTATTTGTTCAGGATTCAGTCCCATATATTTTGTGACATTATTTTTTGTCACAAACTCATCAATCTCTTGTTGGGTACGGAACATACCTATACAATCGTATCCCCACTTACCCATATCAGTCGGACCACCTTTATATATATCACCCAGACCTATAATATCCGGCCAATCGTGTTTACGGTATTTAGTACCTGTAAATGCTGTATTCAATTTTACAAAATAGTTAATATCACCTACTCTATCTCTCCATCCAAAAGAAAGTTCCACGCCATAAGCATCTATGGCATCATAATTTTCAGCTGCCAATGCGCCACCAATGGTCACAGGAACCAATCCGTCTCTTTGAACTAACATTTCTGTATTCTTATCCAAATACGCATCTAAACCAAATGACAATCTACCATTCAAAAATCTAGTATCAATACCGAAATTGAATTTATAACTTTTATCCCAATGAACATCAGCATTAGGAGCCGCACCCATTTTCAATCCCATACCTACAGGGTTTTGCTCATTTGTACCAAAAACAGCTCCTTTATTTGCCTGATATGAGTAATTCTGACGCCACAACCATGCTTTAGTGTTATCCTTACCTAGCATACCTACCGAACCTCTGACTTTCAAATATTCAAGCCATTGTATTTTTTCTTTAAACCAATTTTCTTCAGATACCACCCAACCCAATGATAAAGAAGGGAATACCCCCCAGTAATTACTAGGTGCAAATTTAGTAGAGGCATCTGAACGAACAAGGAATTCCATCATATAACGATCATTATATGAATAGTTCACACGCCCAATATAAGACAACAATCCAGACTCAGAACGTTCTGTCAATCCATCCATTTTGCCTGTTGCCGTATTCCATTCACCATTATTTACTTCTAACGGATCTTCCCTATAATAGCGTACATACTCATAATTCCTTTCTGAGCGTTCAACAGAAAACAAAGCTCCTATCGTATGTTTGCCAAAAGTACGATTATAGTTTGCAACAAAGTTCAACTGGTAGCTATCCGTACGATTCATGGTCCTCCAAATCTGATTTCCATTTTTAACTGTTGTTTCTTGCAAATTAGATTCATTAGTCAAATCATCACCTATATATAAGTGATTACCTGATCCCCCACGTGTTTTGAAAGAATAAGCAGTATATTTGGAACCGACACGACTATTTTTATCTGTACTTATACTTTTAGAATAAGACATTTTCAGTTTAAGTCCTTTCAGTGTTTTATTCCAGTCAAAGTCATATTCCACAGAAGCATTCAAACGCATATTTTGAGGATCATTCTTTGATATATTACCTAACTCTTCTAATGCATAATAATTATATTGCTGGATGTTATTTTGCTGACTGTTGGAAAATCCATAACGTAATAACGGCAAGCCATCTATATATGCCGGAATATAGCGAGGTGTCAATAATAATGTATTATAGTCATTTTCATCGTTTTCCCCTCCGACCTTATTAAAGGTCTTTTCATTTTTTCCATAATCTCCCGAAGCTTGCAAACCTACTTTAAAATGAGATGCCAGTTTAACATCCACACCAGCACGATAATTCCAACGTTCATAGTCCAAGGTTCCCAAATTACCACTTTGAGTATAATATGAAACACCAGCAAAATAAGTTGCTTTTTGTGTTCCACCACTTAAATTAAGATTATGCTTCATACTAAAAGCACCTTTCCAAGCATCATCCAACCAATCATAATTTATATTACGCATCGCTTCTAACTCGTCAGCTTGGAAAAGGTCTGTTTTATGATTTTTTATCTCATCATTGCCATTAGCAGCAGCAATAGCATTATAGAACAATCCATAATGATATGAATCCATCATTTTGGGACGAGCTATTTCATCATTATAGCCAAATTGCCCACTATAGGATATACGAGGATCACCTTCTTTGCCACGCTTGGTTTTCACCAATATGGCACCTTGTCCACCACGAGCACCATAAACAGAAGCTGCAGCATCTTTCAATACTGATATATTTTCCACCTCACTAGGATCCAAGTTATTAAATGTTGTTGCATCCACAATAAAATCATCAACAACATAAATAGGATTTGTATCTCCACCATCTTTAGACAAAGTCATTGGCTGACGAATCGATAAACTAGCAGCAGCACCAGGACGAGTCTGGCCACCACTAACACTCAAACCTGTCACCATGCCTTGTAAAGCCGCTCCCAAATTTCCTACTGGCAAATCTTCTATTTCTTTTGGATTTACAGTAGAGATTGCACCAGTAACATTTTTAGCCTTTTGAGTACCGTAACCAACAATGACCACCTCATCCAGAATTTTGGAATCTTCCTTCAGCACCACTCTAAAGTCTTTTCCTTGTTTCGGAGCAATCGTTTGCGGCACATACCCCACAAATGAAATGACAACCTTCTTGCCCGAAGGGACTTGCAAAGCAAATCTTCCGTCAAAATCAGTAATGGTACCGTTTGTAGTTCCTTCCACCACCACACTGGCACCAATCACCGGTTCACCAGTTTCATCAACCACCTGTCCGGTGACAGTTTTAGTCTGTTGCACCGACTGGGATATAGGGAATCCTGTCTCAGCGGATACTCCCTGAACAGAAACTCCTGTCAGAAACAGACTGAGACAGACCACTTGTGTCAAGTTGCCAATCTTGTCCAGCTTCTGAAGAAATGCATTTTCATTCTCCATAGAATCTTTTTTAAAATTAAAATATTATCTTATTTTTCTTGTTGAAATATCTGTTTCAGATAAGCGACATTCGTCCCGAAGTTTTTCTTTACATTCCGGACTTCATCCTTATTCCGTGACCGTTCAATGACCAGCCATCCGCTCCACCCCATCTTATCAAGGGTATGCTTTACGGCATTCATATCCAGACGGGTATTATAAGGAAGAGTAACCCCGTCTGTATCCGTACAATGTATCTGACAAATCCGATCCTTTCCCAGTTTTTTCAACTCTTTACAGAGGTCGCGTCCATTTTCCAACGCATTTTGAAAACTATAATAAATCTTTATACCTTTCGAATTAATTTCTTTCAACAGTTTTATATCCTCTCCAGCGTCCAAAGAAGTACGGATACCTATCACTACTCCATCTTTCACTGCCATTTCTCCCACTTCGTGCAAACGGCTTACCAACTCCTGACGTGCATCACCCGCTACTGTCCAGTCCTCTTTTATACCACCTAATGGAAGGAAAGCTACTTGGGCCCCCATCACCTTCATCGTATTCAAACAATCCTGCACTAAAGCTTTATAATTATGATGAGTCAAGAAAGATTGTCCAAAGAATCCGGACATCGCCACAGAAGGGACTTCAATATGCTGTTCCTGTGCTGTTTCTTTAAATAATTTACAGAAATGGGGTTGGTGGAACTTATTATCAAAAGTATCCCGTTTTCCCAAGCCTCCCATGTCCATTTCTATGCCATCACCTCCTAGTTCCTTCATTAATTGAAAAGAACCGATCTTCTGGCGTTTTAGCATCATCCAGTCACACGCAGCTATTTTATAGCGTTGTTTTCCCTCTGAATTCTGTGCTCCCAAAGGCAGTAACATAAACAGGAGCATAATTAAACTGATAATTTTTTTCACATTCATCATAATCTAGTTATTGTTTAGAATTAAGACGAATCACAAAAAAGTATGTAATCACTAAATCTTAATAAAGTCCAAAAATAACTTAGCAAACAAATAAGACAATCCCGCAAACACGACGCTCGCCTACATCTGTTTACGGGATTCCTGCTTTATAAGGTCAAGAAATCAACCTTTACGCCATTCATTCATATATTCCCTCGGAGTCTGATCATATTTTTTACGAAAACATTTACTGAAATAACCGGAATCCTTGAAGCCTACGGCAAAAGCTATTTCTGAAATACTCATATCCGAATTTTTAATCAACTCTATTGATTTATTCAGACGAATTTCTTTCACTAAATCCACCGGAGCAAACCCGGTCAGACTCTTTAACTTCTTAAAGAAAGCCGAGCGACTCAGCCCGATAGTTGATGCTATAGTATCTATATTAAAATCACTATTATCCAAATTCTCTTCTATAACCTGATGAATCTTTTCAATGAACTGCACATCTTTCTTCACCAGGAACTGTTCGTATGTATCCTGTTCCTCCTTATGTTCTTCGGGCTGCTGCCATACACGTTCACGGAACAATTTACGTTCATTCAGCAACTGTTCGATACGTGCCACCAAATAGTCTTTGCTGAAAGGTTTGATGATATAGGCATTCGCTCCCATGCTTATCGCTTTGGTCTTCGCTTCATCATTACCTTTCGCCGTCAGGATAATCACCGGAATATGACTGATCTGGAAATCTTTACGGATGCGTTGCAACATCTCTATTCCATCCATATTCGGCATCATCTGGTCGGTGACTACCATGTCGGGATGATAGAGATGTACTTTCTTCAGCCCCTCCACACCATCATTGGCCATATAAATATTGAATTTATCTTCCAATTGCAACTTCAACATATTACATAAATCCTTATTATCTTCTACAATCAGCACGGTAGGCAAAGACGAATCGACAGGCTGTTCTTTCTCCTCCTCGCTTTCCTTGCCGGCAGAAGCAGAAACAGATTCAGTTTCAGGAACACTCACCGTTTCCCCGCCCATATAAAAATCGACTTCCGACGGTTTGTAATGCTCCTTACCCAGTTGCAATTCAATGGTAAAGACTGCCCCTTTCCCTTCAGGGCTCTCTGCATAGATTTCCCCATGATGCAGACTGATAATTTCCTTAGATAAAGCCAATCCGATGCCCGTTCCCTGATAATAAGCGCCACGTGCATTGTCAGCCTGCGAGAAACGCTCGAAGATTTCGGAAAGCTTGCTTTGGGGAATACCCACACCGCTATCTTCCACCCGTACATAACAATGCTTGTCATCATCCGACACTCCCATCGTGACATAAATATTCCCCCCGGCAGGAGTGAACTTGAACGCATTGGAGATTATGTTGCGGATCACGATGGCCACTTTCTCCTTATCCGCCCATACCATGATATCCTCACCGGCCAGCTGGAACGTGAAGCTGACTTCATTTTCTTCGGCCATCACCCTGAATTCTTTCTCAAAAGAGTCTACCATCTCATTCAGGTTGAACAACGACACATGCAGACGCATTTTTCCGTTCTGTATTTTACGGAAATCCAATATCTGATTGACCAGTTGCAGCATCTGTTTGGTATTCTTTTCCATCAGATCCACGTATTGCATTCCTTTCTGAGATAGTTTTTCTTTCTCTTTCAACTCCTGAATAGGCCCTTGGATCAGAGTCAGCGGAGTACGCAACTCATGCGAGATATTGGTAAAGAACTTGATTTTCAATTCGGACAATTTTTGTTCGATATACACATCATTCTTCACCTTAATCATGAAAAGAGATAATTTTATAGCCACCAGCAATAAGGCTACGGCTATAATCATATAGATAACATACGCCCACCAACTGGCCCACCAAGGCGGCAGAATGACAACGGTCAACTCACGGAAAGATTCCAAACCGGGATTTGCCTCATCCAGTGTCTGTACTCTGAAAAGATACTTGCCGGGAGGAACATTGGTATAGGACGCTATACGGTTCTTCCCGTTATAGTGCCATTCTTTTTCATATCCTTCCAAAATATATTTGTAAGACACACGGTTCTGATTATTATAGTTCAACGCCGCAAACTCTAAAGTAAACATGGACTGGTTATGATTCAATGTAATCCTGTCTGTATAGGTAATGGACCGGTCAATAATAGGATGGTCCGTATAGCTGCGTATGTCCCGGTTTGATATCTGACATCCTACAATAAATGTGTTATAATCAAATCTTTGCGTTTCCAGTTTATCGGGAGAAAAGGTCAAGATACCCTCTTTACACCCCAGCCAAAGTTCCCCGTCCAGCGTTTTCAATGTGGTGCTTTCTTCCATCACAACCGGGGGAAAGCCATCGTATTTGTCATAGTTACGCACCTGGCTTGTCGCCCTGTCAAAACAAGAGAGTCCTTTTTCCGTAGCAAGCCAAAGGAAACCGTTATCATCTTCTATAATAGACATCACCACATCATTATTCAATCCGTCTTCCCAGCCATACGATTTAAATGAAAGCTTATGCGTTTCCTCATCATATCCCGACAATTTGCTCAATCCTCCACCAAACACGCATACCCATATCTGAGAGAACTCGTCTTTATAAAGCGCGTACACATCGCTATCGGCATAATTTACCCGGTTGGCACCACGGTAGGTTTCAAAATCAATCTGCTCCACTGAGGCAAAGTTGTTTTTAAAAGACATCAGCCCGTCCATCGTACCTACCCACATACGCCCGTCATTATCCTCTATCATATTCCTCACTTCCATATAAAGGCCATACGTAGGATAATTCTTGAATCCGTTATATTTATTCTTAAAAGTAACTTCCCCATTTTCCTCACAAAGCAGATTCAATCCTCCGTCCAAAGTACCCACCCAGATACGTTTCTTTTCATCCTGATAAGTGAAATACACATCATTCCCGCTGATTGACGACAAATCAGACAAATTATGCAGATAACGTTTAAAACGGAAACCACCTGCAGTTTTCTCATCAGGAACAGCTTTCACCAATCCGTCGCCTTTGGTAGAGAACCAAAGGTTTCCTTTGTCGTCTTCCATGATGTGATATACATTACCTATATGCTCGTCACCTGTCGAAAAAACATGTTTGGTTACACCGTTCCGGTCCATCCGATAAACACTCTGCCAACGGGTGCCCACCCAGATATCGCCACTTTTTGATTGGAAAAGGGCTCTTACCCCTGTCGCATAATTTTCCTGACCGACTGATTGCGGAGACAACGAAAGCAGATTGAATTGCTTCTTGGGGAAATTCATGCAATACACCCCTTCATCGGCAGAGGAAAGCCACAATACCCCGTCATTATCCAACATCAGATGATAAAACTGCTGATTTGCCCTATCATTAGAAAGTTGTTTCAATTTATTGATATAAACCATCTCCGCATGTTCCCTGTCGAACAACCAGGCCTCTCCTGCCGGAGACAGGAAAAAAAGCCCTCTTTCGCCGGCATCTTCCGAATACAGGGTGGTTATCTTGCCGAACATGGTAAACGGAAACCGTTTTGCAGTATGGTTCAACGGATCATAATAAATCAACGCCTTCTCATTTTCGTGAAACCATATTTTATCATACTGGTCTATGAATGCATGAGTTACCATAGCGTCATTCATTTCAGTATTTATCTTTTGCAACCTGCGCTCAGCCAAATCATATTCGTATGTGCCTTGTCCGGCCACACTGAGATAGACATAACCTGCCGGAGTAACCAGCAAATTGCTGATCGCACCTTTTATTTCGGAAAGTACATACCGGTTTACCAAACCGGTCCTCACATCGATACTGTAAAAAATACCCGCACGATCTCCGACCCATACCTTCCTGCCATCCTCAAAAAAACTGGTAAAACTATCCTTGTCACCGGAATTAATCTTACTGGTTATAAAATCGGCAGGCCGGGATGCCAATTCCGATCCTTTATGCACGGCGGCTACCTTATAATCAGTTCCTATCCAACTGATATATTCCTCCGTCTCACACAGGACATGGTGTTTCAGTGTATAATCATGCTTGTTTATCTCGTTCCGAGAGTCGAACAGAATCTTGATAGTTACCTGCCCTTTTTCATCTACCCCGGCCAATAACAGATTTTTATCTTTAGTCAGCAACAACACATCCCCCTCGGCCGTATTTTGTAATTTTATCACCTGGATATTCTCCGAATAGTTCTTCATGTCATCATAAACAGCATGAAAACATTCGGTCACTTTATTGAAGACATATAACTTACGGTCAATGGTCTTTACCCATATATACCCGTTTTTATCCTCGACTATGCGCTGGATCTTACGTGGCGGCACATCCGAATCGTGCTCCTGTTTATTGAATGTTTTAAACTTCACTCCATCGAAACAACATAAGCCATACCAGGTTCCGAACCAGATAAAGCCATCTCTGTCTTTCAAGGTACAGTTTACCGTATTATTAGGAAGCCCTTGATCTACAGAATAATGTTCCACAATCATATTCACATTATATGACCACAGAGGAAAGCTTTTCAGGCAACAAAGTATAATAAGTATATATTTCTTCATAAGTATTTAGTTTTCTTCAAACCGAGGTCAAAGATAAGAAAAAAATCCGTTGGTACTTAAATTGAAATTAGTTAAATACCAATTATTGGTTAGATTGGAACGAGATAAATCCGCGTTCTATCTATATTACTTCTCCGTACCGAATTCAGTTTGCTGTCTCTCCACCTCCATCAATACTTTTTGCCTTTCCTCTTCTGTCAGCACAACTTTCCCCGCCATTCTTTCTGTTCTAACAGGGCTTCCGGCCAGTCCTGCTCCGGCTGATTGGGCATCCGTCTCCTCCTCCGTATAACAGAAAGGCAGTTCTGACGGAATACTTTCTAATTCTATTTCCGTAGCAACCGGCGCATTCGTTCCTTCAAACTGCACATGGGCCTTCACCTTTATTTTGCCGGGCTTGCGGGTAGAACGGATCAATACGGGAGCAGAGCCAAACTCCACCGTGCGCGGATTGGCATTGATAGAGGCATCCCCTATAATTCGTCCTTCACCTTCTACAGTAAATACGATATTTTCTTTGGCCAGACGGCGCACATTACCGCTATCATCCGTCACTTCGGCCACCACTACGATAAAATCCGAACCGTCTGCCACCAATTGTTTTCCTTCCGTATCCACATACATACGCAACTTCGTGCTGCGACGTGACGGCATCCGCTTATAAGTGCAAACCACTTTACCGTCTATAATTCCCTCTGCCACCATATTTACTTTCTGCCAGTTTTTTTGCTTATAACTATACTCGCGTGCTTCCCAGAAATCCCATACATCCTTGAATATCACCGGGGCATTAGGCATATGTCCCTGCGCATGAACTACCGGAAGCGTCCAGCTCTCAGTATCGTCATAGACAGAGAGACGAACCGAATCACAATTACTGAACACCACCACATCGGCATCCGAGAAAGGAGACATCTCATGGGCGATAAACACCATAGGGCCACATTCCGCTACAGGATGCTTCAATGTCGCGGCAGACTGGCTGCGAAAAGCATAATAAGCGTATTTAGGCTGCCGGAACGCATCATAAATGCCCCCGAAATACGGATCGGGATGATACCCCCGCTGATGATCAAAAGGATGCCATTGCGCCCCACCGATAAACTGTCCTGTAGTGCGGTACATTTCATCATAACTCTTTGATAATGACAACGCCTGCACCAGCAACGGGCGTTCCCCCCAGCTACGGCTGGCACGGTTATTATTATTATGTGCATACCAGTCATCCACATTCTCGCCAAACTCACGAGTAAAAATACATTGTTCCGGACGGTCTGCCTTCTCATCATCTCCCGGCCATCCGTACACCACATCATAGTTTTCCGCCACTCCTTTCGAATGAACATCGGCTGCCGCTACAGGGCGTCCGGGATAAGGAAACTCCTCCCGTGTAATCCGTAATGCCTCCAGTGCGAAATCGCGCGGATAAGGCGTTTCATTCAAAATAGGCTCCCACATCAGCACACTGGGATGATTGCGGTCCCGGCGTATCATCTCACGGGTATTCCGATGTACCAGCTTTGCGAACTCCGGATTTTTATTCCAATATTGCCATCCCGGAGTAGCCACAATAACAAACAGCCCCATTTCGTCGCAAGCATCCATGAATGCCGGATCTTGCGGATAATGAGCTACACGGATAATGGTACATCCTGCATCACGCAAGCGTTTGGCATCCCTCCATTGCTGGCTGTTGGGCAGCGCATTACCCACGTATGCAAAATCCTGATGACGGTTCGCGCCGACCAATTGACCAAAAGGCTTGCCATTCAACCAAAAGCCATCCTTACCTTTAAATTCCGCTTTGCGGATCCCCACACGTGTCACTCCCCCATCCAACACTTCATGTCCGGCTTTGACACGAGATTGTATCCTATACAAATAAGGCGAGTCAGGAGACCATAACTTAGGATTGCGAACTGCAAACTGTTGCCGCACCGTCTTCGATTCCCCTGCTTGCAGCTTCACCTGTTGCGAAACCCGTTTTACGGGAACATCGCCGGCATCCGCCAAAACCGTCTCCACGGCTACGGTACGCGTCTGCTTTCCACTGTTATGCACTTCCGTATCCACGTACACTTCCGCTTTTTTCCCGCTTATATTGTCAAAATGCACAAAAACTCCGCCTCCGGCCACCTTATCGGCCTCCAAGGCATCTGTAATAGCTACACTTGATTTTCCTATCATCCACACATCCCGGTAAATTCCTCCATGATAAGCGAAATCCAAGGTATATTGACGTTTTCCCGGAGGAAAATTCTTATCATCACTATTATCCGTCATCACTGCCAGCAAGCAACTGTCTCCGGGCTGTACCCCCTGTTCCGTCAGTTGCACAGTGAAAGGAAGGTATCCTCCCAAGTGCTCTTGCACCCTCTTGCCATTTAAATAAATCACCTGTTTTCCCATAGCTCCCTCAAAATGAAGCGACACCTCTTTTCCTTTCATATCTTGAGGAATCACAAAATGTTTCCGGTACCATGCCACACCCTGATAGTTACGGCAACCGCTTGCCTCGGCAGGCATCAGTTCCACAGTATGCGGAGCAGACACTACTTGCCAAGATGTATCATCAAAACGTACGGCTTCCGCGCCTTTTATGTCTCCACAATGAAAGCGCCATCCGGGATTGAAATTATATACTATTCTTCCGCTACCGGATAAAGGGATGAATCCGGCTACAGAGGTCTCCATTTGAGCTTGTGCCAACACAGGCAACAGGCACACAAGTAAAATAAACAGTTTCTTCATAATTATTACACTATCTGGGAAAAGAGACGGACCGGCTGTCCGTTTGTACCCGTTCCCTTTGAAAAAAGGTCTTGTTGTTTTTGAAAAAGATCCAGACATTTAAAAAAAAGGTCCTGATGTTTGGCGTCAAAGACAAGGTTCTTTTAAAAAAACGTCAAGGTCTTTTTATACAAAGAACAGGTCTTTGGAAGGGAATGACAAGGTCTTTTCACAAGGCCTTCCAAGGCTCAAGGCTCAAAGGCTCACCTAAGCGGTATTTAAGCCCAAAACAAGCTTCAAGAAACCCATACATACACTGATTTTCAATTTATTACAATAAAAAGAAGAAAACAAGACTATATTCTGAAAAATAAATGAATAATATAATGACACCCAGGCACACACGGATACATCCGACATTTACCGGAAAGCAAAATGTATAAATAAAAGAAATTTCTATTGACATCATCACTTGGTCATTCCGGGCATCGTGAAAAATCCGAAAGCACCCCATATCCATTGATCCGGCCTATTATGAATCAAACCCGGCAAAAAAACAAGCCTGGTCAAACCAAACACAAATTCCATAAAACGACAGACAAAGTCAAGACAATCCTGAACTTCCCAAAGACCAAAGAATAATATTCAATCCGCACGTCTTGTTTTAGTAAACAATCTGTAAAACAAACATTTACACATCTACCAAGGTTTAAAATACCGCATAAGTGAGCCTTGAGCCTTGTGAGCCCTGGAAACGCATCGGAACGACTCTTTTTCTTTGCAGAAAGACACCCGATTTATTTATTCCAAATTTTAATCCCATTTATGTACTGTGAGTCAACACCAGAATAGGATACTAAATGTTCTTTTGAGGCCGATCCATATCTAGACACAACTTCGTTAGCTGCCCCGGATTGAGCTGCTAGATCTATTGACTTTTTTCTTTTTGTCGTAACACTTTCTCCTAAAAAAGAAGTGTGACACTGCCAATAACCACATTTTAAAGTGCAGGTCCTGAGAAAACCTAAATCAACAGATATGGTAAAGCAGCCCACGCTATAACGTGGGAACTACCATGCCTATTCTTGTTGATTTTGTGTTTAGTTTCTCAAGCTTCGCACTTACAAGAGTAGCATAACGCTTCTTTATTTTCAAATGCATGGAAATGGTTACCCAAATCCGAGTACAGAATTACGGAAAAACATTTGAAAAAGAAGCGGTAAGATAAAAATATCTGTTTGATATTTGCTCTATTGTTTGGTAGGTTAGAAATAATTAATTACCTTTGCACCAACAAATCCCGCTCGCTTCCCGTAAGATTAGCGTACCCAGCGGGACATTTTTATTTATGGGAGTCAGGTATACAAATCGAGCCATAACCACGGAACAACAAATTGATATTCTCAAAGAAAGAGGTTTGCTTATTGATGATGTTGAGCGAGCTGTTAAAGCCCTTGACATCATAAGCTATGTTCGTCTTGCTGGTTATTGGCGACATTTTGAAGCTGACCACACTACGCATCAATTTAGAGAAGGTTGTCGTTTTGCAGATATTATCGACCTGTATTCCTTTGATAAGCAACTTAGGGCTTTGCTCTTTACTGCCATTCAAACGATTGAAGTTGCTGTTCGCACAAAAATAATCAAGCACTTTGCTCTTGAATTTGGAGCATTTTGGTTTATGGACGAAAACTTTGCCACCAATGAGGCTCGTTTTGCTACCAATTTAGCTGTTATCCGTAAAGAGGTGGAACGCTCACACGATGATTTTATTACTGAGCATTTCCGCAAATACAACGAACCAGAGCTGCCTCCTGTATGGAAAACATTGGAGGCTATCTCAATGGGAACACTCTCTAAGCTCTATTCCAATTTTTCAAATGCCACGGCAAAACATGCTGTCGCAAGAGAGTTCGGTTTGAATCATCACAAATTTTTGAGAAGCTGGTTAGAGTGTCTTGCGGTGCTTCGTAATTGTTGTGCTCATCATTCACGACTGTCCAACCATGTCTTTCCAGTAAAAACAAAGATGCCAGAACGTATGCCAAATACATGGATTGCTGATTTCTCATTCCGAGAACAAACTCTTTATCCACAATTATGCTGTGTTGTGTATTGGCTCAACTCCATTGTTCTTGAAAATACATTCATTACCGATTTCAAGCAACTCTTGATAAGCCATCCATCAGTGAAAACTCGCTTGTTGGGCTTCCCTCGTAATTGGGAACAAGAGCCTTTGTGGAGGTAATAATATCTACAATAAAATTATTTCCAAAAAACAATAAGTAACAAACAATATCGGATAAAATATTGTACCTTTGTATTGGCTTAGACATTGAGCCCAAATAGAAGTGAAATATCGGAAACGAATTGCACCGAAAAAAAGAATAAATCGCTCGTATTGACACCGTAGATGAGTTAATAATAACTAAAAGGGTTAAATATCCACCACTTAGAATATACCCTTAAAGGCTACGACCATATTTCCGGCTTACCACCAGTAAACTATTGATTAA
>OGML01001242.1_pt1 | contig 22551 bp, 20 predicted proteins | sample 1572951 | NCBI WGS metagenome assembly OGML01 (sample SAMEA2581883, study PRJEB24529) | metagenome | biome: Human gut stool | place: China | collected 2011 | reverse complement strand
TCCGCACTTGCAACAACCTTTTGTACAAACATGTTCGGAAGTAAATACATTGGTGTATCGACCGGAATTCTGACATTGCTTGTCCTGATCTTCGGTGAGATCTCCCCGAAGACCCTTGCAACACAATATGCATTGCAGCTTTCCATGGTCGTTGTCTACCCGATTTCGTGGTTGATGACGTTGCTCACCCCTGTTATCTTCCTGTTAAATATATTGACCGGAGCCATCTTCAAGCTGTTCCGTGTCGACCCATCCGCGAAGAAGGCAAGCATTACCGAAGCAGAGCTTCGTACTATCGTAAATGTATCTCATGAAGAAGGCGTCATTGAGCCCGAAGAGAAATTCATGATCTCCAATGTTGTTGATTTTGGCGATGCATTATCGAAGGACATCATGATTCCAAGAGCCGATGTTATATCTGCCGACGTGAATTCTACCTATGAAGAGCTTGTCGATATCTTCAAGAGTGAAACCTATACCAGAATCCCGATTTACGAGGATTCCAAAGAAAATATCATCGGTATCCTTAATATCAAGGATCTGTTTTTCTACCGGGAGCTGTTAGATATCCGTTATTTTGATCTGCGAAGCATCCTGCGTAAACCATTGTTTGTATATGAGTATCAGAAGACGAGCCAGATCTTCGCAGAGATGAAAACCTCCGCAGACAGTATGGCAATCGTACTTGATGAATACGGGCAGGCATCCGGAATCATCACAATGGAGGATCTGGTCGAGGAGATCGTCGGAGATATCCGGGACGAGTACGACGAGAACGAGAATGATCTGATCCGGGATCTCGGCAACCATACTTATGATATTGATGCATCCATCAAACTGGATGATTTAAACGATAAACTCCACACGAATTTCCAGTCCAAGGATTATGATTCACTTGCCGGATTCATCATTGAACTGTTGGATAAGATTCCAACCGCCGGTGAAGAAGCTCATTGCGAAGGTGCCCACTTCAAAGTAACCGAAGTGCACAGAAACCGTATCGAGCGCGTGACTCTCACGCTTCTTCCGGTAGAACCATCCGACGAAAAAGACGAGGCGTAATTGACGCCTCGTCTTTCTTTTTATTTTCTTCTCTTATTTTCTTCTTTTGTTTTCTTCTCTTTCCCGTTTTGCTGCTCCTGTTCTTTCGCCTGCTCCGCAGCCATCTCATCAATGATCCGCTCCATGATTTTCTTCTTGATGAAGATATCATAACCAAGCAGCGACAGGAAATTCAGATTCTTAATATACTTATCTTCCACACCCGGGAAATCATGTTCGGACAATTCAAACGTCTTCACGACACTGTTTTCCACCCGGAAATGCTGATGCTGCTCTAACTTATAAAGACTTGCATAAATCTCTTCCAAGCTGTGTGGCGCATCTGGATTTTCAAAATAATGATCAATCAACGGCTTCAGCATGATCTGGATATCACTGATCGATATCACATTTTTCAGATAATAGATATAGATCAGTAGAATCAGATGTTCCTTCGTATACCGCTTTTTCTCCGGCGGCGGGAGCAGATTGTTCTTCGTATAGTTGTTGATCATTGTTTTCGTCAGCGTCTTATCTTCCTCGTACCGTTTGTTCTGCGAAAGATATTTATCCATGAACGTCGTCACCTGATCCATATAAAGCTCAATCGAAGGAAGATCCTCCGGTGCAATATAGCCAAGCTGTGTCATTTCCCGTATTTGTTTTTTCAGGCTGTCCTTTTCAATATCCATATAATATACGCTCCTAATGCGTATATTATATAGTATTGAAAACCATGTGTAAAGGTTTAAATGAATATATCTGATTAATGTGTCTTGTAGTAGTTGATCAGACAGCCAGCCAGAATGATATCTCTCTCATCGTCTGTCAGATCGCCCAGTTTCAACGACAACTCCTTCATATCCTTGTTCACAACATACGCCTTGATAATTTCATCCTTGTTGCAGATTGCCTGTGCAACGCCCGGAATGAATACATAATCATCCACATCAAAGTCGTAATCCTCATCCATGACAAACGGAAGCATACCCCAGTTGATCAGGTTAGAACGATAACGCTTTGTTGCATACTCCTTGGCGATATTAGCCCAGCCGCCAAGTACCTTCTGGCAGGAAGCCGCCTGCTCACGTGCAGATCCATCACCCGGTTTCACCGCAAAGATCGTACTTCCGACACCGGTATTCGAGCCACATGCATCCGGGAACATTTCCTTCACCTTGTGCATAGCTGTCTTCATGTTCGGATCTGCTTCACCCATGCACTCACCAGCTTCACGCACACGCTCGACCTTCTGGATTGCCTTGGCTCTGCCTACATACTCTGGATCCTTACGGGACAATGTAAACTCTGCAAGTCCAAGTGGATTCGAACGATACGAAGATGTCTCTCCAGATGGAATCAGTTCATCCGTTGTTGTAACCGGATCATGGATCACAGAAGCTACCTTGAGCATCAGATTGTCTGTCAATGCCACCATCTCCGGCCAATCCTTGATGTTTGGTCCAAACTTAATCTCCTGCTCTGGCTGTGGATGTCCCCATCCGTTATAGACACGGTTGTCGTAGATCTTCTTGTCAAAGAAGTACTTCTGTCCCTTGTATTCTACATCCAGATCGGTTGCGGCTGTTAAGAAGCCCTTGTTTGCGGCTGTCGCTGCGATCGAACGTGCATCCATCAGTGCGACAGAAGCAATCTGACCATTCTGGATCTTCGAGCCTTCACGGTTCGGGAAGTTTCTTGTTGAGTGACGGATCGAGAATGCATTATTTGCCGGTGTATCTCCAGCACCGAAGCATGGTCCACAGAATGCAGTCTTGACGATCGCACCCGTCTCGATCAGGTCGGAAAGTACACCATTCTTCGCAAGCTCCATATAAATCGGAGTGGATGCCGGATATACAGAAAGTGTAAACTCATCAGCCCCAATATATTTTCCACGGATCAGGTCTGCTGCCTGACAGATATTCTCGAATCCACCACCGGCACAGCCTGCGATGATTCCCTGCTCTACATAGAGCTTTCCGTCAACAACCTTATCCTTCAGTGTAAAGTCAATCTTGCCATCCAAGGATACCTGCGCACGTTTTTCTACATCGTCCAAAACATCCATCAGATTTGCCTTCACGTCCTCAATTGTGTAGACATTGCTTGGGTGGAATGGCATTGCGATCATAGGTTTTACCTTAGAGAGATCTACATAAACAACACCGTCGTAATATGCAACAGCACCCGGATTTAATTCTTTGTAGCACTCCGGTCTGTAGTGTGTCTCATACCACTCTTCGATCTTCTCATCTGTTTTCCAGATGGATGACAGACAGGTTGTCTCTGTCGTCATAACATCGACACCGATACGGAAATCTGCGGACAGCTTATCTACACCCGGTCCTACGAACTCCATAACCTTATTCTTTACATAACCACAGCCAAAGGTTGCGCCGATAATTGCAAGGGCAACGTCCTGTGGGCCAACGCCCTTCTGTACTTCACCGTCTAAGTAAATTGCTACAACCCCCGGCTTTGCCACATCGTATGTACGCTTCAGAAGCTGCTTTGCAAGCTCGCCGCCACCTTCGCCGATTGCCATCGTACCAAGGGCACCGTAACGTGTATGGCTGTCAGAGCCAAGAATCATGGCTCCACATTCTGCAAGCATCTCTCTTGCGAACTGATGGATAACCGCCTGATGAGGTGGTACATAGATTCCGCCGTATTTCTTTGCACAGGAAAGGCCAAACACATGATCGTCCTCGTTGATTGTTCCACCAACTGCGCACAAAGAGTTGTGACAGTTTGTAAGTACATATGGGATTGGGAACTCTGTCAGTCCTGATGCTCTCGCTGTCTGGATAATACCAACAAATGTAATATCATGGCTTGTCATCTTATCGAACTTGATCTTCAGCTGTTCCATATTGCCCGAAGTATTGTGTGCTTCGAGGATTCCATATGCCATTGTGTTTTTCGATGCATCCTCTTTGGATGTCTGTACACCCTTCGATGCAAGTACTGCCTGTGCCTGTCCGTCATCTGGAACCAGCTCGGAACCATTCAGTAAGTATGCACCTGTTTCATAAAGTTTTACCATAATTCGCCTCCATACTCTCGTTTAATTTATTTGTAAGCTAAGATATAGCTTTCGCTGTCTTCTAATGTTGCTGTATCAAAGTCCTTCACACCCTTATTTAAAGATGTTGCAAGTGTTTCACTCTGCTGGGAGAGATACTCCGTCTCATCCACAACCTGCTCATTGACATAATAAGTACCATCCACATTCTGGACATACGGTCCATCTGTGATCACGCCATCCGAATACCGCTTCAGGCAATATTCATCCCCGGAAGTCCGTGTCGATAACCAAGGAAATGCGACAAAGCTGCTGTCGCTGCAGAAGCTCCGCACCTTCGCATAGCCAAGGTAAGAAACCGCGCCATCCCGGTAGGTAAAAATAAAGCAGCTCACATAGGTCTCGTTGCGTTCCATACTGTTATAGAAAAATGCCTCCGGCACACCGTCCTCATCGACATCATACAACAGCATACTATCTGGTTTGATATTTTTATAGAACGAATCTAATATATTGATACCGTCCTCGGTCTCTCCAAGTACCTTCTGGATTTCTGAATCTGCATTTTCTGCCAGCTTCACATATGCCTTCTGCCAGTCAGCTGCCATAGACAGCTTGTATTTCTGAAGATTCATATCTTCGGCATAATATTTTTCCAGCTTATCCAACAGGTTCAGTGCGTTCTGGTTATCCCCGATCTCAATATACGTATCAAGCAGACCGTCATAATAATTCATTCCTGTAGAATACGCAAGCTTGTATAATGAGTAAAATTTATCAATATACTGCGAATCCAGCGGATCTAACTGCACGGACTGGCAAATATTCAATGCCGTAAAATAATCTCCCTGATCATATGCTGCCTGTGCTGTGTCATACAATGCCCGATAAGACTCGATCACCTGAATGTTATTGGTGAGCACGGTTGTATAATCTGCAATATCTGTCACAGCCAGACCATTGACAATAGAAATATAGCTGTTCATCGCATCCGCCGTAATTTCACCATCTACATACTGCTGATACTTCTCATTTAAAACCTCAATTACAACCTCTTTTTTCGTGTCTGTATCCAGTCGAAGATTAATCTTGTTGATCGTCTCGTTCGCCTGCACAACACCCTGTCCATTGTAATTCTGGTTTGAATTATAAATCTGTTCGATCGCATCCCGGTATTCGGTACGATTGACAAGCACATTGTATTTTGTACAGATGCTCTTTGTCTCATCGATACTGTTGATCGCATCATATGCTGCGACTGTATAAATGTAATCTTTTTCACCGGTCTGATATTCCAGGCAGATATGCTTCGCATAATCCGGAAGCATTTCCTGTACTGCCTTTTGCTTTTCGCTATCTAACGCTTCGTAGCTTTTCTGCACCTCGCTCCACTGTCCAGCTTCAATACCGTCAAATACCTTATATTCATTGTAGTACGGATATAGGAATACGATTGCCGCACAGGCAACGACCGCAAGCACTATAAACGACACAATAATAAGTTTATTCCATGTCTTTTTCATCCTTGCACCTCCTAATCAATCACAACAGGCTTTGCCTCTGCATCGTCTGCCGGTAATGTATCAGCGCCTTCTGTATCCTGTGCAGATACATCACTTGGTGTTGCCTGCTCAAACGGCTGTTCCACCCATGTATCAGTCAGGTCAGACGGAGTTGCAATTCCCTGCAGGGCAGTTACCTGCTGCTCATATTTGGAAGTATCTGTCTCCGTGGCAAATCCTTCTACATGCAGGTTCTTTTCCTTCTCTCCCACCTGCGCGTAGGAAGGTGCAATGACCAAACGGTAGACAAACAGTGCAACTGCGGCAATTCCGACAATCAGCATCATCAAAGACAGCACACCAAAAAACTTATGAGCGCCGCCCGCTTTCATCTGCTCGTATGTATCGTCATCAACATCCGCGTACTTCGCACGCTTCTTCTCCTGTTTTGCCTTGATCTTCTCATCCTTGATCCGGTTCTTGCGCTCCCATTTGTTCTCCTCAGCAACATACGCACCAAACAATGCAGAAGATTCGCTTTCTTCCTCCGGTGTTTTCGGCTGTGCAGACGTATCCTCTGCTGCCACTTCCGGACTTTCCGGTTCTGCCGATTCTGCTTCCGTTTCTATTGATTCTACTTCCAGTTCTGTCTCCGGAGATGCATCAGATATATCTTCTGCCGTCACTTCCGGATTTTCTGACTCCACATCCGACTGTGCATCCACTTCCGTTTCTTCCTTTGGCTGTGACTCTACTGGAATCAGATCAATCTGTTCCTGATCTATGTTATTTTTGTCTTTCTTTTTTCTTCCCATAACAAAACTCCTTTGGTTTTTGCTGTGTAAAAGCTTAACGTATTGATTATATCAATTTCGACCAAATTATTCAAGAAAGATTGTCATTTGCTAAGAAATACCACGCTTCTCTTTACATTTTTTACCAGAATGGTATAATTATTATGTTTTTTACTGTTTTTATGAGAAATGGAGTGCAATATATGAAAAAGAACATCGAGATCAGATGGCACGGACGTGGAGGTCAGGGTGCCAAAACCGCAGCACTTCTGCTTGCGGACGTTGCTTTCAACACAGGTATGCACGTCCAGGGATTTCCGGAGTATGGTCCGGAACGTATGGGCGCACCAATCACGGCCTACAATCGAATTGGCGAATCCGAAATCCGGGTACATTCCAATATTTATCATCCGGACTATGTGGTTGTTGTAGATGAGACACTGCTTCATTCCGTAGATGTCACAAATGGTCTGAAGGAAGATGGTGCCATCGTGATCAACACACCGCGTCCAAAAGAAGAGATTCTTCCTTTATTAAATGGATACAAGGGAAGCGTTTATACGATTGATGCACACAAGGTATCGATGGAAACGCTCGGGAAATATTTCCCAAACTCCCCGATGCTTGCTGCTATCGTGAAGGTTGCAGACATCATGGATAAAGATGTGTTCTTATCCCAGATGCAGGCATCTTATGAACACAAATTCGCAAAGAAGCCGGAAGTGATTGACGGTAATATGTGCGCACTGAAAATGGCGTTCGAGGAGGTAAAATAAATGTCAAAAGCAACGGATATTTCAAAGATCAATGAGCATAGTCCTTATTATGATATGACGCCGGGCAACCAGATTTATGGTGGCGGCGGATCCCGCAAATTCTGTACAGGCGAGTGGAGAACAAAAACTCCCGTAATCGACTGGGAAAAATGTACACAATGTCTGCTCTGCACACCGGTCTGCCCGGATAGCTGTATTCCGGTAAAGGACGGAAAAAGAGAAGACTTTGACTTAGACCACTGCAAGGGCTGCGGTATCTGCGAGCGCGTCTGCAGCTTCGGTGCAATCACAATGAAGGAGGGAATCTAATATGGCAATTCGTGAAAGAATGTCAGGTAACGAGGCTGTTGCACACGCAATTAAGCAGATCAACCCTGACGTAATGGCAGCATTCCCAATTACACCATCGACAGAGATTCCACAGATGGTATCGACCTTCATCGCAAACGGCGATATCGACACCGAGTTTATCCCGGTTGAATCCGAGCACAGCTCCATGAGTGCTACGATGGGTGCCTGCGCCGCTGGTGCAAGAGCGATTACAGCTACTTCTTCCTGTGGTCTTGCCTACATGTGGGAAGTACTTTATGTCGCAGCTTCCGATCGTCTTCCGATCGTTATGGCAGTTGTAAACCGTGCCTTAACCGGTCCGATCAACATCAACTGCGATCACTCTGACAGTATGGGTGCCAGAGATGCCGGCTGGATCCAGATTTATGCGGAGAACAATCAGGAAGCCTACGATAACTATATCCAGGCATTCCGCATTGCCGAGCATCCGGATGTCAAGCTTCCATTTATGGCTTGTCAGGATGGTTTCATCACAAGCCACGCTGTTGAAAATATCTCCCTGATTGAGACAGAGAAAGTAAAGGAATTTGTAGGAAGCTATGAACCAGAAAACTTCCTGTTAAATGCAGATATGCCTATGGCAGTTGGTCCTTATGCAAACTCTCCATTCTACATGGAGACTAAGATGAACCAGCGTATCGCCATGAAGAACGCAAAGAAGATTATCTTAGAGGTTGCAGCGGAATTCGAGAAGATCTCCGGAAGAAAGTACGGACTTTTCGAGGAGTATCGTATGGATGACGCCGAGTATGTGATCGTCATCATGGGTTCTGCCGCCGGAACAACGAAGGAAGCCGTTGATGAGCTTCGTGAGCAGGGCATCAAGGCAGGAATGATCAAGGTACGTGTATTCCGTCCATTCCCAGGCGCTGAGTTAGCTGCTGCCCTTGAAAATGCAAAGGGTATCGCGATCATGGATCGTGCCGAGAGCTTCTCCGGATGTGGCGGTCCACTTGGTTCTGAACTGAAGGCTGCTTTATACGACGCAAAGAACGAGTCTACAACCGTCAACTATTTCTACGGTCTTGCCGGAAGAGATTACACAGTTGAAACTGCCTGCGGTATCTATCAGGATCTAATCGATTATGTATCTGGCAAGCAGGAAGTAGAACAGTTCAAGTATATCGGACTTAGAAAGTAACGGAGGGAATCGAGATGGCATTTAATTTCAAAGAAGTAATGAGCAAACCGGAACGTCTCGCTCCGGGACATAGAATGTGTGCAGGCTGCGGCGGAACGATCGCTGTTCGTACAGTTCTGCGTGCCCTGCATGAGGGCGACAAGGCAGTCATCGGAAATGCAACCGGCTGTCTGGAGGTATCCAGCTTCATGTATCCATACACCGCATGGGAGGACAGTTACATGCACAATGCATTTGAAAATGCAGGTGCTACCCTGTCCGGCATCGAGACTGCTTACCATGCATTAAAGAAGAAGGGGAAGATCTCTGCAAATTACAAATTCATCACATTTGGTGGTGACGGCGGTACTTACGATATTGGTCTCCAGTCTCTGTCAGGCGCGATGGAGCGTAATCATGATATGGTATATGTGTGCTACGATAATGGTGCTTACATGAACACCGGTATCCAGCGTTCTTCTGCGACTCCAATGTTCGCAGATACAACGACAACACCAGTTGGTAAATGCTCCAACGGTAAGATGCAGAACCGGAAGGATCTCGCATCTATCATCGCAAACCATGATATTCCGTATGTTGCACAGTCTACCTTCATCGGAACAATGAAGGATCTGTATGAGAAGTCTGAGAAGGCAATCTACACACCAGGTGCAGCATTCTTAAATATCATGTCACCATGTCCGCGTGGCTGGCGTTATGACACACCCGATATCATGAAGATCTGCAAGCTCGCAGTGGAGACATGTTACTGGCCACTGTTCGAGGTTGTGGAAGGCAAGTGGATCTTGAATTATGAGCCAAAGAAGAAGCTTCCAATCGAAGACTTCCTTCGTCCACAGGGAAGATTCAAGCATCTGTTCAAGCCAGAAAACGAGAACCTGCTTGTACAGTATCAGGAAGAGGTTGACCGCAGATGGGAAAACCTGCTTTATATGTGTTCGAAGTAAATATCTACGACAACGCAAAAGCTCCACGCTTAACTTATAAGCGTGGAGCTTTTTATATCTGTTATACTATACTTCCTGTTTTTCTCCGCCATGCAGCAAAAGCTCTAATATCACCATCTCGGTTGCAAGCTTATCCCGCATCTTACCTGTTTTGATATTCGCATCTGCCTCCTGACACAAACGCACGCAGGATAACAACTGATCTTTTGAAAAAGACCGCGCCTGCGCAATATATTTTTTGACAAAATACGGACGGATGCCGAACGCCGAAGCAATCTGTCCTTCCGGTGTACCTGTATCAAGTGCAAAACGAATCTTTAAAAGCTGCATAAAATTCCGCGTAATCAGTACCAATATCTTCATCGGTGCCTCCTGCAAATACAGCAGATCATCATATAATTCCATTGCCTTTTGCTGTTTTTTTTCTGATATCGCATCAATCATATCGAAGATTTTGTCTTCCACCTGATTCACACAAAGCAGGTCAATGTCTTCTTTGGATACGCTTCCTTTTTCCACAGCATAGGAGCGGAGCTTGTCTGCTTCATTTTTAAGCAGATTCATACTCGTTCCAACTCGATCGATCAGATATCGCAATGTCGCACCGCTGATCGCAATCTGATCCTCTACAAACATTCCATTTAACCAGACAGCTAACATCTCACTGTCCGGTGCATCAAACATTGCTACCGTACCAAGCTGTGCGACAAGCTTGCTTAGTTTCTTCCGGTTGTCAATATTCTTCTCCACGAAGATCAGCACTGTCGTATCTGGCAGTCCATCTAAGGCTTCTTCCAGCTTTTCACAGCCGTTCTTGAAGAAATTGCTGTTCTCAACCAGCACCACTCTGCGTTCTGTAAAAAATGGCATGGTATCTGCAAATTCAATGATGTCCTCTGGTTTGGAATTCTCACCCTTGTAGGTGATAAAATTCATTGTATCGTTTGGATCGATCATCGCCGCGATCAGTTTGTCCCGATACTGATAAATCAGATATGGTTCCGTTCCACCAAGCAGATACACACGACTGAATTCTTTCTTATTGATTTGTTCATTTAAAATGGCCATGCCATTTGCTTTTTCTTTTTTTGCCATGTTGACTCCGATATAGAACACTAACTACTCTTATTATTCGGTATGTTCACCTTTTGTTTCGTTTGAATACCTCGTTGTTGTGAACGAATACATTGTATCACACCTTTCTTCTTCTATCAATTTTCTGACACAATCTATTTCATTACCACTTCGTCCCTATTAAATATTATTGTATCCTCCAAGCTTTTTATCTTCCCCGAAAAACAACTGCGCCCATCTCATCCGTCCGAAGTACCTTCGTCCCTTCCTGCGCTAACCCTTGTAGCACTTCCGTGTGTGGATGTCCATAACGGTTATTGTATCCACAGGAAATCAAACCATAGTCCGCATGCGCATAGATTCCCTCCACATACGAGTACTTCGAGCCATGATGCGGAAGCTTGATACAATCATAATCCTGTTGTATATCCATATCTGCGACGGCATCTGCATCCATGTCTCCAGTAAATAACATGTCAAATGTATCAGAATGATATGCCAGTGCCAGACTCGCTGCATTCTTATCCTTTGCGCGATATTCTGCAGTTGGATGCAGGCAGGTAAGCGTAAATGTATCATCTCCAATCACGTCGCCCTCCCTCATCCACACGATTGTGATTCCGGCAGCCCGAATCACTGCTTCTAACTCTGCCAATGCCGCATCCTGAAACACATAGGCGGAAAAGACAACCGTCCGCACCTTGATCTGCGTCAGTTTTCCCTGCAATAAAAGTTCTTTTAATCCACTGATATGATCCTCATCGGTATGTGTCACAAACCAACAGTCAATCTCCGTCATGCCTTGCGATCGCAGCGCCGGAAGCAGTGTGTATGTCCCACATTTTGACTGTGACGTCGAGCCGCCGTCAATCACGATATTTCTTCCGTCCGGGGATCGTATCAGGATTCCATCGCCTTGTCCAACATCCAAGAAACAGATTGCTTCTGTGCGTTGCTGCCACACGCATAACGCCTGTCCTGCCCCCTGTAACAGCATACTTATAAGGATCGTGCATACAGTGTAGCGCACGACCTCTCTTTTACGCCAGAACCTACCGGTATGTTTATATACAAAGTCCCGCAGCTTATTTCTTGTTTTTGTGCGAAGCAATACCAGCGTGCATGCAATCCCGCCATACCACATGCCACTCTGCCAGCCTCGTATCTCTCCTGTAACAAGTGTATTCCACGGCAGTTCCAGTGTCCTTTCGCAAAGCCATGTATATCCCTGTAACATCCACCCAACCGGCAGCATGACGAACCTGCCAAGCGAAATCGTGCCAATGGATACAAGCAAGCCGAACCAGCTTCCTGCTACCACAACCGTCATCCCCGGTACAACGATCAGATTCAGCAATCCTGCATAGACTGGTATCTCGTAATAGGTTTTTGCCACCACAGGAAGCATCATCCCCTGCAATGTTACAGAATAAAACAGGCTCTGCACCACACGGAACCGAAGCGGATATCGTTTCTGGAACCGCCGAAATCCAGTTTTTTTATGCAAGCGCTTCATCCCATAGTTTCCAAGTGATACCCCCGCAATCGCCATATAGCTTAACTGCATCCCGGCATCTAAGATGCGAACCGGGTTGCATAGAAGCATAAAGAACAAGGCAATTCCCATCGCAGTCGGCATATCATAGGATTTCCCGAACATCTGCGCCACAAGAAAAATCACCATCATCCAGATCGCGCGCATCGTTGCCAGACTCATTCCGGTCATCATGCCGTACAACAAAAGTCCTGCTATCGTGATAATTCCTGCTGCCGGAATCGGCACACGAGCCCGCCGCATCAATCGAAAGAGCAGTCGTCCAAGCAGGGAAATATGAAGTCCTGATATCGCCAGAATATGCGCAATCCCGCCCATCTGATATAATGTCTTGAGTTCTGCATCTATCCTTGATTTTTCTCCAAGCAGGATTCCAGACACAAGCAACGCCTGTTCTTCTGGAAGAAGCTTTGCAATCCGGCAGTCTGCCCGTATACGCAATTCATATAATATACGTTTTCCCTGATAATACAAATACCTTGGCAGCCCAAGTATTTCCCGCTGATTAACGGTGATCGTCGTCACCTGCGGTGCATAATAATATCCGCTGATATTCCGGGCAAGATAATAGCTGCGTGACTGGAACCCACCCGGATTTCTCACATGCTCAAATGTATCATAAGTACCTGTTACCTGTACAATCTCCGCAATCGTGTGTTCCCCTTCCACACCACGGAGCAGAATATCTCCATGCACGTCAGCTCCGTCCAGTACCCGCATGGTCCATGTTTCTCCCTGCCGGTCAGTCAGAATCCCGGCACAGATGACAGGCTGCCCCTGCGTCTCCCCTCCCGTTGCATAGGTTATAATATCGTAACCGTTTTCCTGCCGGATATCCGGCTTTTCCCGTAGATCCTGCGGAATACGCAAAAAAGCGCCAAGCATTCCAAGACCAATTCCCAGTCCCAGAACGCATGCGCTTTTTCCCTGTTTTTTCTTCCGCACGAAAATCCCAACGCAAACAAGCATAGCACTCACTATGCCTATCTCGCCCACCGTTCTTGTGTACAGGCCAATCACCTCTCCAAGTGCATACGCCAAAGCCACACAAAATACTGGTCGTTTCATACGTCTCCTATATTCTTTTATTCTTGTACTACATTTGCATTAAATGGTAATGGTTTGTCTATTGCAACCACATTCCGGTACATTGGCACGATTTTTCCATCAATCAGAATCTGTACCGTATCCACGTCTGTCTGTGCAATTACCGAATTCACGACTGCATACAACGCAAGCTCTGGTGAAATCGTTCCCACGGCATTTGTAAATTCCTCTGACAGATCCAGATAGCAGACCGAATCATGGACCGACACCTGGTTCACCTTTGTGTCCGGAGAAAGCACTTTTTTCTGTACCAGCTCCCGTACGATATACTCCTGATCGGACGTCTGTGGCTCCGACTGTACTTTGATTCCATAGGATTCCAGTGCAGTTCCCTGCGCATTTGGTGCATACATGGTAATTGATTCCTCTGCCAGACTCGGTTCGTCGGTACCATAATAATAAACAGAATCCTGCAGGAACAACTGCTCTGCATACACTTTTTCGTCATGCCCCTTTACGGTCAGTGCAATGCTGGAAATATCATCCATCTGGAACAATGTCTTCGTTGTGGCTGCCATGATCAGCAATATATCTTCCTGCTCGTAACTGCCTTCCACAAGTGTGATATCCATCTGCAAACTGTTATCCTCGCCCATCATATAACTGTAAGCTTCGATCTTCGATGTTTCCATTGCTGTGAGTGCCGTCATTGCATCCTCCACGCAGGATGCGATTGCATCCGGTGTTTTCAACTGGTAATCTGCATCGGCACGCACAACTGTGTTATCCTCTGCCAGATACAGATGAATCATATTATCTGCAAGCGGTGTAATCTCTCCAGTCTGTGCTTTCCCACAGGCTGTCAGGCAAAGCAGTGTCGCGATCACGCATCCGGTTTTCCAATACTTCTTTCTCATTCTGCATCGCCCTCCTTTCGTGCTGTATCCACGGAGGCATCCGATTTCATCGGAATGCGAATGGTAAATGTAGTGCCCTCTCCAGACTCGCTGTACAATTTGATTGAACCCTTGTGCATCTGAATGACGCTTTTCGTGATAGCAAGTCCAAGTCCTGTACCACCGGTATCCCGGCTTCGCGCTTTATCTACCCGGTAGAAACGTTCAAATATATGCTCCTTGCAGTCATCCGGGATTCCAACACCGGAATCTGCAACCTTCACATAGAAGTTGCGGTGGTCTGCATTGAGCGTCACTTTCACCCAGCCATTGTCAACATTGTACTTCACCGCATTCTCTATAATATTCGTCAGAGCCAGACTCAGTTTGACCTCATCCACCCATGCCGTCACATCACGGTAGCTCTCGTAAGTAATCTGGATTCCACGGCTTTTGGCGATTGGCGTTACGCGCTTCAATATCACCTCCAACAGATCATTGATCTTTATCTCCTCGATATTCATCGCGGCTGATTTTTTATCCATTTTTACAAGTGTCAGCAGATCGGTAATAATTTTACTTTCTCTGTCAATCTCATCCACGATATCAGTCATAAATTCCTTGTACATCGCAAGATCCGCAGATTCATTCTGTATCAGAGAATCTGCCAACACCTTCATCGACGTGATCGGCGTCTTTAATTCATGTGACACATTCGATACAAACTCCTGTCGTGTGGAGTCAATGACCATCAGCTTGGATATCGTCGCATTGTAACGTTCCGTCAGCTGTTTAAACTCCTTGAATCCACGCACTGGAATCTGTGTCTCCAGCTGTCCTTCTCCCGCGATTTCCATCTGCTGATTGATACGCTTGATCCCACGTGAGCTTGCATTGCCGATTGCCCATGCTGCACCAATGCAGATTGCCATGATAAGTGCAAATGACAACCAGTTTCGTCGTTCTACCCGGCGTTCAATTACATTCAGGCTGTCCGTCGATGCCTGAATCACAAGCACGCCCTGTACATCCTGTTCCTGCTTCACAGCTGTGATATATTCAAGATATCCATCCTTCTTCGATATCTTCTCACTCGCCTGTCCGCGCATTACAGCCATAATATCCGAATTTACAATCTGTGCATTTTCATGGTTTCCATAAGTATCCTTGATCACCCGGTACTCCCGGTTTATCACAAGCACCCTGCCGTAAAAAGTCGTTGCGACACCTTCGATACGAAGATTTAAATCCTGTGGGTCATCGAGCGTCATATGATTCTCAAGCAGATTATTCTTCAGATATTCCGCCTGCGCCATCACATTTTTTTTAAGCTGTTCCTGATATCGCTGCACATACAGACGGCTTGACATCAGCGAATACACAAGCATAATCCCTGCACACAGCACGATGATCAGAAACGTCACAAACCATCGGAGGCTGATGCCCATATGTTTATGCTGGCGCTTCTCCGCCCGTTCCCGGCGTTTCAGCTTTTTACGTTCTAATTTTTCATCCTTTTTTTCTTCTTTTATTTCGTCTTTCACGTTGTTTCATTCCGTCCTTTTCCAGAATACCACTACTATATCACACCGTCCGTTTTGCTTCAAGGCACTTGTACAATCCATGCGAAATTGCTATGATACAAGTACAACACCGAAAGGGGGATACACTTATGAATTTTGATCCTGTTTCCATGCCAAAGGTCGAACTGCACTGCCATCTGGATGGTTCTTTGAGCAAAGAATTCCTGATGCAGACCTTACAGCTTTCGACACTGGACATGCATACAATACAGGCACCTGCCAACTGTCAGTCACTTGCCGAATATCTGACCTGCTTTGACCTTCCGGTATCCGCACTGCAGGAAAAAGAGCATATCCGGGATGCCGTCGTTGATGTCGTGCGACAGGCAGCCGCAGAAAATGTCCGCTATATGGAAATCCGGTTTGCACCTATGCTGAGCGTCAACAGTCACCTGGATCTGGAAAATGTCGTGCAGGCGGCTGTCTATGGATGCCAGAAAGCATTTGACCGGTATGGAGTATTCACCAATCTGATCTTATGTGCGATGCGCCATCACTCCCCACAGCAAAATCATCTGGTTGTCCGCTGTGCCAGAGAATTCTTAGGAAATGGCGTCTGTGCGTTAGACCTTGCCGGTGATGAAGCCGGACATCCAAACGAAGAATTTGAAGCGCTGTTCGAGGAAGCAAGGCGAATGGAGGTGCCTGTCACAATTCATTCCGGTGAATGTGGCAGTGCCAGAAATGTTGCGCTTGCCCTGCAATACGGGGCACGCCGGATCGGACACGGCATTGCAGCCATCAAAGATCCTTCCCTGCTGGAAGCCTGCCGCAACGCGCACATCGGTTTTGAGCTTTGTCCAACCTCGAATTTCCAGACAAAAGCAGCGACTGAACTGGACGCGTATCCACTCCGTGCGTTTCTGGATTTTGGACTGCTTGCAACAATCAACACCGACAACCGTACCGTGAGCCACACAACGCTGACTGACGAATATACCTTTGCCCTTGAAAAGCTCCACATAAAAAAAGAAGATCTCCGGACACTGTATAAAAACAGTGTGGAAATCTCCTTTGCCTCTGACTCTGTCAAGCATCAATTACTGTATCTTCTGCCATAGCGAACTTTTTTCGCCGTGCGCAGATTACTCGTGGAAATAATATCCCACGCCCCATTTTGTATGAATGTATTTTGGATCGGCTGGTGTTGCCTCGATCTTCTCACGAAGTCGACGCACATGCACATCCACGGTTCTGGCATCGCCCGGATAAGATGGTCCCCAGATAGTTTTGAGCAACTGCTCTCTGGAATATACCTTGTTCGGGTTTGATACCAGCAGATATACAAGTTCAAACTCCTTGGCTGTCAGGTTGACTTCCTTGTCATCGATATATACCCGGCGGCTGTCCACATCAATCTTCAGTCCCTTTGTCTCGATCACCTTCTGATTTTCCTGTTCCGGCAAATTCCGGTTATTCCGACGGAAAATCGCCTTGATTCTCGCCTTTACTTCCAATATATTAAACGGCTTTGTTATGTAATCGTCTGCGCCATATTCCAGTCCCAGTATCTTGTCCATATCATCGCCCTTAGCTGTCAGCATAATGATTGGCACATCCGAAAACTCGCGGATCATCTGACACACTTCCAGTCCGCTAAATCCCGGCAGCATGATGTCCAGTAAAATCATATCGTAATGATTTGCCTTTGCAAGCTCCAGTGCGGTTTCACCATCGTAAGCAACTTCGACTTTCATATCGTCCTGCTCTAAGCTGAACTTGATGCCCTTTACGATTGACTTTTCATCATCTACCACCAAAATTTTCTTCATTCTATACACCTCATCCCACAATAATTAAGTCCTTGATTTTATTATATATGCCCTCTTTGATTCCACGGATATTCATAAGCTCCTCCGTGTTCTGAAATTTCCCCTGGGCTTCCCGATATGCGATAATCGCATCCGCTTTGCTCTCGCCAATTCCCGGCAATGTCATCAGTGCGTCTTTTCCGGCGGTATTGATGTTGATCTTCCCGTCCGTTTCCACATTTGTACCGGCTGGTGCATCCTGCACCGGTGTTCCATCCGTATCCCGCTCTGATAAGGAAATCCCGTTTGTCTCCTCCATCGTCGGAATGTAGATCTGTTCTCCCGCCACGACGGTCTGCGCCAGATTCACATAGGTAACATCCGCATCGTCCGTAAATCCACCTGCCATTTGAACCGCTGTCTCTCTGATTGCAGAACCTGCAACATAATAGACACCCGGCTGTCGTACCGCACCACACACATACACAGCCACATCGTCTGACTGCTCCTGCTCCGGTGTTTCCGCTTCGGTTGTCGTCGTTGCAAACGCCTCTGCCGATGAAACCACTGTTTCTTCTCCACCAGCGTCATCCATCATCTGCGTTTCTGTCTGTGTCTCACTCGTAAGCAGCTTTACCTGTCTGCCACAGCCACACAAAGCCACTGCCAACACACAGCCAGCAATTATAAATTTTATGTACTGCAAAATGAAATAGCTCCCTTCTAAAAAAGTCTGGTATTCCATATTGCATATTCAAGACATACACCCATTGTACAGAACTTCCCGCGGAATTACAATAGGCGGATTTCACGAAAAAAAGTTACTTCTCCCACTGAAAAATGATAAATCCCACTACGGACACAACGATACCAACCAGCTTCGTCCACTGAAAATCTGCTTTCTCGACACCGAACCAGCCAAAAAGCTCAATCAGGTACGCAATCAATAGCTGCGAAATCACAATCAGCAGAACTGCCTTCGCCGGTCCCAATCCTGCCATCGCTGTAATGACGGTCCATGTAATAAAGGCACCGATCACACCGCCTAGCAGCATATATTTGTGATCGACCTGCGCAAGCGAGAATATCCCTGCCTGATTCCGCTCAAAGATCGCCCACAGGGCAATCGCAACAACAAATCCGGAAAATGCCACCCATGCGGAAGCAAGCCAGGTCGATGTCTGCTTTGTCACGCCTGTATTAAATACACCCTGTACACTCATCAATGCACCGGATATCAATGCGACTATTATTCCCCACATAAAAAACTACCTCCATAGACAAAATGTATATAGAGGTAGTTTGTGTTAATTATTTCATTTTCATTCGAACAAATTAGAATAATGGTTCCTTCAAAATCGCAGTACCAATACCCTTTTCTGTAAAGAACTCCAGAAGCAGGCAATGCTCTACACGACCATCGAGCATATGGACACGTGCAACACCGTTCTTCATTGCCTCGATACAGTTTGTAAGCTTCGGAAGCATACCGCCGCCGACAACGCCGCTGTCGATAAATTCCTGTGCTTCGTTAATATCCATCTCGGAAATCAAAGTTGACTTGTCCGTTGGATCTACGAATACACCTTCGATATCGGTCAGGAATACAAGCTTCTCTGCGCTGATGGCTGTTGCGATCGCACATGCTGCATCATCTGCATTGATGTTATAGCCATGATAATCGTCGATGCCAATACCAATCGGAGCGATAACCGGGATGAAATCATTTGCAATCAGTGTGTCAATAATCGTAGGATCTGCGGATACAACCTCTCCGACATAGCCGATATCCTTGCCGCCGGAAAGCTTCTTCTGTACCTTCAGAAGTCCGGAATCCTTACCGCTAATACCAACTGCTTTTAATCCAAGTTTCTGCATCATAGATACCAGGCTCTTGTTGACCTTGGAAAGTACCATCTCTGCGACATCGAGTGTCTCCTCGTCAGTCACACGCAGACCATTTACGAACTCGGATTCTTTACCGATTTTCTTTAACCATGCGCTGATCTCCTTGCCGCCGCCATGTACAATGATCGGCTCCATACCGATCAACTTCAGCAGGGCAACATCCTTGATGACATTGTATTTTAAGTTCTCATCAACCATTGCACTTCCACCGTATTTGACAACGACACGCTTGCCGTTGAATTTCTGTATGTAAGGAAGCGCCTCGATCAGTGTCTGCGCTTTCGCAAGTATCATATCCATTGAATCATTATTTACCATCTTGTTTTCCTCCATTTTCATTCATCCTAGGAACGATAGTCCGCATTGATTTTCACGTAATCATAGGTGAGGTCACAGCCCCATGCAGTTGCTTCCGCATCGCCATCACGGACATCGACCTTTGCAATCACGACATCCGGCGACAGGATCTCTGCTGCCTTCTCCTCATCAAAGGCAGTTGCCACACCATTTTCGACCAGTGCGATCTCGCCTTTTTCAGATGCCATCACGATATCGACCTTGAGTGGATCAAACTGTGCGCCAGAATATCCCATTGCACACAGAATTCGTCCCCAGTTTGCGTCTTTTCCAAAGATTGCACATTTCGTCAGGTTGGAAGTGATGATAGACTTTGCAAGCACCTTTGCTGTCTGCTTATCCTTCGCGTGTTTCACCTGCACCTCAAACAGACGGCTTGCCCCCTCTCCGTCACCGGCGATCTGCTTTGCAAGATAGGTATTGACTGCGAGCAGTGCCTCCTTGAATGCCTCGTAATCCTCGTTCTCCTCGGTGATCTCCGGGTTGCCTGCCATACCATTTGCCATCACTAATACGGTATCGTTCGTCGATGTATCGCCGTCCACCGATACCATGTTAAATGTATCCTCAATAGAACCCTTCAGTGCCTTGTCCAGCAATTCCTTTGAGATTGCTGCATCTGTCATGATGAATCCAAGCATCGTTCCCATGTTCGGATGAATCATACCGGAACCTTTGCACATGCCTCCGACGGTAATTGTCTTCCCTTTGATCTGCAGCTTTACCGCGATCTCTTTCTTATATACATCGGTCGTCATAATGGCTTCCGCCGCATGACTTCCACTTTCCAAATCATCGGAAAGCATCCCTGAAAGTTCGCGGATTCCATGCGCGATCGTCTCCATCGGAAGCCTTATACCTATTACTCCGGTCGAAGCAACCGCAACCTGATCAGCCGGTACCTGAAGTTCTGCTGCCGCAAGCTCTGCCATATGCGCCACATCAACATCTCCTGCTTCTCCGGTACATGCATTTGCCACTCCACTGTTTACAACCAGTGCCTGACATAAGCCGATATCGTCACATAATGCTTTGTCCCACATAACAGGTGCAGCCTTGACTACATTCTGTGTAAATACTCCAGCTGTCTTCGCCGGACACTTGCTGACTAGCAATGCCATGTCTTTTTTCTTTTTATTTTTTCTTACTCCGGCGTGCATACCTGCTGCCAGAAATCCGATTGGAGCTGTCACTCCGCCGGAAATGATCTCCATACCGATCACCGCCTTATATCATCTGTTCTTCCACGATATCCGATGCCGTTACTCTTTATGGGAATACCGGAGCCATCAGCAGTCCTTCTTCTTCCGGAAGTCCAAACATAATATTCATATTCTGAACTGCCTGACCGGCTGCTCCCTTTACCAGATTATCAAGTGCTCCCATTGCAATGATACGTCCGGTTCTTTCATCAATCTTAAAGTTGACATCTACATAATTACTGCCCTCTACCCAACGTGTCTCCGGACATACATCCTTGTCAAGAACACGGACAAATCTCTCGTTTGCATAATATTTGTCATATGCAGCACGAACAGTATCGTAATCTACCTTTTCTTTTAATGAAGCATATGCCGTAACCAGAATACCACGATTCATCGGAACCAGATGTGGTGTGAAATTAATCATGATCGGACTGCCGTATGCATATCCAAGCTGTTCTTCGATCTCCGGTGTATGGCGATGAGTCGTTACTCCATATGCCTTAATGCTTTCATTTACCTCACAGAACAGGTTCGGGATCTTTGCTCCTCGTCCTGCTCCTGATGTACCGGACTTAGCATCTACAATGATCGTATTCGGATCGATCAGTCCTTCTTTGAGAAGTGGATAGATTGATAATGTCGAACATGTCGGATAGCATCCCGGATTAGCGATCAGACGTGCCTTTTTGACATCCTCTCTGTTGATCTCGCAAAGACCATATACAGCCTCTTTTATAAAATCCGGACTTTCATGATGGATTCCGTACCATTTTTCATATTTGTCTACATCCTTGATTCGGAAATCTGCGCTGAGATCCACAATCTTTACCTTTGATAAAATTTCCTCGTTTACCAGTGAGCCACATAGGCCCTGAGGTGTGGCAGTAAATATAACATCCACCTGATCTGCAAGTTCTTTCATATTTTCTCCCTTGCAGATGTCTTCTACTAATTGGAACATATTTCCAAAAACTTCACTATATCGTTTGTCAATATAGGAGCGTGAGCCATACCAGACAATTTTTGCCTCTGGATGGCGAAGTAAAATACGCACGATCTCCTGTCCTGCATATCCTGTTGAACCGATAATTCCTACTCTGATCATAATCAACCTCCTATATTATCTCTACATATTCGTGTTATGTTTTTCGCAATACGAACATGTTACCAAAAATCATAACGGTGTTTATTATACGCCTAGAACACCGATTATGCAACAAAAACAAAAATTATGAAAAGAGTTTGAATAAAAAAGCCACACAAATTTTTCTGTGTGGCATAAATGGTTTACTATTTAATACAGATCAATTCCCATATTGGCTAACCGGGCCAGTACTGTGGAGATTGGAAGTCCCACGACATTATAATAATCTCCGGCAATATCCTGAATATATGCAGCACCACGGCCTTGAATGCCGTAAGCGCCTGCCTTGTCCATAGGTTCTCCTGTTTTTATGTAAGCATCGATCTGTGCTGCGGTCATTGGGATCATATCAACAATGGTCCGGACATGGAAGGTATCGATCAGCCCTTTTCCTTCCGGGGAGACTGAGATCAGGGTAACACCGGTATAGATCGGAAGAGCGTCGTGTAGG
>OGML01001233.1_pt1 | contig 22699 bp, 17 predicted proteins | sample 1572951 | NCBI WGS metagenome assembly OGML01 (sample SAMEA2581883, study PRJEB24529) | metagenome | biome: Human gut stool | place: China | collected 2011 | reverse complement strand
TACATGAGCAAAGACAATACGCTTGCCGGGGAGGGCGTCCGTATCTGTGCTCTCGATACATTTGTTGCAATCATGGCAGGACTGATCATCTTCCCGGCATGCTTCAGCTATGGCGTGGAAGTCGGTGCCGGTCCAAGTCTGATCTTCGTCACACTGCCAAATGTATTTGTAAATATGGCAGGCGGAAGAATCTGGGGAACACTGTTCTTCCTGTTCATGACATTTGCCAGCTTCTCAACGGTTATCGCTGTATTTGAGAACATCATTTCGTTCTGTATGGATATGTTCCATATCAGCCGGAACAAAGCGTCACTCATCAACTGCATCATCATCCTGATCGCGAGCATGCCTTGTGTCCTCGGTTACAATGTCTGGAGCAGTGTGCATCTGATCGGCGGTCGTGACGTACTCGACACGGAAGACTTCTTAGTCAGCAACCTGCTGTTGCCGCTTGGTTCACTCGTCTATCTGTTGTTCTGTGTTACCAAATGGGGATTTGGATTTGATAACTACATCGAAGAGGCAAATACCGGAAAAGGGCTTAAAATCAGCCGGAAATTAAAGCCGTATTTCCAGTTTATACTGCCGGTTTTGATTCTGATCATTCTGATTCAGGGATTGCTGTAGCCGGATCCGGGGAGATCGTTATACTACATTTTAAATAAAGCGAAAAGGATTTTACTGACATGGAAAAGCTCAAATATATAAAACCGAAACTTTTTAGCACTATGAAAACATATACAAAGGAACAGTTTGTGAAGGATATCGTCGCAGGTATCATCGTGGCGATCATCGCATTGCCTTTGTCGATTGCACTTGCCATTGCCTCCGGTGTCAATCCGGAGCAGGGTCTGTACACAGCCATCATCGCAGGATTCTTCATCTCCCTGCTCGGTGGCAGCCGCGTGCAGATCGGCGGTCCGACCGCAGCATTCGTTGTTATCATCTACGGCATCATCGCCCAATATGGCATGACCGGACTTACAATCGCTACTTTTTTGTCTGGTATCATCATGATCATCATGGGACTGTGCCATTTCGGCAATCTGATCAAATTTATCCCGAAAACGATCACGGTCGGCTTTACATTTGGTATCGCAATCGGTATCTTCGCCGGACAGCTCAAGGACTTCTTCGGTCTGTCCATGGGGGCTGTACCATCCGAATTTGTTGATAAATGTGCTGCCTATGCGAAAGCATTTCACACGATTGACTGGATGACGTTCGGTATCGGTATGCTCGCGCTGCTGATCCAGATCTTCTGGCCGAAGGTATCTGCGAAGATTCCGGGCAGCCTGATTGCAATCCTTGTAACCACACTGATTGTCCAGCTCGGCAAACTTCCGGTTGCTACGATCGGGGATCTGTACACGATTAAGGCAGGCTTCCCGAAATTCGCCGCCCCGCAGCTTTCGTTCGCACTGGTGAAAGAGCTGATCTCACCGGCATTTACAATCGCAATCTTAGCGTCCATCGAATCGCTGCTTTCCTGTGTCGTATCCGATGGTATGATTGGTGGACATCACCGTTCGAATGCAGAGTTAGTCGGTCAGGGTGTCGGTAACATCATGTCGTCTCTCTTCGGCGGTATCCCGGCAACCGGAGCGATCGCCAGAACCGCAGCCAATGTCAAAAACGGCGGACGTACCCCAATTGCCGGTATCGTCCATGCGATCACCCTGCTGTTGATCCTGCTGTTCCTGATGCCATATGCATCTATGATTCCGATGACCTGTCTTGCCGCAATCCTGATCATGGTTGCCTACAACATGAGCGGCTTCAAGACATTTGGCCACATGATCAAAACCGCACCGAAAAGCGATATTCTCGTCCTGATCACCACTCTGCTTCTGACGGTATTCTTCGATCTGGTTGTGGCTATCGAGATTGGTATGGTCATGGCAGCATTCCTGTTCATGAAGCGAATGTCTGATGTCGGCGAAGTGAAACCATGGATCTACAAGGAAGATTTGGACAAAAATGAGATTTCCGAGCACACTGACCTGAAGAATGTACCACGCAACACAATGGTATATGAAATTCTCGGTCCGATGTTCTTTGCGGAGACAAATGACTACCTTGCATTTACACACGAAAAACACAAGAATGTTCTGATTCTTCGTATGCGCGATGTTCCGGCTATGGACATCACCGGGCTGGAATCACTCGAAGAGGCATACACGACATGCCAGAAGAAGGGCATCCACTTACTGCTCTCCCACGTGAACGAACAGCCACGCCATGTGATGGAGAAGGCCGGCTTCGTAGAAAAACTGGGCGAAGAGAACTTCTGTGAGAACATCGATGTTGCATTAGCAAAAGCGGCAACGTTTGATAATTAAACATTCTGCTTACCATAACAAAAAGCCCCGATTGCGTCTGTGGATATATTTCCAATCACACCGGACTGCAGCAGGGGCTTTTGTATTATATAATTGCTTTGGTCTTCTCCATCACATCCTGCAGGATTTTCAGATTCTGCAACGTATCCTCAGTCTCCAGTGAATGGTTGGCATTCTCGTAGACATGCATCGGAACGCCCTGCGCTTCACTCATCCGGATCACCGCAGGCACATCGCTCCACGGATCAGCCGTTCCGATAAATGCAGCCGCATGCTTCGGTGCGAAGGTGTAGGTTGCCTCAAGCGGCGTGTATAAGATATGTCGAAGATCTGCTGCCATTCCCGCTTCTTCAAGCTTCTGTGCATAGGCAGATGCGATAATCGTGCCAACGCTCTTCGATACAAACAACACTTCTGCATACGCTGTAAAATCAACCTCGGCAAGCTGTTCTTCCGCCTGCGCATACAATGCATGGAAAGCTGCCTCCATCTTCTCTTTGTTCCCGCGGATATTCCCCGCCTGATAATCGTATTTCAACGCAATCTGTTCATAGCCTGCCTCGCCAGCCAGCTTCCGGCTGTAATATAGGAGCGGCTTGTCCGCATGATACCCGATTCCCGGAAAAAATATTGCTAATTTCTTCATAGATTTGTTCCTCGTTTTTCATTTTGATTTGGTATTAGAACTTCCCATCCGCATCCGGAATTGACGGATCTTCGTTCAGAATTGTTTCGTTCTCAAACAAAGGATGCCATTCCAGTTTTTTGTATGTAAATGACGCTTTATACGTCTCAAACTCCGAAGCGGAAACCTCCTGATAATAACCACTATAGTTTTCATCCCTCATTTGTCTTAGCAGAAAATCATAATCATAATTATCGTAATTGACTGTTCCATCCGAACCGCCATACACATACCATGTAGTGGCAATTACCTTGTAATATTTTTCACCACCACCTGTATCGATTTTCAAATATCCCACGCCTCCGCTAGACTCGTTATCCATATAATCAGAAATCAGTTCAAACTGGCTGTCTACTTTATCATACAAAAAATCTTTTGCCTGATCCGACAGATACAGATCCCTTTGGTAATATGTAACGATTCCGTCAATATCATCCCGTTCATAGGTATGTCGTATTTCAACCTGTCTTGTCTCACTATTCCAATATCCAAAGTAAATGTCTTCCATGCCATCTCCATTGATATCCGCCACAGCATAAAAGCAATTCTTCCGCTCATATGGAGCTAAAGACTCGCCAACCTCAGCATCGTCTCCCTGTGTGCCACTTCCGGTTGTACGATAACTATCTACATTTTGACGCGTCTCTTCCAATTTTAAGTCAACCCAAGAAACCTCTTCAGTTGTTGCCTCCTGTACAGGTACCGGTCCATCCTCCCACATAAGTGCGCCACTGCCATCCTCTTCTTCTATTGCTACAATGTGTCTTTCCGGTTCGGACGATGCATGATGGATTCCCAGACCGATGCCGACAACCGCTGCAACTCCGACAACTCCAACTGCCACTTTTCCGCCAACCGTACCAAGGAATTTTGCAATCCCATGTGCGGATGCTTCCGCTGCTGTAGCTCCGCCTGCCTGTCCGGTTACCGCTGCACTTGCAGCACTCCCTGCCTGTCCTGCCGTGGTTCCTGCAATACCTCCTGCCTGTCCGATTACCGCAGATGTTCCTGCCACGCCACCTGCCTGCCCGACCATCGCGATTGCACCAGCCGCACTTCCTGTGATTCCGACATGCGCGATGCCCGTCACCTTTCCAATATAATTCTGGAACAAAATATACATCCAAGGTGTATCCTTCAAGCCGAATTTATGCGACTTCTCCTGCTGTACCGCATATGCAGGTGCCTGTCCATACGCGGTGATTGCTGAAAGCATGGCTGTCCGTGTCTGTCCAAGTGTATGCTTTACCGCCCGTGTCGTACATCCCGTTTTTTCTACGATCATTGGCACGCTCTCGCCAAAATAATAATACGACTGGAATACGACCTTTTCCATCGGTGATAACGCCTCGATCACAGCCTGCACATGCTCTGTAAATACGCGATCCTCAGATAAATCCTCCGTAATCGCGAGGGCTTCATCCTCCGCTGCATAATCATAGAACGGCATATCCGAACTGCTGTCTGCCGATTCCATAGTCTGTGCATTTACAACATCCATCTCTGCCTGTGTGACAGCCGCATTTGCCTGCGCCATGCTCTCCTTTAGGTATTCCAACACTTCCTCATTTGCAAGCTTTGCACTCCACGCATAAAATGCTTCCGTCTGTGGAAGTGTCTGCACATTTGCATAGATTTTCTCATATACCTTCGGCATCAGTTCTGCCGCAGTGTTCTCATCCGGAATAATCGTATGCAGCATCGTATAAACCGTCTGCGATGTTGCATAATAAAAGCTCTCATATCCGCTGAAATCTCCGGACTGAAATTTCTCAATTTGTTCTGTAATAATTGGTTCCATCTGTACTCCCTTTACTTCCCATCACCTTCAATGGTCCGATCACATAGGTAAGTGTACCCATATAGATCACCATCCCGTGTTCACATTCTACCACACTTCCCGGCTCCGGGTCCGCTAACTTCGTCCGGGTAGTCCCATCCACGATCAGGAATTTGCTGTAGCCTCGCGAATCCATCGCCCGCCACGGCGCATCATAGTACCGCGTCCGGAAGAACGCCCACACCGTTGCCGGACTTACGACCGCATCCTCGCCGCCACCGAAGACGAACACATCCCCCGGCGAAACCATCACCGGCTTGACGCGCCCATGCAACCCGGAAGATAATTTCTTCCAATTGCGGATCGTACCATTCTTCGGGTTTTCATCCATGTAAAACCAGATACCGTCCATATTCTGAAACCGCCCATGCCTACGGCTGATTGTCGTTGCATGCATCGGGATATCCGGTGTATGCTCCTTCGACATCCGTCCAACCTCCCAGACAACCTGATTGTCCAGCAAATAGATATTCAATTGTCCATTTTCAATTACGATTAAATTATTTTCCATCCTACCATATATCCGTATCGAGATCCGGAAGCTCCGCGAGAAATGCGTCGATCTCCGGCAGGTCAAGCTCCAGCAGCACCTTACGCGCATAGCGGCATAACTCATCTGGATCAAACTCCTCCGATTCCGTATCAAGCATATTGTTCAACTCCGCATCATCCAGAATAAACAGGATCACACTTTCGAACAGGTTCTTTGCACACAAAGGTTCCATATGTGCCAGCGTGAGCATCTCATCGATCTGCTCATGATCCATGCTCAGATGCAGTCCCAGCGAGATGATCTTGTTCCGCGTCGGATACCATTTGTTCTGTCGTATCGCGGACACACACTGCCGCAGCGATGAAGACCAGCCCTGTCCCTCTGCCAGATTCGCCACACTCGACGAATACCGCTGGTAATTGATCGTCACATACATTTTCACATAGGCATAGAACTTCTGATATGCTGAGGAAAAGGTTGCGATATTGTCATAGATAAACTGCGTCAGGGCATCTGCATCCTCTACCTGTGATAGCCGTTCTGCAAACTGTGCCGTATTGATATCCGGGATTTCCATATCCGCATCCGCCGCCATGTTCTCCTTAATCTGCGACAATATGTAATCATAGGCGGTCAGTCCATACGCTTCCTCGCACTTCTCCGACTCGCGATTATCTACGCAGTCCATATCAAACCTGTGATTTAACACGTAGATACACACACAGTCTTCCAAGCTCTTCGAATAAAGCTCCGAGTACTGCCCGTACCGTCGCAGAAGCTGGTTCATCTTCTCTAAGTCATACTCCGCCGCCATGCCGATTCGAAGAAATGTCTCGCGGTTCTTCGGGATCGCTCCCTTGCACCATTTGTCGACTGACACCCGGCTCACGCGGCACCGCTTCGCAAATGCAGACTTCGTGAGTCCGCTCTCCGCAAGGATTTCCTGCATCTTCTGCATCCACAGCTCCTGCTGTGACTGCAGCAGTGGAAAAATCCGCGCTTTCAGCTCATCCAGATCCTCACATCTTCCGATCTCTTCTCTTATAAATCTTGTCCCATAATCATTTTCTTCCATACATCATCCTGTGAGATGCCTGTCACAGGCATCCGTTTACTCCATCGACTGTTCCTTGTACGCCTTACGAATCGGAATAATTGGCAACGCCATAAATACGAAAATCGAAATAAAAAATGCAACCAGACCGGTCACGATATCATAAGGAAACGGCAGAATGATCCAGCCCCATTTTGCAATCTTTCCCGCCATCTTCACTGCGGTTTTGATTCCGCCGAAGAAGTATGAGATCAATCCGATCATCACACCATATCCACACATCGTTATGCTCCATCTGCTCTGTGTGGCGAGGTTGATTACGAACCCCAATACTGTCATACAAGTTGCTCCAAGTGCAATATACTGCGCAATTTCCAATCTTTTCATTTTTACCTCTCCTTTGTTCGTTTGTTTTTCAGCTCTTGCTGATGTCCTTATATTACACGAACAAAGGAAAGGCGTTTTCAGGCAAAGTTTACACTTGCCTATGCATTTCTTCCAAACTCAAATGCTTTGTGGTTTAAAGCACGGAACTTCTCCGCAACGATCACATCGATTGCTTCCTCCCATGCTGCTTCCGGAATCTCCGGAAAATACTTCGAAAGTCTTCCCATGAGTGCGATATTTACCGCCTTGGCAGAACCTGCCTCCTCTGCGATAGCAAGGAAATCCTTCGCATCGACATTCGCACCGGCTGCCTCCATCTTGGAGACAAGCTCCTGTGGATACTCCGCAGCGCCTGTGATGACCGGCATCGGCTCTACCTCCTGTGTATTCACGATGATCTGTCCACCCTTCTTCAGGTAGGAAATCCATCTTGCCGCTTCGAGCTTCTCAAATGCGACAATCGCATCTGCCTCGCCCTTGTCAATGACCGGTGAATACACCTTCTCACCATATCTTACATATGTGACAACGCTTCCGCCACGCTGGCTCATACCATGCACCTCGGAAACCTTCACATCAAAATTCTGTGAGAGCAGCACATGTCCTAATATCTTGCTGGCAAGCAACGTACCCTGTCCGCCGACACCGACGATCATAATATTCTTTGTTTCCATCTTACCTGCCCTCCTTTGCTGCCGGACACAATGCGCCGAATTTACACATCTGTGTACATACTTCACAACCGATACACAACGTTGTATCGATCACTGCCTTCTTATCCCGCACGGAAATCGCAGGACATCCGATCTTCATACACATCTTACAGCCGACACATTTATCGGTATCCACCTTGATTGGCGGCTTATGTACCGTACCCTTGATCATAACACACGGACGGCGGCTGATAATGATACTTGGCTCCTCTGCGGCAAGCTCTTCCTTCACGACACGCTCCACCTCTGCGAGATCGTACGGATCAACAACTGTGACACGGTTGAATCCAAGTGCTGCACAGAGCGCTTCGAGATTCACCTTACCGGCCGGTTCACCACGCAGATTCTTACCGGTTGTCGGATTCTGCTGATGTCCGGTCATACCTGTGATTGAATTATCCAGGATAATCACGGTCGAATTGCTCATATTGTAAGCGATATCTGTAATACCGGTAATACCGGAATGAATGAAGGTCGAATCTCCGATTACACCGACACTCATCTTCTCGCCCTGTTCGCCCATCGCTTTATTAAAGCCATGCAGGCCGGAGCAAGACGCACCCATGCAGACATTTAAGTCCATCGCATTCAACGGTGCCACGGCGCCCAATGTATAACATCCGATATCACCATAGACCATACACTTTAATTTCGAAAGGATGTAGAAGATTCCACGATGTGGACAGCCCGCACACATAACTGGTGGACGTCCCGGAATCTCATCGGCAAGTGCCAGCTCTTCCGGTGCATCTCCGCCAAGTGCCGTACGCACCAGATTCTGTGAGAATTCGCCACAGATCGGGAATGTCTCTTTGCCGACAACTTCCAGACCGAGCTTTCTACAGTGATTCTCAATAAATGGATCTAACTCTTCCAAGACTACAACCTTATCCACATGCTCTGCGAAGTCTAAAATCAGCTTCTCTGGAAGCGGCCAGATCATACCAAGCTTCAGATAGCTTGCATTATCACCATATACTTCCTTTGCGTACTGATACGATGTGGAGCTTGTGATAAATCCGATGGATGTATCTCCCATCTCCACGCGGTTCAGATCACAATTCTCAGCAAATGCGATCAGATCCTTTGTCCGCTGCTCCACGCGCACATGCGCATCGCGGGAATTCTTCGTCATCATAACCTTTGTCGGGTCCTTCTTGTAAGGAACCTGCTCTGGAACGATCCGCTCCTCCGTATTTACAACACTCTGTGAATGTGCTACACGTGTGCACATCTTAAGGAATACAGGTGTATTGAACTTCTCAGATAATTCGTACGCACGCTTTGCAAATACGCGCGCTTCTTCTGAATCTGCCGGCTCTAACATCGGCACCTTTGCAGCTTCAGCATAGTGTCTGGAATCCTGCTCATTCTGGGAAGAATGCATACCCGGATCATCTGCCACGCAGACAACCAGACCTGCATTTAATCCCTGATAAGAGATCGTGAACAATGGGTCTGCTGCCACATTCAATCCAACATGCTTCATTGCCGTTGCGCTTCTGACTCCACCCAGACTCGCGCCATGTGCCACTTCCATAGCCACCTTCTCATTTGGTGCCCACTCACAATAGATCTCATCGTATAAAGCGGCTTCCTCTGTGATCTCTGTACTCGGTGTACCCGGATAACTGGAAATCACTTTGCATCCGGCTTCGTACAGACCGCGTGCAAGTGCCTTATTCCCTAACATCAATTCTTTCATTTATAATTTACTCCTTTTGTTCTTTATGCCTCATTTTCCTTCTCTACCAGCTTGTCTGCGCCGTACATCTCACGCAGTTTCGGCTTCTCGATCTTTCCGGTCGCATTACGCGGAATCTCATGGAAAATAATCTGCTTTGGTCTCTTATATCTTGGAAGCTCCAGACAGAAGTTCTCGATTTCTTCCTCTGTGCAGGTCATGCCATCCTTGATCTCGATGATCGCAGCGGTCTTCTCGCCCAACCGGCGGTCTGGAAGTCCAATAACTGCCACGTCCTTGATCTTGTCATGCTTGCGCAGGAAATCCTCGATCTGTACCGGGTAGATATTCTCGCCTCCACTGACGATGACATCCTTCTTCCGGTCAACAAGGAAATAAAATCCATCCTCATCCTGTCTTGCCATATCTCCGGTGAACAACCAGCCGTCCTTGATTGTCTCCGCGGTTGCTTCCTCATTCCTATAATAACAGGTCATCACGCCCGGTCCCTTGACACAGAGCTCTCCGACTTCGCCCTGTGGGACTGTCACACCGTTCTCGTCCACGATCTTACATTCCCAACGGTAACCCGGCACACCGATCGCACCGACCTTATGGATATTCTCCACACCCAGATGCACGCAGCCCGGTCCGGTTGACTCGGAAAGTCCATAGTTCGTATCGTACTGGTGATGTGGGAAATATTCTTTCCAGCGCTTGATCAGCGATGGCGGTACCGGCTGTGCACCGATATGCATAAGCCGCCACTGCGAAAGCTCATAATCCTCTAACTTCAGGTCCCCGCGGTCTAACGCGTCCAGAATATCCTGTGCCCACGGAACGAGCAGCCAGACGATCGTACAATGCTCACTCGACACAGCGGAGAGAATCGTCTCCGGTTTTGTGCCCTTTAAGAGCACAGCCTTGCTGCCTGCCACCAGACTTCCCATCCAGTGGAACTTCGCACCGGTATGGTACAGTGGCGGGATACACAGGAACGTATCATCCCGGCTCGTGCCGTGATGCTTCTGCTCCATCTGTGCGGCCTGTGTTAAGCTCTGGTGTTTATGTAAAATTGCCTTCGGGAATCCGGTCGTTCCGGATGAAAAATAAATCGCTCCAAAATCATCGTCTGTGATCTCCACATTTGGTGCATGGCTCGAACAATCTGCTACGAGCTGATGATAGCTCTCTGCGAATTCCGGACAGTTATCCCCGACATAGATCAACAGTCTTCCCTTGGAAAGCCGCTCTGCATTTGTCTCGATTCGTCCGATGAACGCCGGGCCAAACACGATCATATCAACCTCTGCGAGCTCTGCACAATATAAAATCTCTTCTGCATCATACCGGAAATTAAACGGCACGGCGATGGCTCCTGTCTTCAGAACGCCGAAATAAATCGGCAGCCATTCCAGACAGTTATACATCAGGATTGCGACCTTATCGCCCTTCTTGATGCCTCGCCCGATCAGCATGTTGGCAAACCGGTTTGCCTTCTCATCGAAGACACTCCATGTAATCTCTCTTCGATACGGCTCAAATCTCGATGGCTGTATCAGCTCGAACTCCTTCCACGAAGTTCTTCTCGTATCCGGCTCATCCGGATTCAACTCCACCAGTGCAACCTCATCCGGGTACAATCTGGCATTTCTCTCTAGGTACTCTGTAACTGGCATTTTCTTTTGCGACTCCTTAATTTTATATATATTCGCGCACGGCTTCCATCAGTTTCCTTGCACTGACAGGTTTTTGAAGCCTTGCTTTCATTCCATATTCTTCTCCATGAAACTCATCGTCTGCATATAACCGGGAAGACAACGCAATCACCGGGACAGTCCTTCCATCCTCGCGAAGCTGTCGTATCCCCATTGTTGTTGCATAACCATCCATAAACGGCAATCCCATATCCATCAATATCAGATCATAGTAATGCGCCGGTGACCGTTCAAACATGCAGATTGCATCCTCTCCATTGATCGCACGGTCAACAACAAGTCCACGTTCTGTCAAAATCTGCTCCTCAATCGAAGCGGTAATATCATTATCATCTACAACCAGCACATGCTGTCCGGAAAACATCGTTTTCCTCTCGCGCGCAGATTCCCAATCGCTCCAGTCAAAATACTGGATCTCTCCTTCGGCATCCTTGGACTCTGTTCCATATCGCAGTTTCATTCCAACTGTAATCTTCGTCCCATGACCAGTCTTTGTCTCAACCTCAATCTCTCCATCCAGCAGACGAACCAAATTCTGCACGATCATCAACCCCAAGCCAGAGCCTTCCACACGCTCAATCCGGTCTGAATGCTCTCTTGCAAATGGCTCGAACATAATCTTCCGAAACTCCTCAGACATACCGACTCCATTGTCCTGCACATAAAATTCAAAGTATCCGGTCGTTTCGTCCATCGGTTTCTCTTTGATCCCACAAAATATCTCGCCCTGATATGGCGTATAATCAATTGCATTTTGCAATAAATTCAACAATATCTGCTGCATCTTCTCCACATCGCCAATCACATTGCGATGGTAAAGCTGTGCCATGTCCAGATGCATTGTGTGCCGCCGAAGCCGCATGGATGGCTTGACAATATCAAGCGTATTTCTCCACAGATTTTCTACAGATGTCTGCTGCATCTGCAACAGCGTCGTACCCTGCTGTATCGCGTCTGTATTGATCATCTGACGCACCATACGGAAGATTGCCTTTGCTGAAAGGGAAATCTCCTCGATACACGCGGTCACACGTTCCGGATTCGTGACAAATGTCCGCGCAACGGATGCATTTCCGACGATCATGTTGATCGGCATCTGCAATTCCTCGTTCAGCCGCTTGAGATACATATTTTTGATGGCATATGCCTGCTCACTTTGCAGATATGCATCCCGAATCGCCTGCCGCTGTTTTAACTCTGCAGACTTCTTGCTGTCAATATTCATGTGGAACCAGTTCAAAATCTTCGGTTCCTCTTCCTTCCATTCAACTACCCTGAACACATCTCTGCGCCATACATTTTCTCCCGTGCATACAATATACTCGCATTCCGCGGTATCGCTCTGCTTCAGAAGCTTGCTCAGATTATCCCGCACACCGAAATTATAACGATATTCCTGATATTCTGGTGCAACCAGCTCCTGCATCTCGAAATTCTGCTGGCTGTAACTACAATTCCGTGGTACCGGAATCCCCTGCTTCTGCAAATTATCGTGCAGGATTTCAAATGTATCCGCTTCCAGATCAATCTCCTCAATCAACAACCATTCATCGCACATAGATGCGATGGCACGATTCAATTTGTCCTTTGACGATTCCTTAAAATCCCCGTTTTTATCCATTTCAAAATCCCCCATGTTCACCTTTTTTTCTTATGTTTTCCTGTTCTTTATTGATAAAATACTGCCCAGAAATATGTACCATCCTGCGCTCGCGCTACGCTGACGCCAAGATACGCACAATTATCCAAATCCACGGTCCCCTGATTTTCCTCGTTCATCTGTGCAATATAAGTATCCAATGCCTGTTTTACCGTCGCGACATCTTCCTTTAAAGAAAATGTATATGTCACCCATCCGGTATTCGGTATCTTATATGTGGCAATCGCCTGATTGCCAATCTCCGTTAACGCGGCATTTAATTCATCCATGCTGGTATATACCAACGCCGCGCTTTTTGCCGCTGTCTCTTTAGCAGCAACTGTAAATTCATCCCTCTGTGTCAGAGTATTCCCCTTTGCTTCGTGCTGCTTCGCACATAAATCATAAAACTCCTGTGCATATGCAGTACAATCCACTTCCTCCATTGGACTCGCATCTATCTCCGTCTGTAAGATCTGCTGTGTCGTTGCTTCGGAAGCAACCGTTGTCTCATCCCCATTTCGCATCCTCTGAAAATATATAAAAGTTCCAATACCCAACAACAAAACAATACCACAGACCATACCAATCTGCTTTTTTCTATGTGCCTGCTTTTTCCGGTCTTCCTGCATATCCGCCAACATCTGAGATATTCCACTGTGCGTCATCATGGATACGCTTCCTGTTTGCTCCATCGACGTCTCGTACAATGCCTGATACAACTGTTCCGCATTTGCATACCTCTGTGCCGGATCAATTGCAAGTCCCTGCATCAAAACAGCTTCTTCCTGCGGTGCGATCACAAGTCCCATCGCAGATGGCGGCACAAGTCTGTCCTGCTTTGCCCGCTCGACGGCATGTGGCACCTTCACCCCGGTCATGCAAGTATACATCGTCGCACAAAGCGCATATACATCGGAATACGGTCCAATCTGCGCTCCCGGTGTTACCTGTTCGATTGGCGAATATCCACCCTTTTGCACGCGGAGATAATTATAATTTCCATACATTCGCGCAGCGCCAAAATCAATCAGCTTCACCTTTCGGTCATGTGTGATCATGATATTGTCCGGGCTGATATCCCGGTGGATCACACCTCGTTTATGTACACCCGCCAACGCACGGATAACCGGACGCATGATTGCCAGAGTCTCGGACACAGATAACCTGCCTCCCCGACCTTTCACATATGCATCCAGCGACTGTCCTTCCACAAAATCCATGACAAGGTAAGCTGTGTTGTTCTCTTCAATAAACGTGTAGACATTTACCACACCAGGCTGCTCTCCCAAGGCAGCCAGCACACGACCTTCCTCAATATACTGCTGTTTCATCTTCTCGAAATTCTCACGTTTTTCACCTGCCTCGGTGTAAACATTCGGATCTCCGGGATTCCGGTAGCAGTACCCTCGCATATAGAATTCTTTGATTGCAACCTTCCGCTGCAGCTTCACATCATACCCAAGATACGTGATTCCAAATCCGCCATCTCCAAGCACCCGCTCAATGTAATATTTATTCTGTTCCAGATACGTCCCCGAAGGTAACTGATGTGCTTCCATGTGCGCTCCTGTTTTTGTCGATGATCGGTTTTATTTTATCACAACAGTCCTTAGAATTCTATCCCTTTTCTGGCAGAAATTCCCTGTTCATACGGATGCTTTTCCTTTTTCATTTCCGTGACATAATCCGCAAGTGCCAGAAGCTTGTCCGATGGATTCCGTCCGGACAGAACGAATTCGATCTGCGCCTGATTGCTCGCCAGCACTTCCATCAATGTACTCTCATCAAGTAACCTATACTTTACAGCGTGCAAAACCTCATCCAAAACAACAACCGCCTCAACCGTATTTTCCTTCCGCACGTCGTCATGCTGTTTTTTCTGTTTTGCAATCCACATTTCAACCTGCGACAGCATATCTGCAAAATATGCACGCGTCTTTGCAAGCTCTTCCTCACACATCCGGCTCACAAATCCATACATCTGCGGGGCATGCAATGTCTCGACACCAAGCCTCTGCAGCATTGCAATCTCTCCGGACGTATCATCCTTCAAAAACTGTACAAACAGTACAGGAAGTCCGCTCCCCACCGCGCGCACAGCCAGTCCCACAGCCGCCGTTGTCTTTCCTTTTCCATCTCCATGATAGATCTGAATCATTTCCGTCTCCTTTATAATCTATTACTGCTTTCTGTATTTCGAGTTTATTTCCGCTTACACAGGAATTACTTTATCCCTGCTTGATTAGTCCCAAAATTTCGTAGATTTTCTCCATATCAAGACTTTCCCGCAGAACCTGTGCCAGCTTGTCAAACTGCTGTTCCCGGTATTCCTGCAAGGTTAAATGTTCACTTTCTCCCCGTGTTTTCCCTTTGCGCGCATACAACAGTTCAATAAATGCCTCACGGAATGCAATTTCATCGAAGATGCCGTGAATATAACTGCCTGCCACAGTTCCTGCCGTATAGCCGAGTACGGTTCCTGCTGAATCGCTGACGAAAGGATAAATGGGGGTTTTAGTTTTGCCAGCAACTTCCGTCCGCCCCATGTGTATCTCATAACCGGCAATTTTCTTATTGCTGAGTGACACAAAATTCCCTTCCAGCATTCCAATCCGGTATGCGCGGTTCTCCAGTTGTTTTTCCTCTTCAAACACAGTTGTAACCGGCAGCAATCCCATACCACGCACACTACCAAGTGCACTCTCCGTCTGCAATGGGTCCATGAGTGATTCGCCAAGCATCTGATACCCGCCACAGATTCCGAACACGATGGTGCCCTTCTTCGCCAGACGCGTAATCTTTGCTTCCAGTCCGCTTTCCCGCAGCCAGAGCAGATCCTGAATCGTATTTTTGGTACCCGGAAGTAAGATTACATCCGGTTCTCCTAGTTCTGACGGCTTTGTCACATAGCGTACTGACACATCCCGCTCCATGCTGAGCGCCTGCATATCTGTGAAATTCGAGATGCGCGGGAACCGGATCACAGCCACATCAATTTCCGCCTGTATATGCGTCTCTTCCAAACTTGACGCAAGAGAATCTTCATCCTCAATATCCACATCTGCATACGGCACCACGCCGAGCACCGGCTTACCTGCCCGTTCCTCTAACATTGTAATACCCGGATCTAATATTTTCTTATCACCACGGAATTTGTTCATGATCAGACCTTTGATTCGCGCCTGTTCCTCCGGTTCCAAGAGCATCACCGTACCGATTAGCTGCGCAAATACACCCCCGCGGTCGATGTCACCAACCAGAAGCACTGGTGCATCCGCGATTTTCGCCATCCCCATATTCACGATATCATCCTGCTTCAGATTGATCTCCGCCGGACTTCCCGCGCCCTCGATCACAATGATGTCGTGATCTGCAGCAAGCTGCTCGTAGCTTTCCCTGATCACCGGAATATATTCTTTTTTCTTTGCAAAATAATCCATGGCGCGCATGTTTCCTACGACCTGTCCCTGCACGATCACCTGCGAACCCATATCGGTCGTCGGCTTAAGCAGGATCGGGTTCATCCGCACAGATGGTTCCACACCGGCCGCCATCGCCTGTACAACCTGTGCACGTCCCATCTCCAGCCCCTCACTTGTCACATAGGAGTTTAATGCCATGTTCTGGGATTTGAATGGGGCAACCTTGTAACCATCCTGTTTAAATATGCGGCAAAGTCCTGCCGCAATAAGAGATTTGCCCGCGTTGGACATGGTGCCCTGAATCATGATTGATTTTGCCATTTTGTGTCTCCTTGTCATTTAAAACTCATTTGTTCCAACGAACACTTCATATATTCTTTGATATCGATATCCTTTTTTCGAAACCGTGGAATCTGGTACAATCACATGTAAATCTACTAGCTGATCTATTATCCTTGACACAACATTCACAGATACCCCAGACAGATCCTGTATTTCTTTTTTATTAAACACAATCTGCTTCATAATCACAGGCATAATTCTATATATCGAATTTCCTTTTATCTGCTTAATTGTCTCCATATCTTCTTTGTAAATCACTTTAATTCGTTCCAGTTTGTTAGTATATGAATTGCACTGATCAATCACACACTGTAAAAAGAATTTAATATATCCTGCTACATTGCCTCTTCTACATTCCATAAGATATCTCTGATATGATGGCTTATATAATTCGAGAATCTCTGACATGTACAAAATCGGAGTACTTTCATCCATCATTGCCATTTGTACCGGAATCAATGCCCTGCCCAGTCTTCCATTTCCATCCTTATATGCATGAATCGTCTCAAACTGCATATGGGATAAAGCAACATTTACCAACAAAGGATCTGTAAACGCATCATTCATATAATCGTATAAATTTATAAGCAATCCATAAACTTCTTCTGGAACTGGCGGAATAAATGTTGCTCCCTCAATCGTACATCCTCTTGGTCCGATCCAATTCTGTGTCGTTCGGATTTTTCCGGGCGTTCTTTGCGATCCTCTCACACTATCTAATATAATTTTATGCATTTCATTTACAAGTTCATAATTTATTTGTTTTTTCGTCTGCAAATACGTTTGCGCATATTCGATTGTTTTCTTGAGATTTTGTATTTCCTGATTATCATCTGTTTTTTCCATATATTTCAGATAAAACATTTCATCCTGAGATATCTGTGTTCCCTCAATCTGTGTCGATTTATAACTTTCATTTAATATTACGGAATCCAGGAAATAGCTGGCATCAAATTCCAACGTATTTAACAATGATTTGTATTCCCCATATTTTACATTTGCTTCTGAAATCAGTTTTAACATATCTTTATCTATTTTATAGTCCAAAGGCATACTTTTTGCTTTATATGGTTCCATATATTCACACCCCTTTTTCATTTATAGTAATATAATACCACTCAGGGTCAAAAAAATCACTGTTTTTTGAAAAAACAGTGATTTTTTAATTTTATAATTTCTTTTTTCACTACTTTATATAAATCTAAGTTTTTTTTACCACATTTTTCACACGGGCCAATCTGCGGATGAATTCCTGATTCTCACTGTGGGAACGGATTCCAATACGGAAATATGTATCATCGAGTCCCTCAAAATCACCGCACGCACGAATCAAAACACCCACTTCAAGCATCCGCTCTTTCAAGTCCGGTTCATCGCGGAATAACAGGAAATTCCCATATCCATCATACACTTCCGCCATCAGCTCACGTAGCCTCGGCACAAGATACGCGCGTTCCGCCTGCAGATTCTCGCGTGTCTTCGCCAGATACTCTGTATCCGATAATGCCGCGATGCCTGCCAGCTGTGCGGGAATCGATGTATTCCACGGCTGAAGCTTCGCACGAATCCTCGACTGCAACTCTGTATCCCCGCAAGCCAGATACCCAAGTCGGAGTCCCGCCATACAGTAAATCTTCGTGAATGCACGGAGCACTAACAACCGCGGATGTTTCGCCAGATAATGCAGCATACTATACGAAGCTTCCTCCTCTAAAAATGGCAGGAAACATTCATCCACACAGACATACGCCTGCATTGCTTCCGCCTTCGCAAGCACGCGCAGGATCTGTTCCCGCGTAAACAATGTTCCGGTTGGATTGTTCGGATTGCACAGGAATACAAGGCGGATGGAATCGTCCAGCTTTGCAAGCAGATGTTGAATTACAGTTTCAGAATCAAACTGCAGCTTATCCTGTCCGTCCATATCAGCAGCGCGTCCATCCGCATCTTCGCATCCTGCATAACTCATCTCTCCGCCGCCAGCGGCAACCGCTTCCGCATACCCGGTAAAGGTCGGTGCAAGCGTGAGTGCCTTTCCGGGAATCGTCTGTCCCAGTGCATACAGAAGCTCCGCTGCGCCGTTCCCGGGAATAATCCGGTCTGCCGGTATATTTTGTGCTTTCGCAATCGCATGACACAACTGTTCCGCCTTGTAATCGGGATATCTGCCAGTCAATACAACACCCTCATGCGCCGCCTGAATACTTGCAAGCGGCATACCAAGTGGATTGACATTGATAGAAAAATCATATTCGATTGGATTTCGGTAGACATCTCCACCGTGGGTATAGTTATATTCCATGTTTTATTCCTCGCATTTTTATAAAACAGATTATTGCTTCACATATCTTTGATTCTTACTATTCGGTTTATCCGGTAACGTCATTCTGATAACCCCCAGTTCAATTGCCGGATTGATATAGTTTTTCCTAAGCGTTTCTTTCGACCGCAGTCCCAGCGCTTGCATAATAGCATTTGATGTATATGGGATATCATATTCCATCACATCTAATATACGTTTTACATATTCCGATGTTTCAGAGTCTGATTTGCGAATCTGTGCAATCACTTCGTCAAGGATCTGCCAAATCATTTCCAGCATAAATTCAATAAAATTATCTGAATTACCATTGACATGACATTGTGCGATTGCGTCATAATATTCTGCCTGGTATTTTTCTATCTGACTCTCCAATGGAATATACTCAAAAACATTTCTCCAGCGATACAGGATAGCTGTATGCCACAATCTTGCCATTCTTCCATTTCCGTCTGCGAAAGGATGAATAAATACAAACTCATAATGAAATACTGCAGACAATATAAGCGGATGAACCACACCTTCACTTTTCTTCATCCATGTAAATAAGTCATTCATCAAATTGTCTACCATCTGTGGAGGTGGTGCCACAAAAATGCATGTATCACCGGAAAATACGCCTTCATCGCCTTTTCTGAAAACTCCGGATTCATTGACTGTTCGGTATGTCATAATTCCATGTATCTTTTTTAGATCTATTATACTGAACGGATTGATGTCTGGGATATGCTCATATGCTTCATATGCGTTTTTTACTTCCTGAATTTCCTTCTGGTCGCCAAGAACCAAATGACCATTTATAACATCCCGGACTTCTGACAAGGACAAGGAATTCGCTTCTATCTTCAACGAAGAATGTATCGATTGGATTCTGTTATTTCTTCGCAAATGCGGTCTGGATTCCAATTCCCTGTGACTATTGATCTTTCCTATTTTCTCAGATATCTCTGAAACAAGCTCCAACATTTTATTTGATATTGTATATGGTGGTATATAATTTTGCATTTAACCAACTCCATCTTGCTTATTATCTTGCTTATTATCTTACTATATATTTTATCCGAATTCAATAAAAAAATCCCACTGACGCATTTTACAATCCTAACAAATGCACCAGTGGGAATATCATCTTATGCCGTTTTATTCTTTTTCTCCCGTCTTACAAAGAGGAACGCACACAAGCCTGCAAAGACAATCGTCACAACTACAAGCACCGGAATCACCGGGATTGGAGAGACGCTTGCGCAAACAAGCTTCAGCCCCTGATACAATGTGTATACACCGAAGACGGAGAAGATTGCAAATGCAAGCATGCTAAGCAGTCCGTCCGGCGTCTTGCTCTTCAGCAGATATGCGATCAGCATACCAAGCATATCCGCAGCGAACAGTCCGAGCGAGCAGCCAATCCATACAACCAGTGCCGCACGCATACCTTCATTTGCTCCAAATGTGATCGCGGTAAGCTGTGTCTTATCACCAAGCTCTGCCACGAAAAATGTACAAAATACCGCAAGCGGCGCAAACTTGATCTTTGTCTTACCGCCTTCTTCCTCTTCTTCATCGTCACCAGCAATCGTCGATGCGGCGAAATAAAGGAATGCGAGTGCTGCGATCATCTTGATCACCCATTCCGGCACAAACTCGCTTACAAGTCCGCCTGCCAGAACCGCAAGTCCGTTCAGCACAAGAATCGCAACACCGGTACCGAGTATAATGTCCCTTAATTTGTATTTCGAAGTAAGCGCGATCAGCATAAGCTGGGTTTTATCTCCCATCTCTGCTATAAACTCCGCGAAAAACACTTTGAAGAATAATATCATTTGTCCGAGCGCCCCTTTATCTTACTATGATGTAAACCGCATATGCCGCGTAAAGCGCAACCATGCACAGTCCTTCCACTCTTCCGATTTTCTTCTTCGTTCCTGCAAAAATCCATGCACATATGGTAAATACGATCAGTACGCACAGGTCAATAATATTTTCTGTAATAATGCTGATCGGACTGATCGCAGATGCTATACCAAGCACCATCAATATATTAAATATATTGGAACCGATTGCATTTCCAAGTGCCATATCCACTTCATTCTTTCTGGCTGCTACGATGGATGTAACAAGCTCCGGAAGCGATGTTCCGATTGAAACAATCGTAAGCCCGATCAGTGTCTGGCTCATACCGAGATCGCTTGCGATTCTGGATGCGGCATCTACCGTCACATCTCCGCCGACAGCTATCGCGATTGCGCCGCCAATGATAAACAGTATACTCACAGGAACGGAAACAAGCTTGATCTCCTCGTCCGATCCACCTTCGATCTCGACCTTCTTACCTTCCTTACTTGCCTTCATCGCAGTCCGGACCATGTAGATAATGTAACATGCAAAAAGCGCTATGAATATCACACCATCCAGATGTCCAAGCGTCATACCGGTCTTATCACCAAGTCCGACAATTCCAAGAAGCATCAGAAGTCCGGCACAAATAAGGGATAACGGGATATCTCTCCGGATTGTTTCCCTTGCAACATTCACCGTTGCCAATATCGCACACACACCAATGACGACCATCAGATTAAAGATATTGGACCCGACAACATTGCTGACTGCAAGCTCATTGTTGCCTGCAAGGGATGCAGACACACTGACTGCGGTTTCCGGAAGGGATGTCCCCATCGCAACGATGGTAAGTCCGATAATGATCGACGGCACATGCAGCCGCTTCGCCACGCTGGAACTTCCCTCCACAAAGAAGTCCGCGCCCTTGATAAGCAGTACAAAGCCTATCACAAGGAATACAAGCACAAGGGCAAATGGGGCATTGTTAATGATTTTTTCCATGGTTTCCTCCTTTTCTCGTTCAAAGCTTCCGTCAGCCGAAATCCTGCTATCGTAAGTATGGATAGCAGAAAAAAGACTCATGTATATCAATCACCTGCCTGTGTAGATTATTGCACAGACTGTCGATCAATATACATGAGTCTCATTATTTAAGATTTGCCAGATTATACTCTCAACTTATAATCAGAATGTTGACAAACCACACTTTCGCGCTAACTACTCCCTCATGGAATATTGAATTTACTTGATAAATAGTATCAAATAAAGAATGTGTTGTCAACGGAATTTAACGCTTTTACCTACGATTGTTTCATTCGGGTTATGATCTCATTTGCCCTTTTGTAAACTTCCTTTGGCTCCACCCCAATGAAGAATTTCTGGTCTTCATAGAGGATCTTGCCGTTGATCATGGTCATCTTCACATTCTGTTTGCTTCCGCTGTATACCAGGTTTTTCATCGGGTTGTTGATAGGTTGCATATTCGGCTGGTTCAGATCGATCATAATCAGATCCGCCTTTTTGCCTTCTGCAAGGCAGTCGCAGTCTGTCAGTCCCATTGCTTTTGCACCGCCGGTTACTGCCATTTTCAGAACTTCTTCTGCTGGTACTGCAGATGCATCCCGATCATGAAGTTTTCCCAGTCCCGTCACTAAAAACATTTCCCGGAACATATCCAGGCAGTTGTTGCTGGCTGGTCCATCTGTGCCGATGGCCATATTGACTCCGTGTTTCAAAAATGCCGTAGTGTTGGCGATGCCGCTTGCAAGTTTTGTGTTGGATCCAGGATTGGTTACCGCTGTCAGTCCTTTCCTGCGGAAGAGTTCTATTTCCTCATCGGTAAACCAAATGCAATGATATCCACCGCCCCCATGTTCAAATAAGCCCAGGGAATCCAGATAAGCTGCAGGTGTAGTTCCATGGCGCTGTACACACTCTGCCACTTCCCGTTCTGTTTCTGACATATGAGCAAATACAGGAGCCTTGTAGCGCTGTGACAGCTCGGCAATCTTTTTTAAGAGTTCTTCGGAACAAGTGTATTCTGCATGAAATCCCAGACAATACCTGATCAGCTCATCATATTGGTTGTAGGTATTAAAATCTGCCTCCACTTCCTCCAATGAAGAGGAAAAATCATTGATTCCGCTGACGAGTACACTCCGGAATCCACATTCTACCGATGCTTTAGCCATCATTTCTGTATTCAGATACATATCAAAGC
>OGML01001214.1_pt1 | contig 23123 bp, 18 predicted proteins | sample 1572951 | NCBI WGS metagenome assembly OGML01 (sample SAMEA2581883, study PRJEB24529) | metagenome | biome: Human gut stool | place: China | collected 2011 | reverse complement strand
CCCGGCGCACCTCTCCGCCGGCGTGTCCGCCGGCGAAGCCGTGTCCCCGGATCAGGGCATCCATCCACAATCCGGTGCCGCCCACCAGAATGGGCAGCTTTCCCCGGGAAAGGATGTCATCCACGATGGGCGTGGCCTTCGCCACGTATTCTGCGGCGCTCCACTGTTCGCTGGGCTCCGCCACGGCGATCATGTGGTGGGGAACCCCCTGCATTTCCGCCTCCGTAGGGGCGGCGGTGCCGACGGTCATGCCCCGGTAGATCTGCATGGAGTCGGCAGAGACCACCTCTCCGTGAAAGCGCTGGGCCAGCAGAACGCCCAGTGTGGTTTTGCCGCAGGCGGTGGGGCCTGCGACGCAGACGATCTTCGGTGTCACACGCCGTCTCCTTTCTGATGTGTCAAGCGCAGGGGCAAATGTTCTCAGCGGTGATAGAGCCGCTTGGTCTCATACTTCGGTTCACAGCTCACCCGGACGCCCAGACGCTTGAAGATTTTCAGATCCTCCTCGCTGATGATGACGGAGAAGTGGGCCTCACTGTCCCGGAGACCGGGCAGCTGCCGCTTGGCAAGGTCCGCCAGCGGGTTGGTCAGGGCGGAGATCGCCAGGGTCAGCAGTACCTCGTCGGTGTGGAGTCGGGGGTTACGGTGATCCAAATAGGTGGTTTTCAGATGGCAGACAGGCTCTAAGACCTGCTTGGAGATCAGTTCAAACTGATCGTCGATATTTCCCAAAGCCTTCAGAGCATTCAGCAGCAGCGCCGCCGCAGCCCCCAATGTCCCGGAGGTCTTGCCGGTGATGATCCGGCCATCCGGCAGCACCATGGCGCCGGCGGGAGCGCCGGTGGCTTCCGCCTTGTCCAGCGCCGCTGCTCCGGCGGGGCAGTTCTCCGGCGTCGCGCCGGCCTGCTGCATCACCAGTTCCAGCTTGCGGACAGTCTCCTCCGCCCCCTTGCCCTGGACCAGCTCGGTTTTCGCGGTGTAATACCGCCGTAGGATCTCCATACGGGAGGCGGCGCGGCATACCTCGTCGTCTACAATGCAGTTCCCCGCCATGTTCACGCCCATGTCCGTGGGGGATTTGTAGGGGGATTTGCCCTGAATCTTCTCGAAAATGGCGTTGAGCACCGGGAAAATCTCTACATCCCGGTTATAATTGACGGTAGTGATGCCGTAGGCCTCCAGATGGAAGGGGTCGATCATGTTCACATCATCCAGATCGGCGGTAGCGGCCTCATAGGCAAGGTTGACCGGATGCTTCAAGGGCAGGTTCCAGATGGGGAAGGTCTCAAACTTGGCATAGCCGGCATCGACGCCCCGCTTGTGATCGTGATACAGCTGACTCAGGCAGGTAGCCATTTTGCCGCTGCCAGGGCCGGGAGCCGTTACCACGATCAGGGAATGGCTGGTCTCAATGTAGTCATTTTTGCCCAGGCCCTCATCGCTGACGATATGGGCCACATCGGAGGGATATCCGGCGATGGGATAGTGCCGGTAGCAGCGGATCCCCAGCTTTTCCAGCCGGTGAAGGAAAGCGTTCGCCGCATCCTGTCCGCTGTAACGGGTCAGCACCACGCTGCCCACATACAGCCCCATGTCCCGGAAAATATCAATCAGGCGGAGGACGTCCTCATCATAGGTGATACCCAGATCCCCCCGCATTTTATTCTTCTCAATGTCCCCGGCGTTGATGGCGATGACGATCTCCACATCATCCTTCAACTGCTGAAGCATCCGGATCTTGCTGTCCGGTTCAAAGCCCGGCAGTACCCGGGAGGCATGATAGTCGTCAAACAGCTTCCCGCCGAATTCCAGATACAGCTTCCCGCCGAACTGGTGGATCCGCTTTTTGATTTGTTCAGACTGCGTAGTGAGATATTTTTGATTGTCAAACCCAATGGCTCCCATGATGAACGCCCCTTATCTTTTGTTTTTAAACACATAAATAGAAGTATAGCACAGGCCGTCGGTTTTGGAAAGATGCCGGGGAAGAAAAGGTAAAAAAATCCGCAGACAGACCCAAGCCGCCGGACGGAGCCGTATTTGTGCAGTTTACCGTTTGACAGGGGGACAGCCCCGTGATACACTCAGTTTCATATTGTGAGATTTTTCAATGTTTTTCTTGCGTTTACATGAATTTATGGTAGGATAAACTTGATATTTTATCGTCTTGAACGGAGGGACCGCCATGAGCGAGCTGAAACTGCCCGAACTGTTCGGCAGCAGAGTATTCAATGAGGAAACCATGAAGGAGCGGCTGTCCGGCGCCTGCTATCAGGCGTGGAAGCGCTGCGTCACCGATGGAGCATCTCTGGAATTGGCTGCCGCCAATGAGATTGCCGGGGCCATGAAGACCTGGGCGGTGGAGCGGGGCTGCACCCACTATACCCACTGGTTCCAGCCGATGACTGGCTTCACGGCGGAAAAGCATGACAGCTTCATCGCCCCTGCCGAGGGCGGCCGGGTGATCTTGGAATTTTCCGGCAAGAACCTGGTGCGGGGTGAGGCGGACGCCTCCTCCTTCCCCTCCGGCGGCCTGCGGGCCACCTTTGAGGCCCGGGGCTACACCGCTTGGGACCCCTCCTCCTTTGCCTTTATCAAGGAGGGCACCCTCTGCATCCCCACCATCCTGTGCTCCTACGGTGGTCACGCGCTGGACAAAAAGACGCCGTTGCTGCGGTCCATGGAGGACGTGAGCCGTCAGGCCATCCGTATCCTGCGGCTGTTCGGAGACACGGAGACCCGCAAGGTCACGCCCTGTGTCGGCCCGGAGCAGGAGTACTTCCTGGTGGATAAGAAGATGTACAACCAGCGGGAGGACCTGCGGATGACCGGCCGCACCCTCTTCGGTGCCAAGCCTCCCCGGGGTCAGGAGTTGGACGACCACTATTACGGCGCCATCCGTCCCCGGGTAGCAGCCTTCATGAAGGATCTGGACGAAAACCTCTGGGCTTTGGGTATTTACAGCAAGACCAAGCACAATGAGGCGGCCCCCGCTCAGCACGAGATGGCCCCCGTCTATACAGACGCCAACACAGCCTGCGACCACAACCAGCTCACCATGGAGGTCATGAAAAAGATCGCAGAAAAGCACGATCTGGTATGCCTTCTGGATGAAAAGCCCTTTGCCGGTGTCAACGGCTCCGGCAAGCACGATAACTGGTCCCTGAACACCGACACCGGCAAAAACCTCTTCAAGCCCGGCAAGACTCCCAGCCAGAACGCCCAGTTCCTGCTGTTCCTAGCGGCCTTTGTGAAGGGCGTGGACGAGTATCAGGACTTTCTGCGGGCCACAGTGGCATTTCCCGGCAACGACCACCGTCTGGGCGCTTCCGAAGCACCTCCCGCAGTCCTCTCCATCTTCCTGGGTGACGAACTGGATGCCATCGTGCAGTCCATCATCCGCGGTACGGAGTTCAAGGAGGCCGGCAAACGCACCCTCCAGATCGGCGTGGACGCCATGCCCCCCATTCCCCAGGACAACACGGACCGGAACCGCACCTCTCCCATGGCCTTCACCGGCAATAAGTTTGAGTTCCGGATGCTTGGCTCCAGCCAGTCTATCTCCGGTCCCAACATTGCTTTGAACACCATCATGGCGGAGGAATTGCAGCAGTTTGCCGACCAACTGGAAAAGTCTAAAAATTTCCAGTCGGATCTGGAAAAGCTCATCAAAAAGGTCTTTACCGACCACCAGCGGATCATCTTCAACGGCAACGGATATGATGACGCCTGGATCGCAGAAGCAGAAAAGCGGGGCCTCAGCAACCTGAAATCCGCAGCGGACGCTCTGCCGGTCTACACCGCCAAGAAAAACGTGGACCTCTTCGTCAAGCATGGGATTTACACGAAAGAGGAGATCAATGCCCGTGCGGAGATCCACATCGAGAACTACACCACGGTCCTGACCATCGAGGCCCGGACCATGGCGGATATGCTGCGGCGGCAGATCCTGCCCGCCGTATCCGCGGTGACGGCGGAGCTGTGCGAGCGAGGCTGGAAAAAGGAGCAGATGGGCGTCAGCCACAAGGCGGATGACGCCGTGGCCCGTGAAATGGGCCAGCTGACGGATAAGCTCTATGCCGCCACGGAAAAAATGGAGCGAGACCTCAGTAAGATCCCGGCAGACGCTAAGAAGGCCATGGCTTACAGCCACGATCACCTGATCCCTGACATGGAAAAGGCCCGTGAACTGGCAGACCGGCTGGAGGAGCTGACCCCCGCCGAGCGGTGGCCCTTCCCGGTATACAGCGACCTGCTGTTCTCTGTGTAACATCAGGATCGACGCAAAAACAGCAAGAAACGACCCCCTGCGGAATGGATGCGTCCATTCCGCAGGGGGTTCTCGTTTTGGGGGTTCCGTGGCTACTATGTCAGATGCCCTTTCTGTGAAGTGCGTAGGAATAGACGGCAGGGATCAGAACCATCACCGCCAGCAGCGCCCCAAACAGCCAGCCGCTCCACAGCCGCAGCAGGGAGAGGGGGATCATCACAAGACCGCACAGCACCCACAAAAAGCCGCTCAATCGGTGGGTCCGGTTCCAGTTTTCCTCGCTTTGCAGCGTCCACGGCAGCTTGATACCCACGGTGCGGTTCTGCCGGATCTTTGGCAGGTAGTTACCAAGGATCAGAAACAGTAGTCCCACAAACACAGGTACCACGGTGCTGATGTGCATCTCATAGCCCAGCCCTGTGCCGAGGGTGACCGCCCCGCTGAGCAGCGATACGGCCGGGCAGAACCACAGCAGCACCGTCCGCAATACAGGATTCCTATTTTTCTTCGTCTCACGGCTCTCGGCGTAAAAGCAGACGAGATGCAGTGCCAAAATAAACAGCGGCAGGCCGAACACAGTGGCGGCACGCGATGACCAGCCGTTTGCGTTGCCGGAAAAGTCCCAATGTGTCGCCATGGTCTCCGGCAAACGCGGGTAGAGCGCCGCGCCCGCGAACAGCGGCAGCAGGCAGACCAGCGAAGTCAGCAGCATTTCCCTCTTGTTATTCTTCATTTTTTTCCTTCCCCCTTCAAGTCCTGTAACCACAGCAGGACTTCCTCCAGCACAGAGGCATTGAGGCTGTAATAGATAAAATTCTTCTCCCGGCTCTCGAAAATCAAACCGGCTTTTTTCAGCAGGGATAAATGATAGGACACGGTGGCCGCCGTCATGTCAAACTGCCCGGCGATCTCGCCCGCCGTCAGACGCCCGCCCTTGAGCAGATTCAATATCTCCCGCCGCACCGGGTCCGACAGCGCCTTGAAGGTCTCTGCAAAGGCCATCCGCAGCCCTCCCTCGCACAGTATTTAGAAAATTTTCTAAATAGAAAATAGCACATGTCCCGCAGGCTGTCAACAGGTATTTAGAAATTTATCTAAATACTTTCTCCTTCGCGGACACTCCAAAGGCAGAAGGAGTGAAAAATATCAGCGCCGCCCTTTTGGGCGGCGCTGATATTGGATCAAATCTGATTATCTGTGGGGAACGTCCCAGATGTTGTCGGCATATTCCGCCACAGCCCGGTCGGCGGCGAAGATGCCGCTGCGGGCGATGTTGTGGAGACTCATGCGGTTCCAGGTCTCCCGGTTTTCATAGGTCTCTGCCATGCGGCGCTCGGCGTCGCAATAGGCCCGGTAGTCCGCCAGCAGGAGGTACTCGTCCTGGCTGATGAGCCGCTGGTAGAGGTCCTCGTAGCTGACGCCGTCCCGGAAGCCCTTCCGCAGGGCATTCAGGCACCGCTCCATCTGGGGATCGTGGCTGATATAGCGCTGGGGCACATAGCCCTCCCGCTTCAGTGTAGCAGCCTGATCGGCATGGAGGCCGAAGAGGAACATGTTCTCATCGCCCAGCACATCGTGCATCTCCACGTTGGCGCCGTCCAAAGTACCCACGGTGAGGGCACCGTTCATCATGAACTTCATGTTGCCGGTGCCGCTGGCCTCCTTGCCGGCGGTGGAGATCTGCTGAGAGACCTCGCTGGCGGGCATCAGATGCTCGGCCAGAGACACCCGGTAGTTCTCCAGGAACACCACCTGCAGCTTGCCCCGGCAGCGGGGATCATGGGAAATATCATCCGCCAGAGAGTTGATGAGGTGGATGATCCGCTTGGCCACAGCGTAACCCGGTGCTGCCTTGGCGCCGAACAGGAAGGTATGGGGCCGGGTGATGCAGTTGGGATCGTCCTGCAGCTGCTGATACAGGGTGATGATGTGCAGCACATTCAGAAGCTGACGCTTATACTCGTGGAGCCGCTTGACCTGCACGTCGAAAATGGCGTTGGGGTCCAGGGTCACACCCTGAGCTTTCCGGGCGTAGTCGGCAAACTTCACCTTATTCTGCCACTTGATCTCGTCCAGACGCTTGAGGACAGCCGCATCGTCCGCATAGTCATCCAGCTTTTTCAGCGCCTGAGGATGGAGCAGGTAGTCGTCTCCACCGGCCAGATCCCGCACCAGACCGTCCAGACCCGGATTGATCTCACTGAGCCAGCGGCGGTGGTCGATGCCGTTGGTGACGTTGGTGAATTTCCAGGGCTCCATGGCATAGGAATTTTTGAATACGTCCTTTTTCAGGATCTCGGAATGGAGGCCGGACACGCCGTTGACGGACAGGCCACCTGCAACGCACAGGTTGGCCATCCGTACCTCGCCGCCCCAGACAATAGCCATCTTTTCAGTAACAGAGGGATCGTGGAAGAAATTCTCCACCTTTTCCTGCCAGCGGCGGGCGATCTCCTGAATGATCTGCCACACGCGGGGCAGCAGGGTCTCCACCAGCTGCTGGGGCCAGCGCTCCAGCGCCTCGGAAAGGACCGTGTGGTTGGTATAGGCCACGGAACGGGAGGTGATGTCCCACGCCTCGTCCCAGTTCATGCCCGCCTCGTCCATGAAGATCCGCATCAGCTCCGGGATCACCAGCGCCGGATGAGTGTCATTGATCTGAATGACGTTTTTCTCATGGAAGTTCTTCAGGGTGCCATAGGTCTCCAGATGCTTGGTGACAATGGACTGCACCGTGGCGGAAACGAAGAAATACTGCTGCTTCAGCCGCAGGGACTTGCCCTCGTAGTGGTTATCCTCAGGGTAGAGGACCTTGGCGATGGTCTCCGCCATGGCCTCGTCCTCGGAGGCTTTCAGATATTCGCCGCGGGAAAACAGGGCCATATCCACAGGGCGGGTGGAGCGGGCATCCCACAGCCGGAGCGTGTTGACGTGGTCGGTATCATAGCCCGCCACCACCATGTCGCAGGGAACGGCCAGCACGGTGGTGGAGTTCTCGTTGACGATGTGGAGATGGCCGTCATGCCAGAATTCCCGAAGGGTACCGCCAAAGTGGACGGCCTGAGCCTCGTCGGGCTTGGGCAGCAGCCAAGCGGAGCCAACACCCTTCCAGTCATCAGGCAGCTCCACCTGCTGACCTTCCACGATCTTCTGCTTGAAAATACCCAGCTCATAGCAGATGGAGTAGCCGGTAGCGGGGATGTCCAGCGTGGTCATGGAGTCCAGATAGCAGGCGGCCAGGCGGCCCAGACCGCCGTTGCCCAGACCTGCGTCCGGTTCCAGCTCAAACAGGTCGCCGGACTTGAAGCCCAGGTTGCCCAGAGCCTCCTTCAATTCGGGCAGCACGCCCAGATTGTAAGCGTTTTTCATCAGGCTCCGGCCCATGAGAAATTCCAGAGAGAGATAGTGGACCTGCTTTTTCTGCTCCTTTTTTGTTTCCTTGGCGGTCTGTACGCCCCGGAGGGCCATCACATCCCGCAGCACCAGAGCGCAGGCTTTCAGCATCTCCTGATCCGTGGCTTCCCCCGGCTCGGTGCCGAAGTTCAAGGCCAGCTTGGCGGTCAGGGCGTCTTGTAACGATTGCGTGGTAAATGGTACGGTCATACGGGTTTACTTTGCCGCTTTTTTAGCGGCTCCTTTCTTTTTGGGTTGAACAGGCTGCGTGGTTTCCACGGTGTCCGCAGGCGCCATGGTCTTCGCGGCAGTTTTCTTAACAGGTTCTTCGGCCGGCTTCTCAACGGGCTTCTCAGCTGCTTTTTCAGTCGGTTTTTCCACCGCTTTTTCGGCCGCCTTTTTAGTCGTGGCCTTGGCTGCGGTCTTTCTCGTTGTTGTCTTTTTGGCCGCAGGCTTCTTTACAGCCGTTTTCCGCGCCGCCTTTTTTGCAGCAGGCTTTGCAGCGGTCTCACTGACCGGCTCCGCAGCGGAAACAACAGCTTCCTCGGCAGGAACCTCGATCACCGGCTGCTCCTCAGTGGGGGCGGCAGCCTCCGCGGCAGGCGCTTCCGGGGCAGACTTTTCCCAGGAAAGGCCAGTGACAGCGCCGTAGATCCGCAGGTAGTCCCCGGCGCTGCGGTTCCAGCTGAAATCCTGTGCCATGGCCCGGTCTCTCAAACGGGCAAAGGCGTCGGGATAATCCTTGTAGAGATACACCGCCTCCCGGATCACATGGAGCATATCCGCGCTGGAGTAGTTGGCAAAGGTGAAGCCGGTACCGGCGTCACGCCAGGCCTCATAGGGCTGAACAGTGTCCTTCAGGCCGCCGGTCTCCCGGACGATGGGCACCGTGCCGTAGCGCATGGAGATCATCTGGGAAAGGCCGCAGGGCTCGCTGCGGGAGGGCATCAGGAACAGATCCGCACCTGCGTAGATAGCCATGGACAGTGCCTCATTATACCCCAGACGCACAGCCATACGGCCGGGATACCGCTCCGCCGTCCGGCGGAAGAACTCCTCATATCCGGCATCGCCGCTGCCCAGCACCACAAATTGAGCAGGCAGCTCCATGATGTCGCCCATGACCTCCCGCAGAAGATCCAATCCCTTATGGGATACCAGACGGCTCACCATGGCGATAATGGGGGTGTTGGGCTCCTCGTTCAGACCCATCAGGTTCTGGAGAGCGGTTTTATCCGCAGCCTTGCCGGACAGATCCTCCGCCGTATAGTTGGCAGTGATGCGTCCGTCAGCAGCAGGATCGTAGAGCTTCATATCGATGCCGTTGAGCACGCCGGACAGCTTATAGCCGCACTGGGTCAAAATGCCCTCCATCCGGTGAGCAAAGTAGGGATTCTTCAGCTCCTGCGCATAGGTGGGGGACACGGCGTTCACCGCGTCAGCGGTGAGGATGGCGCCCTTCAGCAAATTCAGATCGCCGTCCAGCAGCAGGGTGCCGTCATCCACCCAGCCCCGGTCCAGGCCGAACAGGTCGCCCAGGCAATAGGGGTCATAGCGTCCCTGATACTCGATGTTGTGGATAGTCAGCACCGTCCGGATAGAGCGATACCGGTCCTCCCGGACGCCGTCATCCTTCAGATAAATGGGAATCAGGGCCGTCTGCCAGTCATTGCAGTGGATCACATCCGGCCAGAACTCCAGATGGTCCAGCATCTTCACCACGGCCCGGGAGAAGAAGCCGAAGCGCTCTCCGTCATCTACATAACCGTAGAGCTCGGGCCGGTCAAAATACTGCTCGTTATCCAGAAAATACCAGGTCACGCCGTCCTTTTTCATGGAAAACAGGCCGCAGTAGGTGTGCCGCCAGGCCAGATCCACATAATCGTAGCACAGGAACGTCAGTTGGTCAGCAAATTTTTCTCTGACCCGCCGGTACAGAGGCAGGATCACAGCGGTCTCGGCTCCCTGCTCCGCCAGAGCGGGAGGCAGGGAACCGGCTACGTCCGCCAGTCCGCCGGTTTTACAGAAGGGAACGGCCTCGCTGGCCGCATATAGAATCTTCATATATTGTTACTCCTTTCCTGAGAAGAAAGACCAGAGCTTCTACGAAAAACCGTCAGGTCATCTTGCTCAGATCACACTGCCCTTGGCAATGACAATGGGATATGCAGTATGGCCCACCATGGTGCGGCCCGGCAGCAACTCCACATGCTTATCCGTGATCACATGGGACAGCCGCGCTGCCTCCCGGACAGTGGTGCCCCGGAAGAGGATGCAGTCCTCTACCTTTGCGCCCTTTTCCACAGTGACGCCGGGGAAGAGGATGGAATTCACCACAGTGCCCTCGATGCGGCAGCCCTCAGCCACCAGGGAGTTCAGGCACACGCCGTCAGGTCCGATGTATGTGGACGCCTTATCGGCACCCTTGGCCCGGATAGGCCGGTCCGGCGTAAAGAGGTCCTCCCGGATCTCCTTATCCAAAAGCTGCATGGAGCGGTCATAGTACTCCTGCACGGAGCGGATCTGCGCGGCAAAGCCGCTGAAGGTATAGCTCTGCAAATGCAGCAGATCCTGCTTGGCCTGCAGCACATCCCGGCGGAAGCTGTACTGGTCTCTTGCCTGGCACTCGTCCACCAGAGAACGCAGCAGGTCCGTGGACATCACAAACACGTCCAGGCTCCGGTAGCCTCTGGGCTGGTGCATATTGAACAGCACCTCCCGGATGCGTCCGTCCGGGTCCTTTTCAAAATAGGTGCCGTTTTCCGTGGCGAAGCTGTCATCTCCGCAGACGGCGGTGATGTCGGCATGGGTGCGGATATGCTGCTCCAGAATATCCGCCAGCGGGAGGTTGGCCACCAGGTCGCCCTCCATCAGCACCACATAATCCTGCCGGATCTCGTTCAGGTAGTCCCGGACGCCGGCCAGGGCTTCCATTTTGCCCCGGAAGGGCGTGACGCCCCACTCGTGAAGGTAGTTGAAGGGAGGCAGCAGATGCAGGCCGCCCCGCTTCCGGGACATATCCCACACCTTGCCGCTGCCCACATGATCCAGCATACTCTGATACCGGCCGTGGAGTACCATACCCACATCGGTAACACCTGCGTTCAGCAGGTTGGACAGGGCAAAGTCCACCGCCCGGTACCGGCCTCCAAAGGGCATCGACGCGGCGGTACGGCGCTCTGTCAGCTCCCGCAGTTCTCCGCGCTGTTCATAGGCGAAAATAATGCCATGCATCCGGTTCATTTCAGCACCTCCTTACCATGGTGGTCCAGCATGATGCCGGGGGCCACCTCTCGGCCGTCCTCCAACTGGCAATCCGGGGCCAGCACCGTCAGATCCCATTTCCCATCGAGAGCGGAATCCGGTGCGCCGCCCACCCGGCAGTCCTTACCGATGTGGCAGCCCTCGCCGATAATGGCGTATTCGATCACAGCGCCTGCCTCCACCGTAACGTCTGGGAGGAGCACGGAATAGCTGACCTTGGCGCCTTTTTCCACGGTGACTCTGGGGGAGAGCACAGAATTTTCCACGGTGCCCTCAATGTCACCGCCCCGGTTGATGGCGCTGTGGCTCACACGGCTGTCGCCGCCCATGTAAATGGGGGGCGCGTCCACGCTGCGGGCGAAGATGGGCCAGGACTCGTCAGACAGGTCCAGACCGGATTCCGGAGAGAGCATATCCATGTTGGCATCCCAGAGGGAGGTGAGGGTACCTACGTCCTTCCAGTAGCCCTGGAAGCGGAAGGCCGCCATCCGCTGGCCGTCCGCCAGCATCTTGGGGATGATATTCTTGCCAAAGTCATTTTCGGAACCCGGATCCGCCTCATCCTCCGTGAGGTAGCGCCGCAGCGCTTTCCAGGAGAACACATAGATGCCCATGGATGCCAGATTGCTCTTGGGCTGACGGGGTTTTTCGGCAAACTCGGTGATCATATCCTCCCCATCCACCGACATGATGCCGAAGCGGCTGGCCTCCTCCCAGGGGACCTCCATAACGGAAATGGTGCAGGCGGCGTCCGATTCCTTGTGACGGCGGAGCATTTCGGAATAATCCATCTTATAGATGTGGTCACCGGAGAGGATCACCACATACTCCGGCTGATACTGGTCGATGAAGCCGATGTTCTGATAGATGGCGTTGGCGGTGCCCTTGTACCAGGTGCCGCCCTTGCTGCCCATATAGGGCGGCAGGATGTGAACACCGCCGCTGCTGCTGTCCAGATCCCATGGCTGGCCGGAGCCGATGTAGCTGTTCAGCTCCATGGGCCGGTACTGGGTCAGGACACCCACAGTGTCGATGCCGGAGTTGGTGCAGTTGGACAGGGGAAAGTCGATGATGCGGAATTTACCGCCGAAGGGGACGGCGGGCTTGGCCATGGCGCCGGTGAGGACATACAGGCGGCTGCCCTGTCCGCCAGCCAGCAGCATAGCGATACACTCTTTTTTCATGGGTGGATCAGCTCCTTTTCCTATTTTTCACTTTTTTCACCTTGGTTGCCGAACCGCGCTTTGTAAAGCTGCCCTCTCCCCGGAGGAATACCGCCCCGAACGCGGGGAGCCGGAGAGTGACAGACTGTTCTTTTCCGTGGGAGGGCGTGTCCTTTACCGTCAGCGGCTTCGTATCCGCAAGCCCGCTGCCGCCGAATTCCGGCGCGTCGGTGGTAAAGGCGGGGACATACCGCTTACGGGGCGGTACGCCTACCCGGTAGTTTTCATAATCGTTGGGGGAGAAGTTCACCGCGCACAGCAGCTCGTTCCCTGCCTGATCCCGCCGGAGGAACACCACCACGTTGTTGTGATTGTCATCCGGCACCAGCCACTCAAAGCCCTGCCAGTCAAAATCAATGTCCCACAGGGCACTCTCCGCCTTGTAGAAGGCGTTGGCAGCCTTGAAGAACGCATGGAGCTGCTGATCTTCCTCATGCTCCAATAAGTACCAGTCCAACTGACCGTTGGAGTCCCATTCGTGCCACTGGCCGATCTCCGGTCCCATGAACAGCAGCTTCTTGCCGGGATGGGCCAGCAGGTACGCATAAAAGCCCCGGGTGCAGCGGAGCTGGTTTTCGTAGTCTCCGGGCATTTTCCCCACCACGCTGCCCTTCATGTGGACCACCTCGTCATGGGAGATGGGAAGGACATAGTTCTCGGAAAACGCGTACATCATGGAGAAGGTCAGATCCCGGTGGTGGTCCTGCCGGAACCAGGGGTCCAGCTTCAGATAGTGGCACATGTCATTCATCCAGCCCATGTTCCACTTCAGATTGAATCCAAGTCCGCCGACGTCGGCAGGCTTGGTCACCAGAGGCCAGGCGGTAGATTCCTCAGCGATCATCAGCACGTTGGGATCCACCTCAAAGGCCATGGTGTTCAGCTTCCGGAGAAATTCCACCGCTTCCAGATTTTCCCGCCCGCCGTGGATGTTGGGGGTCCACTGGCCGTCCTGCCGCCCGTAATCCAGATACAGCATGGAGGCCACGGCGTCCACCCGGATCCCGTCGATATGGTACATTTCCAGCCAGAACCGGGCAGAGGAGAGGAGGAAGCTCACCACCTCCGGCCGCCCGTAGTCAAAGACCCGGGTACCCCAGCCGGCGTGTTCCCGTTTCCGGGGATCGGCATATTCATAACAGCAGGTACCGTCAAACTCGTAAAGGCCCTGCTCATCCTTGCAGAAGTGCGCGGGGACCCAGTCCAAAATCACCGGAATGTTGTTTTCGTGAAGGTGGTTTACAAACCACATGAAATCCTCCGGCGTACCGAATCGGGAGGTAGGCGCAAAGTATCCGGTGCACTGGTAACCCCAGGAATCATCCAGAGGATGCTCCGTCACCGGCAGCAGCTCCACGGCGGTGTAGCCCATCTCCTTCACATAAGCCGCCAACTGCCGGGCCATATCCCGGTAATCCAGGAACTCGCCGTTTTCATGCTTCCGCCACGAGCCGAGATGGACCTCGTAAATATTCAGCGGCTGATGGTACACCGGCTGCTTATTACGGCGGAAATCCTCATCCGTCCAGGAAAAATGCTCAATGTCATAGAGCTTGCTGGCGGTGCCGGGGCGGGTCTCCGTATGGAACCCGTAGGGGTCCGCCTTGTAGTGAACTCTGCCATCCTCGCCGGTAATGGCATACTTATAGCTGGTATAGACGGGCAGGTCCGGAAGAAAGCCCTGCCAGAACTCGCCCTTTTGGGTAAGTGGATCAACGGTCAGGTCCCAGCCGTTAAAATCTCCGACCACGGAAACAGCCTTTGCATGAGGCGCCCAAACGTTGAACCACCAGCCGTGGACGTCTCCCTCTGTGGCAGGATGCGCACCGAAGAGCCGCCAGCCGTCCGTCAGGCTGCCGCTGTGGTACAGTTGTGTCTGATCTGCCATGGGTCTCCCCTTTCTGCTGCCATATTATTTTTTCTCATACTGAGGGTAGCATTTTAAAACGATTACGTCAAGGCAGCCGCAATTCATTTTACAGATGATATACTTTGATTTTATATTATACCGCCGGATAGCCGAAAGCGTCAAGGTAAGAGGGTGTCGAAAAGAAAAGACACTCTTTGTCCGATTTGTCTTACTTTTCCAGTTTTTGTTCCCGCTTCTTGTAGAATATGCCGGTGCACAAGGCGTTTAAGGTCTGTTAAGATGAGTACATTCTATCTGTCGGACCCACTGGCCTGACAGCAAAATTCAGGCCCCGCGGGCCGTAAACAAGGAGTTTTCATGATTTCCTTCCTGACTGACATCACGGTGGACGGCGTAGCCCTCTGGGTGGTACTGCTGATCTGCGTCGGCGTTTTCTTAGGCGCGTTTATGGACGCCATCGCCGGAGGCGGCGGGATCATCACCGTCCCTGCCTATCTCATGGGCCTCTCAAACCTTCCCATTTATAACGCTTTGGGGACGAATAAACTCTCCTCCGGCATCGGCACGATTTTTTCCACAGCCCGGTTCATCCATCAGGGACTGGTGGACTGGAAGCTCTTTGCCCCGGCGGTAATCTTATCCCTGACCGGCTCCGTCTGCGGCACCTGGCTCCAGCACCACACCCCTGCGGTAGTGCTGAAATACCTGCTGCTGGTGGTACTGCCGGTGGTAGCGTTCATCACCCTGCGGACCCGGAAGTGGCCGGATGAAACAGCACCGCTGGACCCTTGGCTGCGGCGGCTCATCATCTGGGGCTCTGCCTTTGTCATCGGCGGATATGACGGGTATTACGGCCCCGGCACCGGCACCTTCATGATGATCGCGCTGGTGCGTTTCGCCAAGCTGGATACCCGCCACGCGGCCGGCGGCGTAAAGGTGGTCAATCTGGCCTCCAATCTGGGCAGCCTGTTCACCGCCCTGCGGGCCGGGTATGTGCTGGTGGGCGTTGGCCTGATCTCCTCCGTGGCGTCCATTCTAGGGCACTATATCGGTGCGGGTCTGGCTATCAAAAACGGCAGCAAGATCGTCCGGCCCACGGTGATCGCAGTCCTGCTTCTGCTGACCGTAAAGGTGGGCAGTGAGCTTTTATTCCCGGAATTCTGGAGTTGAGGTGCGTAATATGTGTGAGAAAAAGACCATCGGTATTTTAGGCGGCATGGGCCCTCTGGCCACCGCCGACCTGTTTCAGAAGATCACTCTGCTGACGGAGGCGGAAACGGACCGGGATCATATCCGGGTGTACATCGACAGCAATGCCAACATTCCCGACCGCACCGCCGCCATCCTCAGCAACGGCCCGGACCCGGTACCGGAAATGGCAAGTGCCCTCCGGAATCTGGAAGCCTGCGGTGCAGACTGTGTCATCATGCCCTGCAACACCGCCCATTATTTCCTGCCCCGGCTCCAGGCTATGACAGAGATCCCCTTCCTCAGCATTCTCACCGCCGCTGCGGAAGCCTGCAAAGCCCAGTTCCCCGGAAAAACCGTGGGAATTCTGGCCACAAAGGGGACGCTTTCCGCTCAACTGTATCAAAATGCCCTCGGGGAAGCCGGTGTGCCGTACCTGATCCCGGAGACAGAAGAGCAGGATGCCCTCATGCGGGTCATCTATGACGGCGTCAAAGCCGGAAAAGGTCCGGACGCTTACCGGGCGGATCTTTTGACCGTGGTGGAGCATATGATGACCCGTGGGGCCGGTGTGTTCCTGCTGGGCTGCACGGAACTGCCCTTGGCTGCGGAGGCCGTGGGCCTGACGGTCCCCGTGGTGGATCCCACTGCGGAGCTTGCAAAAGCCGCCATCCGTTTCTGCGGCTTCCGTGTACGGGCAAAATAAGCAAAAAACGCCCATAGAATCTCTATTTTGACGAATGATCCAGTGAAACAGATGGGATTTTGCACAAAATAAACAACTTTATTAGTGCGGACTTTACAAGTTCCCGGCATACCGCTATAATATCTCCAATCATATTTGCGTAAATTTCTGTGAATTTTACGCACAGCGTATTAAAAAGTGTGAAAGAGGGAGCGTATTCTATGGAAAAAAAGAAAAAACTGTCCCTGCCGGTACAGATCTTTATTGCTCTGGTACTGGGTATCGTTGTCGGTCTGATGTTCTACTTCACCGGCGCAGCCGGCTTCACCACCAGCTACATCAAGCCCTTCGGTGATATCTTCGTCAACCTGCTGAAGTTCATCGTGGTGCCTGTGGTGCTGCTGTCTATGATCGACGGCATCATCTCCATGGGCGACATGAAAAAGGTAGGCGCCGTGGGCTGGAAGACCATTCTCTACTTCATGGTCACCACTGCCGTGGCCTGCGTCATCGGTCTGGTTCTGGCAACGGTGTTCAACAACGCGGGCCTGTTCCCCAACCTCAGCGAGGCTGCCCAGGCTGCCGAGTACGAGGCCAAGGAATACGCCGGCTTCATGGCGACTCTGGTTGCCATTTTCCCCACCAACATGTGGAAGGCGTTTACCGAAGCCAATATGCTTCAGGTCATCGTCATTGCCCTGCTGTTCGGCGGCTCCATTCTGGCTGCCGGCGAGAAGTCCAAGCTGGTCCGGGACATGGTGACCTCCGCTTATGCCGTGGTAGAGCGGCTGATGGAATTCATCATCTCCCTGAGTCCCATTGGTGTGTTTACCTACATGACCTGGGTGGTTGCCACCCAGGGCGCTGAGATTCTCGGCTCTCTGGCGCTGGTCATTCTGTGCGCCTACATCGGCTACATTCTCCACGCCCTGCTGGTCTATTCTGTTTCCGCCAAGGCGTTTGCCGGCATCAGCCCCGTCAAGTTCTTCAAGAATGCTTCCGCGGCTATGATCTTCGCCTTTACCTCCCCCTCCTCCGCCGCGACCCTGCCGGTCTCCAAGGAGTGCGCCGATGCTCTGGGCGCTGAGGACGATATTTCCTCCTTCGTGCTGCCTCTGGGCGCCACCATCAACATGGACGGCACCGCTATCTATCAGTGTGTTGCCACTGTGTTCCTGGCCACCTGTGCCGGTATGCAGCTGACTCTGGGCCAGATGGTTCTGGTGGTTGTGACTGCAACGCTGGCCTCCATCGGCACTGCCGGTACTCCCGGCGCCGGTATGATCATGCTGGCCATGGTGCTGGAAGCCATCGGCATCCCCGTGGCTTACATTGGCCTGATCGTGGCTGTGGACCGTCTGTTCGACATGGGCCGTACCTGCCTGAACGTCACCGGCGACATTGCCTGCTCCCTGTGCGTCACCAAGTGGGAGAGCAAGAAGAAGTAAATCAAAGTACACGATCCACAAAAGGAAAGGCCGCATAAGCGGCCTTTCCTTTTTGTCCTCTTATTCTGTTTTCTGGCCCCGGCGGCCCAGGCGGATGGCCTCCCGGGTATAGCTCACCGACAGCACCGCCCAGATCACCAGCACCACGGCACTGGGCAGGATGCCGTAGTGAAAGACCATGTTCCCCAGAAGCAGCACGCCCCAGCAGTAAGGACAAAAGTGGCTCACCGTAACGTAGGCCTTGTAGCTGGCCTGGCCGATCTGGCGGCGCTCCGCCTCGTCGCAGCTTTCCCACCAGCGCTCCTGGAACTTCATGTCATATACGCTGCCCCGCTTTTCCGGATTCATCTTCTTGGTGAGGTCCACCGTCTTCTGTTGGAGCAGAGTGGCCAGTGCGATGACTACCAGAAAGATCACCAGCAGCGTGATCGTATTACCATCGGAGCTCTGTGGCAGCTTCGCGGTGCCGGCATTGAAAAAGAAGAAGCTGACGATCACCGTCAGGCTGTCCAGCAGCAACGCCCAGCTCAGGCGCTCCTCCGCCCGCTGCATCACGTCCTCATCCTCGCCGTCCCAGCCATGGAAGGCAGTGTCGGACTTGCGGTACTGGTACAGTCCAAGACCCAGCAGCACGGCGGCACAGGCAACCATAGCCCAGGGGGATGCGGCGCCCAGCAGGTGGGCAAACGCCGCACCGAAAGCAGTATGGTCCTTCCAGAAATACCCGGCCACACCGGACAGACCACCCAGCACACCGCCGATAAGGCTAGCCACCACTAAGATCCCCAAAAATCTGGGAAATGCCTTTTGATTCTCACTTTTCTGCTTCATTGCGCACATCCTCCTCATAGCTGAAAATATCCTCCACAGAGACCTGGCACAGCTTTGCCAGCTTCAGCGCCAGGGTCACAGAGGGGGAGTAGTCCCCCCGCTCGATCTGGCTGATGGTCTGGCGGGAGACCCCCGCCAGACGGCCCATTTCCTGCTGGTTGACTCCCAGCCGGGCCCGGTATTCCTTCAATCGGTTATACAGGGGCATAGGCCCCTCCTTTCTGTTAGGTTCGCTTGTCAATTTGACAACTATCTTTGTCATTTATGGATGATGCCATTGACAAGGAAAGTTGTCAATATGGAATTGAAAATTTTTCGCACTCCGTTGATAGGAAAAACGGTTCTTCCCTTTTTGCGTGAAATATGCTATACTTATTCCGCATTTTTGCGGGAAACGGGAAAGAAGGGAGGCGGTCCAATGGAATTTGCCAATGACCCCATTGCCCGGCGGATCCGGGAAGCCGCCGGACGGGGAACACTTTCCCACGCGCTGCTGTTTTCCGGCAGCGGGGACCGGATCGCCGCCGCGCAGTACGCTGCTGCGGCCATGGAGTGTCAGGGCGGCGGACAAAAGCCATGCGGGACATGTCCCGCCTGCCGCAAGGTGTTCTCCGGCATTCACCCGGACGTTATCACCGTCCGGGACGAGGCCCATAAGAACCTCTCCGTGGACACCGTCCGCCAGATCCGCGCCGATGCCTATATCCGGCCCAACGAGGGTACCCGGAAGGTCTATATCTTTCCGGACTGCACCATTCTGACAGAGCAGGACCAGAACGTACTGCTGAAGATCGTAGAGGAAGGCCCGCCCTACGCGGCATTCCTCTTCTGTGCGGAAAATTCTTCCGTGGTCTTGCAGACGCTCCGTTCCCGGTGCGTGGAACTGAAGCTCCATCCCGCCGTCACCGTGGAAAAGGAAAACTCGGAGGCGGGCGTGGAGTTGTGCCGTCTGCTGGCGGCAGGGAAGAGGGGGACTGTCACAGAGCTGATGGTCCGTCTTGAGAAAAAACGGCTGGACCGGGACGGCCTTGCGGCCATGCTGGATCAGGCCCGGACCCTTCTGGCGGCAGCCCTGCTGGCCCAGTACGGTCAATCCCCGGAGGGACCGGACGCGGCCCTCATTGTCCAACTTGGGAAACGCTTGACAAAACAGCGGATCATGGGCACAATAGAATTGATACAAACGTACCGCGGAGCCTGCTCCTACAATGTGGGCGCCAGCCATGTGCTGGGGGCTTTGGCGGTGGAATTGGAGGAAATCCTTTGACTGAAGTGATCAGTGTCCGCTTTCGTGGCGGATGCAAGAATTATTATTTTGACCCCAAGGGACATGCGGTGAAAATGGGCGATCAGGTCATCGTGGAGACCGCCCAGGGCCCGGAATTCGGCACCTGCACCCAGGGGAACCACGAGGTGGCGGACGAAGCCGTTGTCCAGCCCCTGTGCGCCATGCTGCGGCTGGCCACTGACGCCGACCGCCGCACCGTGGATTACAACCGGAAAAAAGAGAGCGAGGCCTTCGACATCTGCGAGAAGAAGATCGCGGATCACGGTCTGGAAATGAAGCTGGTGAACGTATCTGCCAGCTTTGACGGCAGTAAGATCATTTTCTTCTTTACCGCCGATGGCCGGGTGGACTTCCGGGAGCTGGTGCGGGATCTGGCCGGCGTGTTCCGGGCCCGGATCGAGCTGCGTCAGATCGGCGTCCGGGACGAGGCCAAAATGGTGGGCGGTCTCGGCATCTGCGGGCGGCCCTTCTGCTGCTCCCAGTTTTTGGACGGGTTCCTGCCCGTCTCCATCAAGATGGCCAAGACCCAGAATCTCAGCTTGAATCCCACCAAGATCTCCGGCACCTGCGGACGGCTGATGTGCTGCCTGAAATATGAGCAGAACGCCTATGAGGATGCTCAGAAGCGGATGCCCAAGCAGGAATCCTTCGTTCAGACCCCCGACGGCCCCGGCAATGTAAAAGCCGTGGACCTGCTGCGGGAAACCGTAAAGGTCAGCCTGGACAGTGCTCCGGAGACCCAGAAGTGCTACCACAACTGCGAGATCTGTGTCCTGCGCAATGGCAAGGGCAGCCGTGAGGGCATTGAGATCCCCACGGAGCGGCCCGAGCGGTATGTGGAGGAAAAGGAAGAGGAGTTCATCGCGCCGGTGATCTCCCGGCACTTTGAAGCGGAGGAACCGATGGAGACGCCGGCCCCCGTCCGTGAACGTCCCCGCGAGGAGGGCAGCGAGAGCAAGAGCCGCCGCCGTCACCGGGGCGGACGCCGCAGAAGCGGCGGCAGCGGCGAGGGAGCGCCCAACACTTCCGCACCGGCGAAGAAGGAAGCTCCCAAGGCCCCCGAAGGCCAGAGCCGTCAGGGCGGCAAGCCCGCGAACCGGTCTCAGCGGCCTAAGCAGGACCGCCCCCGGACCGAGCGGCCCAAGCAGGACCAACGTCCCAAACAGGATGCGGCTCCCGCCCGGGAAAAGGTCATCAACCCGGAAAACGGTGAAGCTGTTAAGCGCCGCCGTCACCGGGGAGGACGCCGCCATCGCGGCAGTGGCGGCGGAAACGCCGGCGGAACACCCTCCGCGGAATAAGCGGCTATCTCAGGCGGAGCGGGAATCTTTCCGCTCCGCCGTTTTTTAGGAGAATAACTATGGGAAAATTTGACGGTGTCCTGCTGGCCAGCGACTTTGACAATACCATCCTGAATACAGAGCGGCCCCGCCGCACCGGCTGTCCCATTCCACCTATTTCACAGCGGAATGTGGAAGCCCTCCGCTATTTCATGGACAACGGCGGCCGCTTTGCCGTAGCCACAGGCCGGGCGCTGCCCGCCTTCCGGATATTCGCGGAGCAGGTGCCCATGAACGCACCGGCCGTTGTGTGCAACGGCGGCGCGCTGTACGATTTCAAAACGGAGCGCTATCTGGAAACCATGGAGCTGCCAGAGACCATCCGCCCGCAGGGTCAGGATGTGCTGGACCGGTTTCCCACAGCGGCAGTGGAGGCCTATCACATGGACAATGTGATCCATGCCGTGCGGCCCAACGAGTACACCCGGCAGCATGAGCACGTGACCCATGCCGGGGTGCAGCCTGTCCCAACCCTGCTGGAGGTGCCGATGCCCCTCATCAAGATCATGTTTGAGGATGACCATGAGCACCTGCTGGCTCTGCGGGACTATGTGAGCGGACAGCCCTGGTCAGCGAACTACGAGGTGTTTTTCTCCGACAGGACTCTGCTGGAGGTCACCCGGAAGGGTGCCAGCAAGGGAGCTATGGTAGCTCGTCTGGCAAAGCGTCTGGGGATCTCCATGGATCATGTCTACTGCGCCGGGGACGAAAACAACGATCTCTCCATGCTGACGATGGCGGCAGAGGGGTTTGCCCCGGCTAACTGCGTAGAAACCGTGCGAAGCTGCGGCGCTACCATTGTGGCGGACTGCGACCACGATACCCTTGCGGAGATCGTCTCCATTCTGGACAAACGGTACTGAGATCCGGCATATGTATTGACAAAACAGACATTTTTCTCTATAATTCCATCTGACCGCAGAAAACTGAACACAGGGGTGCTGGAGAGAACTCCGGCTGAGATGCGGGGCTGTGACTGCCCTCTTTCCCTTAAACCTGATCCGGGTAATGCCGGCGTAGGAAGTGAACGATCTGTCTTTCCGTACCGCAAGCCCGTTCATGTGGCCTGCGGTACTTTTTTTCAGGAGGGACGTTTATGTCCGCAAAGAATACCGACTCTCATCTCCGTGTCCGGATGCTGTGCGAGGGTGCCATGATGGTGGCCCTGGCCCAGGTACTCAGCTACATCAAGCTGATGGAGCTACCCAACGGCGGCTCCCTGACCCCCGCCATGTTCCCCATCATCCTGTTTGCCGTCCGCTGGGGACTGACTCCGGGCCTCATGGCCGGCTTCACCTTCGGCCTCTTGCAGCTCATTTTTGACGGTGCTTACGCCTGGGGCTGGCAGTCCATGCTGCTGGACTATCTGGTGGCCTTTACTCCCTTGGGTCTGGCTGGCCTGTTCAAGGGCAAGAAGTGGGGCATCTTTGTCGGTACCGTGGTAGGCTGCCTCGGCCGCTTTGTCGTTCACTACATCAGCGGCGTGACCATCTACAAAATTCTGGCTCCCACGGAGTTCATGAAGTGGACCTTCACCAGTCCTTCCGCCTATTCTCTGGTCTATAACGGCTCCTATATGCTGCCCAATACCATCATTGCGCTGGTCATCGCGGCGGTGCTGTATAAGCCCCTGAAAAAGTACATTCTGGGGCAGGATCTCGGCAACTGAAGAAGAACCCCACAACGGCGGTCTGCGTACGCAGACCGCCGTTCGATCTTCCTCAGAATACCTTGTTTCGCATAAACGATTCATCTAAAAGCGGCCCTCTGCGCTCACTTTTGCAGCATACGTTTGAAAAACCGCCTTTTTCTTTATCGAAAACGTTTAATTTCAAAAGAAAATCTTGTAAAATATATTGATTGTATTTTCTTTCCCAATCTACTATAATACAAAATGGTTATATCCGGAGCCGCAGGCCGCCGGTTTTCCGCATTGGGCGTCCACCGGCTCCATGTTGTTCTATTCTGCCTGTTCCGGGCAAAAATCGAAGGAGAGTTTCTATGAGCAAGAAGTATTGTTACCTGTTCACGGAAGGCAACGCCAACATGCGTGAACTTCTGGGCGGCAAGGGCGCCAACCTGGCTGAGATGACCAACATCGGTCTGCCCGTGCCTCAGGGCTTCACCATCACCACCGAGGCCTGCACCCAGTATTATGAGGACGGCCAGAAGATCAATGACGGCATCTTTGCCGAGATCATGGAATACATCGAGAAGATGGAGAGCATCACCGGCAAGAAGTTCGGCGACCACGAGAATCCTCTGCTGGTCTCCGTCCGTTCCGGCGCCCGCGCCTCCATGCCCGGCATGATGGACACCATCC
>OGML01001210.1_pt1 | contig 23177 bp, 25 predicted proteins | sample 1572951 | NCBI WGS metagenome assembly OGML01 (sample SAMEA2581883, study PRJEB24529) | metagenome | biome: Human gut stool | place: China | collected 2011 | reverse complement strand
TGCCGGACGGCTTTTTGCGTAATGTGATAGATCAAATATTATTTTTTCTGGTTTGTAGGCTCCGAAAAGCCTTGTATTTACAGTGTTCCTAATAGGAAGTAATCATATGTTATCCAAGTGAACACGATAAGTTGATGCAGAAAATACAAAATAAGGGGTTATTATTATCGGAATATCCACCGGGAACTATACCAGCAAGATACCGATTTCCGCAGCGCAATCGTCTTATAAGTGCATGGTCGGATGAAATCGTTGTTATTGGTGCTGGAAAAGGCAGTGGTGCATTTATAACAGCAGATTATGGTGATAAATACGGACATAAGGTGTTGTATATGTGATATGGCATAAATAAAGTAAGTCTATTAAATGTGGTAAATTTTGGGTTTCCAACGGTGTTGTTCAACAATATAATAGCAAAATAAATATATAGGGGTATAGTTGACGAGAAAGCGATCATAAACGGGACACAAAAATAGAACAAATGTACGGGAAAATATCTGATACTGGAAATTTGAAAATGAAAAATATGCAAAAAATGATGAAAATGTTTGCCGGAGATAGAATGGCTTAGAAAATTTAGTTGTGGAAAATGGAAATAATAGATATAATATAGAAAAGAAGTAGTTTCCAAAAGCGGATAAGGGGCTTTATTACTATTTTGATAAATATATATTAGGTTATTTGAAATCTCGAAGGGGGATGGATCTATGACAGCATTAAGACGGAGTGCAATATTGGAATTGGAAAAGATACCGGAAGATAAATTGTCTTTTGTAATACAGATTATGCAAGGCGTAAATGGATTATATAATGATACAGATAAGGAGAGGAAAGAAGCGTTTGAACGATTGGAACAGTTACGAAAAAAGGGTACTGTTACAGATGATAAGGCAGAGTTAGCTTCTTATAGGGAAGAAAAATATGGCAGGTAAAATTTTGATTGATACTAATGTATTACTTGATTATCTTTTGGAAAGAGAACCATTCTTTGAGGACGCAAAGAATGTGATTTTGTTATGCATCAAAGGAAAAATAAAAGGATGTATTGCAGCACATTCAATATCTAATATGTTTTACATATTAAGAAAAGATTATACAACTGAGGAACGCAGGGAAATATTATTCAATCTATGCGAAATCTTTGATGTAGAGGGTATAGATAAGATAAAACTATTATCTGGTCTCGTAAATGATAATTTTTCTGATTTTGAGGATTGTCTACAGATGGAATGCGCAAAGAGTTATGGGGCAGAATATATTGTGACAAGAAATGTATCGGATTATTCTGTATCAAATATAAAGGCAATTAAGCCAAGTGATTATTTAGGATTACAAAAAAGAGGTGCCTAAACAAAAGCCAATGCCATTGAAGCCAGTTGTACACAGCTTTGTTTGATAGCCCAGATGTTGTCAAAGAAAATGTCAAACTATTGATAATTAGCATTTTTGTGAAAGAGGCAATTGAGGTTGCTGAGGGTGGATTTCTTGTTACAATGGGAATCACACTGACTTATCCTTGCACCGGATATGGATATATTCGGTTTGACAAATGAGAAGAAGGTATTGCAAAAAAGGTAATCGAATTTAAGGAAAAGCCGGATCTTGCGACAGCGGAGAAGTATGTTGCAAGTGGAGAATATGCATGGAACAGTGGCATGTTTGTATGGAAAGCTTCTGTGATTTTGGAACAGTTTAAAGAATTTCTTCCAGAGGTGTATGCGTGTCTGGTGAAAATTGGGGACGCGATGGGAACTGACTCAGAGATGGAAGCAATCAATGAAATTTATCCGGTTATTCCAAGTATTTCTATTGATTATGGAATCATGGAAAAGAGTGATATTGTGAAAGTTATTTCTGCGGATATGGATGGAGTGATGTCGGAAGCTGGGACAACCTTGGGGTGCTTCATGATACGGATGCCTATGGTATTTGGTAGTCAACAGATCGAATTGGAGAACGTGAGTATCGGTATCAATTGCATTATTTCCTGGATCTGAATTATGAAGAAGATGAGATATGTAGAAGTGAGACTAGGACAGTTACATTAAATCTGGTGGAAGATTGATCGTATTGGCCGAGATGATGGGGGATACATATGAAAATGAAGTATAGGATAAAAGAGGTAATGCAATTTTTGAATTTTGCTTTTTATCCCCAAATAACATTGATTGCCTGTGCGGTTATTTCGGTGATTGTTGTTGCTATACTTGGAATTGTGATGGCATTCATACCGCAAGATTCCGGTAGTTATAATATGGTGTATGCTTTGACGACAGGTGCGATTGCTTCCTTTTTCGTTACATTTGTTGTGGAAATGTCTAATAATTACAGGCATAATAAGCTGGCGTGGTATGAGTTGCAGGACTATTATTCGGCAGTTATGAAATATGAGAGTTATAAGCAGGTCATGATGCAACAAACTCCGCACCAGAGGGCAGAGAAGAAAGCATACGATGAGCTTGTAGCAGCAGGTGGGGTAGAGGATAAAGCAGCACCGAAAGATATTATACAAATAACATGGGAACGATTACCGGATTTGATTTCGATTCTGAGAAGGACATACAATGATAGAAAAGAATTTCTGAGTGATGCAGAAATCGAGGAAATGCAAATAATTTTTTCGTATTATGAACAGATTCAATTTGTTATACGGGAGCGTGTTATGATGTCTCCGATGTTGTATGATGCACTTAATCATCCGGATGAAGAGTATTTGAAGTCGATCTATCCAGCGGATGTTATAAAAAATATGCCTGATTGGATAAGACATCACCTATCCAGTGAAGAAAGCCAGAAGGCATGTGATCGATATGCAGATGCAATTCTTGCGGATTCGTTTTTACTTTCAGAATTTATGAAAAACTACGATATATCACAGAATGGGCTTGATAGATATCAGGATGAGATAGATCGCATGGAAGAGGCAGAAGCGGATGAGCCGGAGGATATTGATTATGATGAAGTTGATTTTTCGGAACCGGATGACGAGGAAACATTTCGCGTACAGAATGAAGAATTTGACAGACAGATGGAATTGGAGCAAAGACCGTTTGTGAGCTGGCAGTTAAGCCAGTGTTGTTTGGATATAGCGGAGAGCCTGGATGTTCTTGAGAAGAGCATACGTAAGAAACCGTATTATGGAATGATGATGAAGCATTATCATGATTGTGCAAGAGAGCCGCTTGACGATACGATATCCATGTTATCGTATGAGCGTGAAAAGCGGAGATTAGATAAAAAACTTGAACGGCAGAGAACTGCTGATAATGCGAAGTAGATATAGCTAAAATTTCATTTTAGGTTCTTTGAAAGTTAATAAATTATTTGTTGTGGTTTCGCTCGTTTTCGTATACAATAACATAGGCAGAATAAACATATAAAAGCATAAATAAATGATGCAGCTGAGATTGAAGAGGAAATCGTGATTCCATCGCACAAACGGAAAAAACGCACCGGGAAAAGGGAAGAAGATCTTTCTAATTTCGAAGTGACAGAAACAATCGAATATAAACCATTGCGATGAAACCAGGATCCAGGTGATTGATGAACCGGATCAGAAAGGATCATCTCAAAACCGGATGATCTAAATCGGCTTTTGCCATGGTCAGATGAATTACCGGAAAGATTTCGAATCAAAAAGAAGAAATAAAATGTGCCGCCCTGATGGGCGGCTTGTTTTGAAAATCAAGGTACGGATGATTACCTACTTACATTTATTCAAGGTGAGAAAATGGATGACAAGATACTTGAAGTAAAGAAAGAAATGATGCGTATTGCAAAAATGAAAGATTTGCCGCGAATGGAAAGGCATGAATTGGTAAAGAAACGGAGTGAAAGACTGTCGGAAAGTGAACGAAAGTTATTGATCGAAGAGTGCCAAAGAGATTATGAATCCTATGATAGAATTGGAGATATCAGAGAATTATTCACTTTTTTCTTTGCAGGTATTAGCATGATTTTATCCGTTTTTGCCATTTTTGCAAATAATAAAGATGTAAGCGAGGAAAGCTTGGCTTCTATGTTACTAATACTTCTTATATTTATTGTTGTCACGATTGCTTTCATTGCAGTAATCCAGATCTGGCGAAGTAGTGGTTTGAATATTACTAAATACATGATTGATGTTTTAAAGGAGAAGAATTAAGAGGGGATAGTCCATGCCTAGAATGTCAGCAGCAAATTTGAAAAAATAGAATAAAATATTAAGACGGTCAAAAAGTTTAGTCCCAAAAGTTTAGGCTAAACTTTTGAGACGGATGGAGAAAGTCTATAAAATCTCAAACAGTGCTTTGGAATCTCGGAGAGCAGTAACTCGGAGTAGTGATAAAAATTTAGGTAGTTGGCTTTCGTAGTCTCAACAATATTGTAGATCATTGCTCTCCCTGCCAAGCTTATGGTAGACCTGATAGCCGACTGTAATTAGAAAATATATCCTGACACTGTATCTGGATGCAGAATCGTATTATTTTATTCCGGAAAGTACGCTTGTGCCTAAAGGAAATGAAGAGTATGACGAAGCGGAAGTGGCTGGATATATTGTTAATATTATTGACAGCTACAGGGATGGTTGGTGTTCTGAATTGGAAGCATATCTTGGCGACGATGTGTATGAGGCTTTTTTAGATGACCTTCCGTCTGTAAATATTGATGATGAAGATTGCTTTCATGATGTTTACACCAATGAAGATCCGTCAGAGCATATATTGAATACTTTTGTGGGCGTAAATGTGTCCGACGGCACACTGTGGGAGGTGCAAACCGCACTTTAAATTCTGTGGAAATACCTCCCAGACTGTGCAGTCCTGTAGGTGACCGCAGGCTGTCGCCGGTACGACCGCACAGTGTTGTAGGCTTGTTTGAAAGGCAGATGAACGTAAGCGATGTATAATCGCACGGTTTGTCGCTACCAACTTTTCATGAGATAATCACTTCAGGAGTGAGTATCTTTCTGGATCAGCTGTATTTGTAGTTGGAGCCGTTCGCTCTAACTGTGATTGATTCCGGTTGAATTCACTCTGAATAACCTTTAGGAGTGAATTACTATGAGTTCAAAAAGACTGCACTACTCTGATGAAAAGTGGCTGGACATGATTAGCGAATGCCGGTCAAGCGGGCTCTCTGACAAGGACTGGTGCATGGAACACCAAATCGGAATCAGTACTTTTTATTACCGTGTCAAACGACTTCGCAATAAAGCATGCAGTATTCCACCAGCTGCTGTCGGTGCCGTGATTCCCTGCTTATCAAAGGAGCTCTTGAATATCTGGAGCCGATTTACAGCCGGCTGCATGAGGAACTCTGAAGAAACCTCATTCACGCAGACGAAGTTCCATGTCAGGTATTGCATGAGGATGGCCGAAAGGCAACTCAGAAATCCTACATGTGGATTTATCAAAGCGGAAGCGATGGGAAGCATCCAGTGGCACTGTATGAATATCAGCCAGGCCGGGCAAGCGTCTATCCGATTGAATTCCTGAAAGGCTTTCATGGAATGATACAGTGCGATAGTTATGCGGCATACGGATGCATTGAAGATGTAATTCTTATCTGCTGTCTGGCTCATGCCCGTCGTAAATTTTTTGATGCCGTTCCAAAAGGAAGGCAAAAAAGAATCCGGCTTCTGGATATCAACTCGGAGCAGGCACTGGATGAACCCATTTCTACAGAGGAAGATGAAAATCTGCTTCCTGCTGAAAAAGGAGTCGTCTTCTGCAATCGTCTGTTCTTCAAGGAACGTTTGTATAAGGAGTTATCTCCGGAAGACAGAAAAGCAAAACGTCTTGAAGAAGAAACACCAATCTGGGATGAATTCTGGTCCTGGATTGACACGCTGGATCCATCTGGAGGAAGCAAACTGGAGAAAGCGGTTAAGTATGCCTTGAATCATAAGGAATCGTTAATGAATTATCTTCTGAATGGAAGATGTGAAATTTCAAACAATTCCGCTGAGCGAAAGGCAAAGGTTTACGCCACCGGGCGTAAAAACTTCCTGTTTCACGACTCTGTTGACGGTGCGAAAGCAACCGCAATTGTTATGAGTCTTGTGGAGACAGCAAAAGCAAACAACCTGAATGCTTACAAGTATCTGCACACCCTGCTTCTGTATATGCCGGACTACAAAAATGAGCCCGCAGGCATAGAACAGCTGCTACCGTGGAGTACATTTGTACAGGATAAGTGTTCCGGAATCATAGATGATAGCCTGGAACTTCCAGAAAATCGTGGGAACCTGCCAATTTAGGGTTTCCTGGTTCGGATACCCGTGTGGTTATTCATCGCTTACCTTTGGTGTCTTGGTAAGCAGCATACGCATGTACATGAGCCTCTATCCAATGATTGGATTTCATGTCAGGAAAGGCTTCTGCATAGGAATACAAGCTGCATGGAAGTACCGCAACAAATATATATGCAGGTATGTCGCTGCCACTGGCAACGTCATAAACATGAATGGTATCGCCAACCCAGTCAACTTCCATAGTTTCACCGGGTTTACGTTTGATTCTGAGCGTTGCTTTCTTTGATGCGGCATAAGCATGATACTTGTCATTAAACTGTGTGTGCTGGTACGGAATCGTATGCTCTTGCTCACACTTGGTACAGTATTCTGCCCATAAGAGTGAAAGCGTTACACCGGGCTTGGCAAGCTCGTTGTAAATATACTCAAAATCTGGGAGCCTCCTTCCTTCATTATTGCCTCTGTCCGGGTAAAACAGATGCTCGATGTCAGTGTTTGACAGTGCATCAGGGATAGGTCATCCCAGAGAATGTGTTTCTGCAAGCCTAAGTACTTCAGAAACCGTGTTGCGAGAGCAACCTAAACTGTTAGCAATGGCAACATTGCTAAACTCCAGACTTTTTAGTCTGATGATTTCTCGATAATCCGTCATGGTTATCGACCTCCTGTAATGAATTTACACATTTTCATGTGCATGGATTCATTATAGGGGATTGCACTCCTAAGCGGAAATGCCTGCTCTGAAATATCGGAAAAGGGTGCTCTGAAATATCGGAAAAGAGTGCACTATTCAAACGGAATATACACCCCAAGAGCCTTTAGGGCTACTTTGGACTGGAAATTCAGGATTATGGCGTTGACTGGTTAACATTTTATTATGTTATTCAATGATGTTAGTTTTTATAACGTTCTCTGTATTAATAATACAGTTGAAAAAATCTTTGGTTTTGATGCGGATACTCGCAGAATTGGAGCCACTGCCCATTACCACATATTCGGTATTGATTCGATCTACATTAAGTAGATAAATCATTTCCTTGCGGTTTTGTTTTTTCTTTAAATCCGTGATTACCGTAAGTGGGGATATGGTTCCTTGATAGAATCTTCTAACCACAGATGGCTCAGGAACCAATTCAAATCTGGTATGATCGAATGCCACTTGTTCATTATATGGTAGAATGGCATAGATCCATGTGTTTTGATTCTCTTTTCGATCCCTATTCTGTAAAATAACAGTTTTTAGAAGCGTGGCGTTAGTTACTGGAATGTCATTTGCTTGAAGACTCCGACGCAAACTTTTTGAATCAGGAGAAAGCAAATGAGTGATGGAATCAAAAGGAATTCCTTTGTTCTGAAGATAATCAAGCACCATAGATTGGTCGGTAGGAATGTCTTGATAAATTCTTTTATGAGCAATCAAATTAATTAATTGTCCATGAGAGCCTTTTTTTGCATACAATTTATCAGCTTCACGAATCTCATCCAAAATCTCTTGTGAGTATTCACCGGGATCAATTAGTGCAGAGATATATGGATATGTGGACAGACTAATTCTACCCTGATCAAAAAATGGTAGGAAAGCCGACAGGAAGTTTTCCGGAGAATATGCTTTTAGTCTTTTTAGCATGGAGTTATGTTCGTCGGTTGTATGGGTCCAGTAATCAGCAATATATGTAGGAGCGATTTCAAAACGCTGATCATGAATATGATGTTTATTTAGAACAATAGCATCCTTATTATACACGGATATGAACAGGGTTCCGTTTTCTGACAGCCAGTTATAAGCATACCGGATAAAACGAGTCAAATTGTCAATCTGACTTCCAGCACCATATCCTATGACAAGCAGATTAACTTTTCCGTTAAGCTCTTCAGGGTACTGGTGCATCATATATTCCGGATTCAAATGACAGAAGCGTAAGGACACATTCTCAGGAAGATAACGATGCTTAGATTTTTCTTCAAGCGTACTCATAACGTGGTAAGCATTTTGTGAGGCAGTAAGTAAAATAACTTTTTCGCAACGTTCAATAATGTTAAGTGTTGTGAGTGAGTTTGGAGAACATATTTCAACCACAAGAGGGAGTTTTTCTTCTTTTGAATTTAAGATTTTATCTACTTCTTTCGCAACCTGCGCCCGCTCGTAATAAATTGTGTGTCTGGATAAATACGAATATTGGCAGATATCCTTGAGTAATGTGTGTGTGGCATAATGCTCGAAGTTACGTTTGTTGGTACGTTCCCTATACGAGATCAAAATTTCGTTCAAAGTTTTTTCAGCTGTTTCGTCATCTTTTGCTCGATCGAGTTCCTTATGAAGTTTTTCACGATAAGGAACAAAGATAATTTCATTACTTATAACGGCAAGATAAGACATCAGTTTCTCGAAAATCAGCTGTGCATATTTGTGGCAATCAATAATTTGAGCAAACTTTGCGGTATCCTCCTGTAGAAGTTGTAATCCCTGAATCGAAAGCTGATCCAATGTTTCGCGCGTTATAAATTCAAAAAAAAGATTGTGCTTTTCCATTAATGCCAATTGAACAGGAAATGAAACTGATCTTTTGTCTATATCGGTAACGAAAAGAATCATACTCAGGTTGTTTGAAACCTTTAAACGGTCTATCATATATGAAAAATAACTGAATTTACTGGTATCTGAATAATCTATAGAATAATTCGACAATAAGATACCAACGTGATATGTATTGGGGAATTTCAAAATTAAATAGTTAAGTTGACTAACCCCATGAATTTGCGATGATGTATATCTGGAACTATAGATCAAAGGAGCATAAGCAGGTTCGAATCCATTTTCGGTGTCATGGATAACCTGTTCACTGACTTGAAAATAATCTCTAAAGGGGGAAAGCAATACTTTAACCTTTTGAATAATATTTTCGGTACCAATTCGATCCTGCAAATAGTGTCCTTCAGAAAAATCAAGCAGTAATAGCTGTTTTATTATGGTTTGGATTGGTTTATTATCATCAAATACTTCCTGTACATATTCCCTAATTATACCATTTTTTTCCAATACGGACAGTGCATATTTGGAAAAATCGTCGAAATGTAAGGAGATTTCGTTCTGTAAAGCATTTACGACAGCATTAAAGTTTCTGGTTTGCACACGTTGATTCTTTTGATCAGACCATGCTTGCAGTGATTTTATATCTTTATCGGTTTTCCTTTTTAACTCATAAAATGACATTTCTTTCTTTTCATAGAAATATTTCAGAATAATAGAAAGAAGCAGTTCTTTTGTGATTTTCATGATTAATTCTCCATAAGGTAAACAACAGTTTCATATAGAGTATATCATATAAATATAAAAATGTGTCAAATTTATCATTAAAATAGTGGAATTTAGTGGAATTTGTAATTATTATAAATAATAAAAATCCCTTTAATAATCTCTTACAATCCCTGTATACATATGATAATAAATAGATATGAGAAAAAAGGAGGGCGAGTAGATATGAAAAATATTAAGTTTAAAGAAAGTTTTAATAATTGTCGTGCATCAATTTATAAACCTGAAACAAGACAGTTCTTATTGTCAAGAATTGCTGGAAGCGAACAGGAAACGGATATGTCTGTTCCTTCTAATTGTGATGGCTATGGACGTATCCATCATTTTAGACGTAATGTTGATAAATGGGTACAAGATCCGTTGCCAAATGATCCAGCATGTAAAGCACTGGAAATTCCTTATACTGATCTGCTTGAGGCACAGGTATTTCAGCTTGCATCATGTAATGTTCATTGTTGGTATTGTTTTGTACCGGATGAGTTGAAGCGTGGGAGACTAGTTAATGCGAAATGGTTTACAGCTGAACAGATGGTTGAGTTGTATAAGAAATCAGATACTGGCATTAGAGTAATTGATTTGTCAGGAGGAAACCCAGAATTAGTACCAGAATGGACTTTAGATACGATGAAGGCTCTCGAAAGGAATGAGCTCCAAAATAAAGTATATCTGTGGACTGATGACACGTTGACCACTGACTATGCTTTTGAGCATCTTTCTAAGGACGAATTAAGTTACATGGCGTCATACAGAAATTTTGGTAAAGTTGGTTGCTTTAAAGGTTTCGATGCGCATTCATTTGCTTTTAATAGTAAACTTCCAGAAGGCATGTACGAGAAACAGTTTGAACAGTTTGAAAGATATGTTGATATGGGATTAGATATTTACGGCTATGTGACATTAACCTCTGATAACTATGATGATATTGAAGAGAAGATGGGGAAATTTGTAGATCGTTTGCAAAAGATTCATCCAATCCTGCCGTTGAGGACTGTACCTCTTAAGATTTTTATTTTCACACCAACTGGTTCAAGAATAAATGATTGTTACAGAAGGGCACTTGAAAATCAGACTCGTGCTATTAAAGCATGGGAAGTTGAGCTTTCAAAACGTTATTGTGAAGAACAGCTTGCCTGTAGAATTTCAGATAACACATATTAAAATGAAGCAAGGAAGGAGATTACCATGGTAGTTGATAACAGTTCAAAGTTTATGAGTCAGATGGATGATACTGTCTTAACTTTAATGGATGATTATGATGACTTTTATATGATTATGAAGAACAATCATGGTATTCATCCAATAGACCTTCAGAAATCTATCAAAAGACTATACAGCGCAAACAAAATCCGAAAATCGAAATACATTCGAATAATGGCATCGGCATCAAACACGAATATTCATGGTTTTGAAGATATGCCGGATGTACTTCCAGTTCCTCATATGCTGGATTATGACTGGCGATTTAGCCGTCAGGGACTTGAGTATATGGCTAATTCCGTTAAAAAAATCATAAAAAAGAAAAATGCAGTGGTTGTTTTCCTTGGAGCTCCAACATTATTTAGATATTGCTATAATAAATCTTTTTTACATGCAAAACTGGTACTGGTGGATATTAATGCGGACAAGCATTCTATTGGAATTGACTCAAATCGTGCATTATGCATTAACTGTAATTTAAATGGCTCCTGTACAGAACTTCTTTCAATTCATGCAGATATTGTTGTGATGGATCCTCCATGGTACTTAAACTATTACCAGCTCTTCTTTGATAGAGCTGCTATGATGAGTAACCTGGATACTCAGATCATGTGTGTTATGCCGCCAAAGTTTACCAAGGCAAAGACAGAGAGTGAAACCTACTCACTGGTGGAGATGCTCAGGAAGGATTATGGCTTTGTAAAAAAGCATTATTTCATTGGCGTAGTAACTTATCATACCCCGCCATATGAACAGAATGTTTTAAAGGCAAATGGAATTTGTTGTAATCCTGAAAATTGGAGAATCGGTGATCTTCTTATTGTTGAAAAGGTGTATAATGTTATTACCACATGTACACATGATTTTAGTATTAAAGAACCTGAATGGGATGAAGCATGTGTAAACAACATCCGTATCAAATACAGAGCATCTGAAAGCAAGATTGATAATTATAACATTGAGTTAGAACATATTTTCAATGATGATATTTATCCATCTGTGAAAAGAAGCTTTGGTGGGAAGAGAAGCTTCAATGTTTGGACCAGTGGCAACCGCGTCTTCTGGTGTAATAATATGGCGGTTTTAAAAATGATCCTGCGTAACATTGATAGAGATATCTTTGAAGTTATTGTGGAAAATGGCTATAGAATTCCTAATAAGAAAGAACTGGAGCAGCTTGAGAAAATTCAGGGAAAGATTCTAGATGTAATATGTCTTGAAGCGGTGGAATATGGTTCATCATGGAGGGTTGCAATATGATTGATAAAGGAATGATTCTAACACAATTAACTCATCAAATTAAAGCATCTGGAGACCAGTATTGGATCTCAAAAATTGAAGTTCTTTGTGACAGCCATATTCATGTGGCTGTCATGGTTGAGCCTTATATTACAAAAATTATGAGAGGGGAAAAGATCATTGAATCTCGATTTTCACAGAATAAAATTGTACCGTGGAAGCGAGTATTTCCTGGTGATATTATAATTATTAAAAGGTCTGGAGGCGGTTTTGAATCTGTTTTTGAGGCTGGCGAGGTGATTTCAAGGGAGATAAGTTCTCCGGCTGATGTTGAACAAATAAAAGCGAATTTTAATGATCGTCTGTGTATAGAAGATGATTGGTGGGAAAGAAAATCAAAAAGCAGATATGCTACTTTGATTTCAATAACACATCTGTTGAGGTTCAATCCATTTGTAATCAAATTTAAGAATCGCCAGGCTTGGGTGGAGTTATACCAGCCCAATCAGGATAATAAAGAACTAGCTTCGAAGGGAAGTATAGGAGATGAGGAAACTTCAGTTGCTTCAAAGATGATGCAAGCACCAGTATATTGTATTTCTGGAAAAATTGGAAGTGGCAAAACAACAATTGGTAAAATGATAGCAAATGAAATTGGTGGTATACACGGTTCAGTAAGTGATTTCTTGAAAGCTGAGTTGAAAAAACAAGGTATTACAGCGCCAACAAGAGAACAATTGCAGGATCTTGGGGCAACCTATATTGAAAATGGGTGGGTTGAATTTGCATCTCAAACAGTGAAATATATTGGACGCAAGAAGGAAATACCTTTTGTAATTGATGGAATTCGCCATATCAATTTTTTAAATGCGATGAAAATGATATGTTGGCCTGCACCTGTTTACGAAGTTGTTCTTCATGCTAATGACGATACTCTTCAGCAGCATCTCTCTATTCGTGGAGCTGAAGTATTTGATTCTACACATCGCGCTGAAGGAGATCTGGAAGGACTTCTCGCAGCTGCAGACATTGTGATAGACATTGATGGGAAAGGAAAAGAAGAGGTTTTGAAAGAATTCTTAATTAAACTTCCTGATGCAACAATAATATCAGATGATAATTTACCTCTTTGTAAAATTCGTGAATTTATTAATTTGTTTAACAAAGAGCGGAAGTGGAAATCGTATCACAATGCGAAAGACTTGGTTATAAGTATAAATATAGAAGCATCGGAACTATTAGAAATCTTCCAGTGGACGGATAAGAAGACTGAGCCGTCTCTTGAAATGATGGAACGTATAAAAGAAGAACTGGCAGATGTTTTGATATATAGTATTGATTTGGCCAATGCTTACGATATAGATATGACTCAGATGATTATGAATAAGCTTGTAAAAAATGCAGAAAAGTATCCGTCTAAATAAGTGCTTGCGCGAGGTGGACTTTATCTGATGGGCATAACCCTTTGAAAACACAGTCTAAATAAAAGGGTATTGCGACATAGTAAATTATGTCGATAAGTTTGTCTGCTGTTCCTTTCTCATAAAAATGAGTGCCGAATGCGTGTCGGAATGAGTGACATGTAAGCCGATGTTCCCATTCAAGCCGGTCTTCGTGTGCGTGGATATGTCTGGAAAGATAAAAGGTATCAATCGGTTTTTCGGAATCAAACTGTTTCGGAAAAAGCCAGCCGGTCGCTTTATCATATGCATACCAGTATTCGGTCAGCATTTGAAGCGCATTTTGAGAAAGAATGGCATATCTGTCAGAACGGTTCTTTAAGCGAGGGATGTAAATACGCATCTGTTTTCGTTTGATATGCTCATAGCGGGGGTGACATACCTCCCCGATACGCAGACCGGAGAAATACATGACAGTGACCAACGTTTTTTGCTTCAAATCCGGCATTGTGTGTGGAAATGAACTGCCAGACTTCCTCTTTAGAAGGAACAAAAGGAATATAGGTATCGAATTTACGAAGTGAAGCTGTGTGGAATCCCATGGTCTATGTAAAACATAAATGGTAAAGAACCGTAGCTGCGAAATAGCCGTATTTATGGTTCTGTCATTCAGCTGTCTGGTTTTTTGAAGCCATTTGATATAGTCACGGAGTTCCTGCCAGGTAACATCAACAGGATCTTTACGAAGGACATCAGAAAGATATCCGAGATAAGCAAGAATGTAAGTGCAATAAGATTTCATGGTGTGGTCAGTAAGACCGCGGCGAGAGATCATTTCTCGATAAGAATAAAAGTAATTGTCCATAATGGAACCTCCTAAAATGAATCGATTGTAAGTAAAAAATCAATTCAAAAAAGGGGGTGGACGAATAAAAAAACAAAATATGTAGTTGGTGAATGAATCAAAAAGTGATAAATTAAGCATGGTAGTGTTTTTGATTATGTTTAATGTTGTTTTGTGGTGATTCAACAATAAAACATAAAAGAAAAAAACACTACTTTTTTTGAGAAAACTAGAAGGTAGCAAGAAATGTATCAGAAGCTACGCTAGCCATCGCGCCAGCGATTTGGTACAATATAGATAACTATTAGGGAAAGAGGGTGTATATTATGGCTTATGAAGTAGTACCAGCGGTACAGGCTGTTTTAGATGTTTTTCCAGAAAAGAAAAAAGATGGATTTGATCGGGTAATGGATGTAGCGCATTTAATTATGGATGGCACGGTGGGTACAGTATGTTCTACAATTGATTCTGTCTTTCAAACATATGCTTTGATACAGGGGAGAAGAGATGCTAGAAGAATAGTCAAATATACGAGTAGTTTGGAAGAAACAAAAGTAAAAGCTGCTGTTGAGTTGAGAAAATTGGATTTAGAATCACAAAAATTGGACAATCAATACAAACTTCAGAATAAGGTACTGACGCTCTATGTTGATAGGCAGTATCAAAATACAGTTGATCAGATAAGCAAAAGTTTTCACCAATCTTCCCGAAATATAGAAGACCAGAAATATTGTGCCATACGAGAGATAGACCGTTATACACAGTCTGTAACAGCAGGAATGGATCAGAGATACAGGAAATTGCTTTGTGAAGAGGAAATGGTTTGTGGAGCTTATAGGGAAATGTTGAATGATTTGAATCAAAAGGGAATTAGCAAAATACATGCAGCGGAAACAATTTGTGGCAGAATTATTGATAATACGGATCGACTAAATGATGAGAGATTTGCACTTTTGATTAATGTAGTAGATAAAATGCTGGAGCCAGATTTTGTGTCTTTTGAAGAGTATATAAAAATGAGGAATGATTTTAGATGGAGGATAGTATGATGGCTACTTTAAAAGTGGATTTATTGAATATTTTAAAAAAGTTTCCAATTCCATTTCATCCTGTAATTGCCATAGTGGTTATTGTGCTTGTTATGATTATCATACATAGTATCATAAAATCAAGGAAAAAGCGGAGGTCAGATCATAGAATCAAAAGTGATTTTGGGGAAAGGAGTTACAGGAAAGAAATAGTAAATTCTTTGCCGGAAGCGGAACAATTGGATTTTTCAAACTTATATAGTAGACTGGATGAATTGCAGAGTTTTGTAAGTCAGGGAAAGAGACAATTGGAGTTACAGCAAGCTGAGGCCATAGACAGTATAGATAGAAAGATTCAGGATTCTCAGAATCAAATTAGGAATAAGTGGAATTACCAAAAGAAAAAAAGAGATTTCTATCATTGTATTTGCGTGCATTATGCGTCATTTACTTTGGCGGATAGTATAAAACGTGAACAGGAAAATATTCGAGATGTTTATGTGCGTTACAAAATGGAGTGTGATCAATTATCAAAACAAATTAATTATTTGAGGCAGCAAATTGAAAGTTCTAATGGACAGCAAAAATATGAATATATGCAACAGCATAAAGCAAACTGTAATAAACATCAGAGACTTTCAAAAATAAAAAAAGTATTTGCTGCCAGAAATGCACAATACCTGAAAAAAGTGAAAGAGCAAAACGCATATACGAAACAATGTAGGGTATATATTATTAATAATTTTGGCACTAAAGGAAGAACATGGGGACAGCGTCTTGAGAGACGAAAGGCTGATTTAATAGCAAGTGATTAGTGATGGGGATATAGCAATGGACATATAGTAACCGGTGCACAGTGGGGTCAGGCACCAATGTGGTCAACTTAAGCCCCAAAGCCTTGATTTTTCAAGGCTATAGGGCTTTATTTCTTTGTGAAAATTTCTGTTTTTTTCTGAAAAAGACTTGACAAAAACCTCCAAAAGTGAGGTCGCTTCGCGACCTATTAATCAAGGGAAATGTCGTTGCAGCGACAAACTTAATCACACTTAGGAGGTATGTCTTATGAATCGAACCGACATATGCAAAAATATCATTCAATCCATAAAGGAGTATATCACAACCCCAGAAAAACTGGAACCTCATCGTGCGAAAAATCATTTTATTCGCAAACGAAAGCTTTCTCTTTTTCAAGTAATTATGTATCTGCTTTACACTTCAAAGGCCTCCATGTTTCAAAATCTTTCCCGTATTCGGGAAGATCTTGGAAGCCTTGATTTCCCTGACATTTCAAAACAGGCTCTGTCAAAGGCTCGCCAATTTATTAACCCTGCCTTATTTAAGGAGCTCTACTATTTATCAGTTGATTTATTCTATAAGCAGCTCCCATCTCGTAAACTTTGGAATGGATATCATTTATTTGCCATTGATGGTTCTAAAATAGAATTGCCTAATTCGAAATCGAATTTCGAGTTCTTTGGTGAAATGTTTGGATATCCTGATCCAAGCCGCCGTTTTACTATGTGACTTGGTTCCATTGTTTATGATGTTCTTGATGTGTTGTGGTCAATGATTATATTGTCCATGCTTCTTTTCAACGATATCTTGCATCTGAATGTTCCGCTGCTTTAGAGCATTTGCATAATTTAGAAGATTTAAATATCTATCAAAACAGCGTTGTAATCTTTGATCGTGGCTATTATTCTGAAGACATGTTTCGTTACTGTGTCGAGCATCAGCACCTTTGTCTTATGCGCTTAAAACAGAATTATAACATTGCTAAGAAATGCTCTGGAGACATAATCACGGTGTGAAGAAATTAATTGTTGTAAAATTAAAATTGAACAAAATCGCTGCGCGATGGCCTGCCAAGGCTGTGGCATAGCGATTTTCTGTTTCCTGTAATAAAAAACAGTGGAAAGCAAGCCCTAAAAGTAGTATTGTTAAATCACCACAAAATAACAATCAAACAGGATCGACCTTCCCACTGCCTATGAAAAGAATACCATCCTTCCGCTTGATTGGCAAGCGGTTTTATGACCCAAATGCACCTCCATGTAAAGCAGTGTTGTGTGATAACTACTGATTTTACATGGAGGATTTTATTATGTACGAAAAATATTTAGAACGTAAGTACGTAATCATCCGTATCTGTTAGCACCCATATTTTTCTGATACACTTTTTTCATAACAAAGGAAGGAAACTGTATCATTATGAAAAAAGATGAAAAAATCACACTGTGGTCTGAACGAATCCATGAATTTCAATCCAGTGGGCAGACTTGCAAAACATGGTGTCAGGAACATCGCATTCCAGTCTCTACAATGAATTACTGGATGCGCAAGCTGAAAACATTGGACGAACAATCGGATACAGATATGATTTTTGCAAAGATGCCAACGGAAACGGAAATTTCAAAGAATGAGACTTTGAACATCAGCCCGTCTCCAGTCCGAAATGGCTTGATGATCCAGAGACATTTGTTGATTGGTTCTTGGATAGAATTTGTTATGTACCGGGTGAATCAATGGCAGTAGATAAAGATTTGTTTGGTAATGGTTCTAAAATGTATGGTGAAGAAACATGCTGTATTCTGCCACAGACTTTAAACACAATGATGACGAACTGTAAAAAACATGATAATTCAAATTACAAGACTGCTGCTGGATTACCTTTAGGAGTAAGATACAATGAGAAAACAAATATGTATTATGGCGAAATTACACCTTTTGGACATCAAGAAGCAGTTCCGTTGACTGAATGGGCTACACCAGAAGAAGCATTTGCAGAATATAAAATTATCAAGCAAGCTGATATACTTGTTATGGTTACAAAATATAAGAACTATTTACCGCAGGAAACATATGAGGCATTGATAAAATATGAAGTCAAGCCGTATTTAGAAGATTAAGACTAAGGCATATTGGATTTGATTATCTGGTGTGCCTTGTAAATATAATATTTTTGCGAGACTAAGATTTATGTTGAAAGAAGCCGATAATTGTATTAAAATTAGTACAAGCTATTTAAGAAACTCTAAATAAGTGCTTGCATACAATACACTAAGATGATATAATAATAAGCGTTATTAAGTAAGATAACCTGAGAAACAGGTGGATGCGTTATACATTCGGAAATCCTGTGGAGGCAGTTTGATTAGGTTGTCTTGGTAAAACAAGGCGATTTTTTTGTACAAATTGCATTCATACATTTTAAGAGGAAGGGGCATAATATACAGTAGCGTATATATGAAGTAAAATGGAAAAGGAAAATAGTAATCAGGATAATTTAAAAATTATCTTTTCGCTAATTTCACTTTTTTTAATGATACCACCATTAATGATTGGAAACGCTAGTTACTATAGAACGCTTTTTATATTTTTGATTAACAGAGTTATTGATATGTTTTTCAAAAGAAGAAATAATGAAGCTGTGTTTTTCATTGTGTGGTCATTGATTAATCAGTGGATAGGTGTTTTGGCATGTGCAATAGCATTTTGTTCTATAGCACCTGACTTTGCAACTATGTGTGCATCATATTCTACTCAAATTAATATATGTTTATTTGTAGCAGCAATATCATGTGTGTTAAAAGAAATGACGGTATTAGTCGTCTTATCTGTAAAACAAAATCTGGTTAAGAAAAAAATTAAAAGTGAAATAAGTGAATTGAAAGGAGAGTCATTATGACTGGAATAGAAATGGTTTTAGGAATTGTAATAGGAATAGTCATTTTGATGCTAATTGTTTCGGCACTGACATTTATAATTACCCAAATTAGCACCAAAGAAGTTAGTAGTATGCGAAATGTGTATTTGGGCAGACTGGCTAATAGTGATTCATCAATACAAAATGCAATGAAATACATTAAGTTGACCAATGGAATAAAACAATATAATAATGGAGAAAAAAGTAAATGAGTGAAGTGCATCCAGATCGAGAAAGTTATGAGGTGATTTGGAATAAGGTAATTAGCAAGGAAATTATCAATTATCAAACAATATATACAAATTGTATAGAACTAATACCAAATGTTAAAGAAGAAATTTGGGAAAGATATGTTTCGCTGAATACTTATTGCAAAACAAATTATATGAAAGCACCTGATGGCAAAATTGATAGGCATAAAGTTGCAGCATGTTATATGATTGCAATTGCTATGTTACGACCAATGAGATTTGTGGAGAAGATTAATGATAAGGAAGTTCCGCTTGCTATAAATGAAATGTTGGCTATTACCGTTGGATTATCTTTGGTAAGAGCATTTGCTATTGCAGCAATAAGAGATAATGACACAATAGAGAGAAAAACTGCTGATGAATTGGTAATTAAATTTGAAAATGGTATAAAAATACCGGATGCAGATTTGGTTAATCATGGAATATATATAGATAATTTTGCCAATGAACTTTATTATGCGGTGTCTGAAGGAAAAGTATGTATATTATCTTTGGCACACGAATTATATCTTTTGGAAGTTATAACTAGAATAAGTTAATGGTAAATAAAGGAGTCAGGAAAATCTGATTCCTTTATTTGTAAGTACGTAATCATCCGTATCTGTTAGCACCCATATTTTTCTGATACACTTTTTTCATAACAAAGGAAGGAAACTGTATCATTATGAAAAAAGATGAAAAAATCACACTGTGGTCTGAACGAATCCATGAATTTCAATCCAGTGGGCAGACTTGCAAAACATGGTGTCAGGAACATCGCATTCCAGTCTCTACAATGAATTACTGGATGCGCAAGCTGAAAACATTGGACGAACAATCGGATGCAGATATGATTTTTGCAAAAATGCCAACGGAAACGGAAATTTCAAAGAATGAGACTTTGAATATCAGTAATTTATGGAGCAACCATGACAGAATTGCATAATATATGAATCTTTTTGAGGACTATGTTGTCTGAGATAAGGGGTTATATATAGAATAGGATTGAGATTTTGCATTCAACTGATGTAGGTATTTATGTTGCTTCAATTAAGTCTGCGCTGATTAGCAGTTATCTGTGGAAATGATTGGTTTAAAATGGTAAAATATAGAAGGTACCTGACACCATGAATACAATGTATCCAGCTTTTGGTATAAGAGCTGATTGTATTGAAATTGTCGAAGATAATCAATATTTTAGGGTTATTGAATTAGTGGGGGAATAAAGATGAAAATTAAATTAGATACAAGAGATGATAATATAAAAGATTCCGTTTTTGTGGATCGTGAGGATGAAAGAAAAGAATTCTGGGATAAATATAAAGAATTATGTGAAGTTACAAACGATTGGCCTGTAACTATATTTAACTACTGGGGAATGGGGGGAGTTGGTAAAAGTAAAGTATTGTGGAAAATTTATACTGAAAAAATTGCCTACGTGGCATCGGATACAAAAGAAAGAATACCTGCAGTATATATTTCTTTAAGCCAGCAGGATACGCCAATAAGCATAATGAATAGACTAGTTGTTTTATTAAAAGAATATGGATATGAATTTCCGCTATATGAAACTGCACTTTTTCAGCTTAGTAGATATAATTCAATGTCTTGCAACAAAGAGGATATTAAAACATTAGAGGAAAAAAGTACAATAATTAGTGCATTACTTGATTTGTCAGCTATTAATCCAATTACAACAGTCATAGGAGCACTTGCTCGAGTATCCGACAAGTTGATAAAATCGGTGCGAATTTATTTGAAAAATAAGGAAGATGACGTTGGATCATTGGATGCACTTTTGCCAGACGAATTAGAAAACAGAATGCCAGATTATTTTTCAAAAGATTTTAAATGGAATTTAGAAAATAACAAATCTTTTTATCCGTGCCTCTTTTTTTTAGACAAACTTGAGGCGCTTAGAAAGCCTCTAACTGGAATTGATGATTTTGACATGTCAATTGATTGGCTTAAAGAAAAAATAATTAGTAAAATTCCAAATGTTATTTGGGTTTTTAGCAGTAGAGAAAAGCTTGAATGGTCAGAAGAGTGTTGGGAAGATAGTATATTTAATGTTCCTCTGCTTCCATTTGACTCAAAATTGATGAAATATTTTTTCTCTCAAAATGATATGCATGTTGAATCGCTTGAAAAGGAATTATATGAACTAACTGCAGGGATTCCGTTATATCTAAGTATTTGCTATGAACTATACCAAAAGATAAAAATTAGAGGTGAGGAACTAGATATTTCTAAATTTGAAGGAAAACAAAAAAATCTGATTAATACATATCTCGAGTATTTGACAGAAAGTCAAACAAAAGTTTTATGTATGCTTTCTTGTGTAGGTGAATGGGATAATAATTTTATCCATTATATTTCAGAAAACTGTAGTGTGCAAGACTTTTGGGATGCATACAATGTTTTGCTCAAAAAGTCATATATTCAACAATCAGATAAAAGATTTGTTTTACATCAAGTAATTACAGAGCAGATATTTAGTTACTGCAAAGAGAATGTTTTGGAAGAGATGACCAACTTAATATGGAATTATATTCCACATGATAAATTTACTTGGTTATATACTAAATACATTGCTTGTAAAATAAGAAGCATGCATTCGGACATCGATTTTGATAAATGGTGGTTGCAGGATGATTTGAATATACTTAAGGACCTATCAATTAGTACTAATATAAATGGATTCGAGAAGTGCTATCAAATTATTTGTGAGTATACCAAGGGCGAGTTTGAGGATTCCTGTGTTAATGTAATCTTATCAACGATACATATTTCTAATTTATTAAAACTGAAACGTTATCACAATGCTCAAAGTGAGTCAAATCATATGATTAGAATTTGCAAAACTTCAAAGAAGAGTAAAAACATTGGTGTACAAATGATTCTCTCTCAATTTTGTGAATTAAAAGCGCAAGCGCTAGATGCACAGAATAAAGTAATGAGTGCTTTTAATATTAGAAAAAAATTATGTGAGGAACCTACTTATGATGAGATTGTGTCTTATAATAAAATGCAAAATTTAGTGGTATCGTACAGAAATTTGAAAGAATATGACAACGCTATTAAGCTGTTGAAAGAAATTATTTTATTCAGGAAAAAACATATAGATGAGGATCCAGAAGATTACGTGAAATCATTATTAGCTCAAGCGGAACTCTATAAAGAATTTTATGATTTAAATATTGACGATGAAAAGGTGTATTGTCTGATGATAGAGTATGTTCAAGAAACGATTAATGAATCGCACAGGCTTTTGCCAAAGGAGAGTAGAAATCGGCTTGAAACGGACTTGATAATTTCAAAGATTACTGCGGAATTAAGAATGTGGAAAGTTACAATTGATTTATTAGAGAATTCTTATGAAACTCTATTGAGGATTAACAACGGAAGAAATCAATATATTGATGAGGTAAGGTTTACCTTAGCGATTGCATATTCAGAAATAGGTAAAGCGGAAAGGGCAATCAAGATTTTTGAGGACTTGGAAGTTACATCTAATACTTATGAAGAAGGTTCAGACAGATTTGCTTTAAGATGCAAGCTTGAAAAGGGAATAGCACTATCTATTAATAAAAAGCACAGTGAAGCTAAAGCGTGCTTAAAGGATGCTCTTGAAGAAGGCATGAGAAAGTTTCAAAAATCAGAATTTATTCTTGTGGAGTTAGAATATACTATTGCACTGCAAGATTATTTCTTAGGTGATTATGATAGCTGTATAAAACGTTTAAATGACTTGTTACCCTATTGTCAGGGAAATTATACACAAAATAATTTAATGAAACTTCAAGTTAAACGACAAATTATTAATTGTGAGTTGAAAAAACAAAACGGAAAGTAAGATTATGCTATTAGAAAGAGCATTCGATTATAGGAATAGTAGAAGATGTCGTGCTTGGTATGAATGAAGATGGCATGAAAGAAGTCCTAAGCATTGTTGTGGGCGAAAATGAAAGCAGTAAATACTGGC
>OGML01001191.1_pt1 | contig 23518 bp, 21 predicted proteins | sample 1572951 | NCBI WGS metagenome assembly OGML01 (sample SAMEA2581883, study PRJEB24529) | metagenome | biome: Human gut stool | place: China | collected 2011 | reverse complement strand
AATGATCGCCGAACTCCGGGTAGTTGAACAGCACATTGTTCCGCTCAAACCCCGTCGGATCGACCGCATCGTCATAATAGGTGTAGTCACCGCCCGTGATATTCGGCGCAGTGACGACGTTCTTGATGAAGCAAGAGGTCTTGTATTCATTCGGAAAGACCGCATTCGGGTCAGGAATATTCATCATTATTTTGTCCTTCCTGGCTGTTTTTCCATCACAAAATTCGTGAGCGCAACGCCGTGGCGGATCACTTCCTGTTTGCGCACGACATGGTATCCGCGATGCTGGAAAAAAGGCTTTGCCGTAATGGAGGCGTGCGTTGTGATCGTCTTTCCGGCTGCAAAGCGCTCCAATTCGTCGCAGATCGCAGATGCAACGCCTTGCCCCTGATAATCTTTGTGGACATACAGCCTGTCCAGATAACCAGTCTCATCCATGTCCCCAAAACCAACAATTTCGCCATTTTTTACTGCAATGATTGTTTTGTGCGCACGGAAAGATGCATCCCACGCTTTCAAATCCACTTCGCCACTCGCCCACGCATCCAGTTGCTCTTACGTATAATCCTTCGCGTTCACGTTGTGAACGGTCTGGTAAAAGAGTTCTGCCAACTGTGCGCAGTCGGAAGGTATGTATTCTCGAAGCTGCATAGTTTGTCCTCACAAATGTTGCTCATTTGAGTTTTTCTGGGGCTGCTACCGCATAAAAAGCGCTCAGCCTTTCTCTGTCAATTTGTTTTGCCGTCTCGCATAATAGCGCAACCAAGCGCAGATGATCTTCGACTACGTCGATCTGTTCTTCAAATGGAATCTGCCAATCCAGATATTTCGGCGCAATAAGTCGTAGAACAGCCGAGTTTCCTGCCTTATGTATCCCAAACTGTGGAGCGTATTGTTCTCCTAACATATCTTTCAGCAGCGATTTTAATTCCTCACGATGCGCTGCAAGGCCATTGAATGTCAGGTCAATATAAGCACTCATGCCGGACTGTAAATGATGTCAACAGCATGAGTAAGGTCGAATTTTTGAATAGAGTATTTGTCCTGAGTAAAAACGGTGTTTACCGCTGGTCACACCATCTTCGGCAATCGTATGATATTCAAGCAGCACACCAGTTTTTTTCTCAATATTATCTGGAGCGATATGCGGAAAACTCTGATATTCGTGGTGCGCTCTCGCAGGTTAACTAAGCACCTACACAGATTAGCTATCTTTCTTTTCGTAAAACTGCATGGCTACATTGAATGCATCCAGAAATTCTTCTCTGGAAGTAGGTTTGTCAAACAACGGATAATCAGTAATCAGGCGGTATCCTTTCAACGCATAGGCGTTAAGGGTTTTAATTCCATCCTCAGACAGCAGAGTATCATTGTTGCTAATATACTGTAGCATAATCTGCTCCAGCTTAGGGCTCTGCGTATCGATGCCGAGTCTTCTGGCCTCAGATGCCACCAGTAACCCAGCAATTTGCGCTTTACAGTCACGATATTGAACTGGGTACCTTTCAACAAGATCCTTCAACTCAGAAGTATCCTCGTCGATTTGGCCTGCTGCCATGCCAATCAATGCACAGCAGTAGTACACATCGAATTGGATAAACTTATTCTTATCCTCCGCAGCGTGGGAGCCTTCGAGATTCATAATGTTGTTAAAGTAGCTTTGGGCACTTTTCGCTATCTTAAAATGCATTATTTTTCATCTCCTTTGTGCTCTCTTTGATACGAATCGAAGAAGTCAATTCCTTCATAAACAACTACGGCCTGATCCTGGGGAGATGCCACAACCGTAAGATACTGCGAATCGGGATTTGCATAGAATCTGTCCGCAAAACGCTCCACTTCTGCTGACTGAACAAAGGCAATCATCTGATTGAATACCAAAGGAATGATATCTGCAACAGCCTGCCGTTTTTCGAAATCCATCTTGCCGGTAGGCGAGTCGATAATGAACGGAAATTCCAACTCAGAATCTTCGAAAAGAGTGCCCAGGAAACAGTAGGCAATGCTAAGAGTTTGACCTTCGCTGGCACCGTCCCTACCCTTTAGTTTTATGTACCTATCGATGCTTTCGATTTCTACATAATCGTCAACGATAACACGGCGAAGTTTCTCGTTGGTCTTTCTGACGATTTCTTGCTTCAGCGCTGTGGTAGCCTGTAGTTTGATCTCATTCACCAAGGAATCAACCAACTCTTTTTTTCGCAATGCAGTATTTGTTCTTGTTGCCTTCGCTATTTCCTGCTCGTAGTACTTAAATTTTTGATCCGCCTTGTGAAGGTTGTTTTCTTCTGTCAGAGAAGCGTCGTTTTCATCCTTGGATTCAATGCGCTCAAGTTCATCACGAGCAATGCTGATAAGTCTGATCAGTTCCTCAATTCGCTCCTGCAGTTCACGAGCCTTTTCGCCTCCGGCTTTAATGAGTTTTTCCTCATTAGTTTTAAATCTCGTATCGAGGCGATTAGCTTGAGCTCCAATTTCATTCAGCAAGAAATCATTTCCAGCCTCATCGTACTCACGCTCTGGCGTAGCGCTCAACCCGAGGCGATATCGATACGGAGAGAGCCTGCCCGAAAGATTTTCGACAAAAGTATTAGAACCAGCTCCATGTACTTCGTCAAAAACAAACAGCGTATCATTGCGATAATCGCCAGGTAGACGATCAAACAAGTCCAGCAATTTGGAGAGATTTCTGGCGTCACGAGAAAGAATTAAGATGGAATCATCTGGGTGCATGACGAAATCTTTCATCATCTTCTGGGATGCATAATGATAGTTGATTTGCTTGTTCTTGTAGTTTTCTCGAATTTGAATTGCCCACTGATCCAGCAAATCGTTGCCGTACATAGTAATAACAACGCGACGAATTTCCCCGCTATCAAACAGCTTGTTGATGATTTTCATTGCAGTAACAGTCTTTCCGGTTCCGGTAGCCATTGCCAGAATGCCATGCTCTTTTTCCAGAAAGGTCTTTACTGCTATGTCCTGATGAACCCATTTACTCGAACCTGCCGGCAAAGAATACGGCCTATCCGGGGAACGCAATTCAAATATTTTGTTTTTAACTGCTTGTGGAATGGTAAACATTTTGAGATTGCGGTCTTTTCGATTCCAGATTTTCTCGAAACGAGCGGTATCCGCATCGACATACTCCTGTGTACCAGCCCACGTTTTGAAGACTTTTATGCTTTCATAATTCTGGAATCCATGCTTGCTGTCGTTGATAGAGCCAGAGAAGGATAGCGCATCGTTGCCCTTACAAAAAATGCCAAATTTATCGTGAAAGTCTCCTTCCTCCAACTTTTCACAAGGAATTGCAAAACGCATATCAATAATTCCATCATACAGCATCCAGGAAAATGTATTTATAATATCTGCTTCCATTTCTTGTTTGAGTATCTCAACATTTTCGAGGAGAGCTGCTTCGAGGCGCAAGAATGCGCTACCATCTTGGTTCTCAGCTCCAATAATTGCGTCCGTGTCCTCCGTGGAAAGAATGGGACTTGTAATTAAGCGCATTTTTCCTCCGCGAGAGGCGAAGTCGGATAATCCTGCGACGTTGTATGTGAGCCACCCTGTTGTGAAGTAGCCGACGCCTCGGTCAAAGCGTTCAGCCCACTTTAGACACGGCGTGTACAATTCATCTATCAGGTTATCTTCTGAGGTATCTAAACAGACTTTGACCTTTGGATAATCCATATAAACCTCCTTTAGATGTTGTCATCCAGATGGCACAGATGATTATAGAAATCTTTGCTGTACCGTTTTTCGTCTTCGAGAAGCTTTGCTCCTCGATCCAAATGAGCCTTTACCAAACCGGGGAAATAGTCATCCTCGCGAATCACTTTGCCCTCGTTGTTAATAATGAGAGATTTAAACAGCAAATCGTGATCACCGAAAATGACCTGCCGGCTCAGTTCCAAGCCATTATTATCAGTCTTGAAGTCATTGGCTTGAAGTTGTCCCTTTCTGACCGACAGTGCGATTGCCAGTTTAGATAGGATAAATGGCTGCAATCTCAATGACTGACCTAACGAGTTGAATATCTCCTGGGTCTTTTGTGACGTATGAAGCTTATTAGTCATTGTGCTTGCCTCCGAAATAAGTGTTTGCCAGGATTTCAGTATTTCCGTTTGCTGTGTGGTTCAAGACAAATGTATTGGAAATGATGTCCGATATGCTCTCGCGATACTCACCAACAATCTCCTCATCGGTAGACAAGATGATAATCTGACCATTGAGTTTTTTGAAGAACTGACTCAGGATCTTTCCTCGATGTTCCTTATCGATTCTCGCAAACGGTGTGTCTACGATGTAAGGCACATTGATTTTGTTGAGCTGCGAAAGTGCTTGATATAGTGCCATAATGAAGATTTGCTTTTCTCCTGCAGAAAGCTGTTGCTTTACCTCAACTGGCAGTTCAAACTCGGTTTCACCGGCAATAAGCTTTTGCTGCAGGACTTCGTAAGCATACAGGCCGATTTGAGCAATAAGATACTCAACACCGTTCTTACCAATGATTTTACGTATTTCATCAGCTTTAAAGTGTTTGTTTTTATAGGGAAGAACATTTAGACTATCATCGATATGGATTCCATCAATCAAATCAGATTTATTGATCAGACTTGCGAAGAATTGGCTAAATCCCGTCTCGACTAAACGAATACTCTTATCGTAAAGCGTCTTTTGGAGTTCATCAAATGCCAGTAGTGCACGCGCTGAAATATCGTTAATGGACTGCTTTTTCAAGAGTGCCTCATAATCACTTTTAGCCTTGGAAAGTTTAGATGCAGATATCGCTTTCTGGGCGCGTAGTTCTTGCAATTCTTTATCTACTTCCAGAAGCTGTTGCGTGCATTTGGACTTCTGCTCATTCAAATCGCTTTTCATCTGCAAGTATCCATCATAGTTTTCGATACTGCTCCGCTCCATTTTCTTTCGGATGCGTTTTACGCATTTTAAAGAAGCCTTAATGTCATCAGTCGCTTCTTTGACACGGTTGGTGTCATAAGCCAGGAGACTGTTGATTTTTGCAGTTAGTTCAAATCTGTCGAAGTCAGACAAATTGAGAATGGGCGTTATCTGTGAAGTGTGGCTGGCATAGCTGGCAATCTCGTAGATAACCTTTTCAGAAATATCGTCGGCTAATTCTATATTTGCCCGGCTCAACACGCCGGAGATGATCGACTTGATTTCCGGGGTATCAATTGTGCTTTTTACATTTGCATCGACCTGTGCCTTGTGTTCCAGTGCAATTTGGGCCTTTAGTTCTTCCAGTTGAGTTCTAAGGATAATAAATGGGAGCACATTATTGGCCATTTCTTTGAGCCATTTATGGTGTCCCTCACGGCGAGCATCCTCTTTTGCAATCTGATCTTGCATAGAGCGCCATTCTTTTTTAGAAATACCGCCACCCTTGGCGTATGCCTTTTCAAGAGACGCAAGCCTCTGATCAATAATCAAAATCTCATTGGAAATCTCTCGATATTCATCCTCAGCGCATTCTACTCTCTGTGCAATCAGATTGTCTGCTTCAAGGCATCTATCGTATTCCGCTGAAAGCGTCATGGTCCCCTTTGCCTTGCTACGAGAAATTCTACGGAAGTTTTCCCGAATAATCTCCATCGTATCAAGGCTGCAGAGCTTTAAAAACGCATCCTTAAAGTCGGAGTTTTTGCTGCTGTTGAACACGAAATCACCGATTTTTTCGCCGTCAAAGAAGTAGAAGCGGAAGAGATTGGGGGGCAGTGTCTGTAAAAGATAGCTCTCAAAATCACTCTTTTCTGTCTCAGAAAGTGTCTCGCCGTCTTTGTACACAGTAAAGGTTTCTGCTATTTTCTTGCCTGCTACCCTCCATGATCTGACAAACGTGTATGTGTGATCGTACTTTCCGTCATCCATCAGCAAGTCAATGACAACTTCTGCCTCACCAATTTTTTGCAGTTTTTCATTGGCATTGATAATTTTCTCTATCTCGGCAAAGTACTTTGCGTTGTTTGATTCAAAGCCATATGCAACGCAGCCGTAGAGACATATTTTGATAGCGTTAAACAGTGTCGTTTTACCTGCACCATTTTTGCCGCCGATCAGTACCATTCTTTTAGTAATGTCTGATACATCAAAATCGAAGGCATTTTCGTTGACATATGGACCTATGTTTTTTACTTGTATGCGCTTAATCTTCATGGTTCAATGCTCCCTCGACAGAATTATAGTGCAACCAGCCTTGTCCAATAATGCTGTCAAATGCCTTTTGCATTTTGTTGTTCTTCGTAATGTGCTTATTGGTATCTACAGAAACAATCAGCTTCGTAATCAATTCAACCGGGATATCATACTTATCTGCAACATCTCTGATCGCTTGGATCGCCTCATCATCAAATCGCGGAGTTTTATAATCATCCCATGGAAGCTTTTTGCCTTTGACCTTATGGTAGGTTTCAACGAGTGCTCGACATGTAAGGTCGCCTTCCTCGTCCCACATCTTGTCAATTGCTTTCAGTTCAGCTTCTGTAATCAGCTCCATGCCTGTCCTGTTTTCGAGGTCGAGGAGTTTTTCGAGAATGAGGCATCGCGCTTCAAGCGTAAACGGTCCCATTCCAAAGCTTCCGTCTGACTTCTTATAGACAGAACCGTTGCGGCGCTTAGAATCTCGATATTGACTATTCTCCCGCATTCTGAGCAATTCGTTTCTGAATTCTCTAAGCGGAATTAGTTCCGTAGCACCTTTGTTGATGAAGTTCTGTAACGACTTATCCTCTTTCACCATGGTGCAGCACCAGCACCCAAATCTGGAGTTGCCGGTTATCGGAATTTTCTCACGGTCGACCTCACCCAAAACGCTCTTTTCTTCACCAAGGTTTTCTCCCTGGTAAAGACTGAACAAATACTTCATGTCGCTTCCCCAGGGACTTCTGCAATCGCTTTTCAGGAGGAATTCCCAGACCAGGTCGTTGGGGATCTCGGTGATGGGATTGTAGACGTATGCGTTGGGAATATCATTATGCATATTCAGCAGTTTGCCTTCGATTTCCCGTGCGGTAATGGTCTTCATTCGAGTTAGACTTTCGCCCTTGCGGACGCCGAGAAGAATGATGATTTCGCCGCTCTCCTTGATTCGCTCGTTGACAAACTTATTCATCGGCATGATTTTCAGCCTGTCTGTACACCATCTGAATCCGGGAGGCTCTGGGGTGGGATAGCCCAGGCCAATGACCCGGCTCCAGAATGTCTGTTCCGGCTCCGGGTAGATCACACTGGCTTTGATGTTGAGACGATCTTTTCCCGCTGCTCGGTTGATGTTATCCGAGGATGAGTGCATGTAATTCTTTACGATGGGATTTTCAACCATCGTGTCGGATGTAATGACATGAACGGTTTTGTCAAGCTTAGCGCCAGCATCCTTTAACCGCTTCATGGCTTCATATACAAGACTGACCAGCAAAGTAGAATCTTTGCCACCGCTGTAGCCAATAAGCCACGGACGGCTGTCGTGCTTGTAGACGATCATAATTTCTTTGATAATATCTTCAAATACTTGAAACTTACCTGTATATGGCATTGTGAATTCCCATCCTTACTTTTTTCTGTTATGAGGATCCGGAATATCTCGCCAGCCAATTCCGAGATAATCTAAAACTTTTCCCCAGCCATACGGTGTTCCGTTTTCATCAAGGCAACACCTATTCATCCAAAAATCCCACTCTTTGTAGTTCCGCTCCCGTAGCCGATCGAATCGGTGAGGCCGTTTTTCGAGCTGAATTCCAAATCCACACATCGAGCATCCAGTTCGCTGCTCTCCAGAAGTATACAAACGACCATCTTCATCCTTCAGTATGCTTCCATAAATCTCAGGGACAGGGACCTTTAAATCAAGTGCCAACTGTAATAAATCCTGTCTATTAAAAATTGCAAATGGAGCCGAACGAATGGTACCTTTTCCAAAGTAGTTACAGCCATTCAGCATTAAAGACTTCTCACGTCTTCCGCCTTCGGATGCCATCAACCCTAAATAAGGTACACAATTGTGCTCTTTAGCCCAATCAGAGCACGGTTTTTCTTTGAGGTAATAGCAACACTTCGAGGAGACTTTAAACGGTGCAATTTGATAATTCACGCCTTCTTCTTCATTTTCTAATCCACCGAATTTTTCGAGCCACTTCTGCGCAAGTTTCATTTTTGAATGCTTTTGAAATCCACCATATTCACCAGTTTCGCCTGTAACAATTGCATGCCTTATGGTTTTGTTATTGGGAGTTGGGTTTTGAAGCAATTCAATTTTACGGGCGATTTCCTTGGAGAGTACAGGGAAACCAAATTCTTGGATTAGTTTTTGCTTATTCCATCGCGTACCATCAGCTCTAACTGCTGGTGGTAGTGAGATAACTCCAATCTGTTTGTGGATTTTTTGGATACTAACATCTTCGAGCGAAGAGACTGATACCGCTGGCACATCTATTCCTATTGATTTCAAGAAGAAGAACAGTGTAATACTGTCAAGTCCCCCTACTGAAACATAGCAATCCAAGTCCCTTTTTCCACATTCATTGTAGAATTCCCATGCTCTTATGCGCGCATAATTCACTTTGAATTCATATGGCATACTTTGTTTTACTCGAAAACTGGCAATTTTGCTTCCGGCATCGATGTTATTTGAATTTAATGTATTCTGTTCCATTTGAGTTCTCCAGGATTATCCCATCATGATTCTTTCTTTTTTTGCCTCCTCATCACTGATTGGCAGAGAAAGAAGTCGCTTAATTTGAATGTATGTCAAAAAGATACCTTGTTCATTTCTGTTGATCTTTCCATTAGGTTTAATTGCACGGTTCATCCAACACGCTTCATTATTTCGAAGCCAGTCGATTTTCTTTAATCCCTTCAACGATTTTGCCATGTTAATCTGAGGATTCACGCAATAGAATTCTCCCAAGCGTCCCAGTGCCAAGATAATCAGACCTTGCGTTGTGATATAATCCTCTCGCAAACTTTTTTTACTTAATTCACCACTGTCCATCTCGTTCCACTCACGCATATTAACAACCACGTGATTCCAAAATGTATAAACGATTTTTTCAGCATTGTCCTGATCATGGATCACCTTACAGATGCGCTTGTTAGCTGTATAGAAGGTGTTAAGTGTAAAGATGTTAGAGGAATATTTGCTAAGGTTGTCTTTCTCCTTGTCAGTATACTTACGTAGGAAGCTGATTGAGTTGACGACATTCTTCGTGATTAGTGCCACAGGATCTTTCGACTCGTATAGTGTATTTAAGGATTTTGATGTGGTAACAGCATGCTTGTTGAGGTCAGTAAACATCTGCTGGCTCCGTTGAAGTCCCTGGTCTTTATAAAGGACAATCGAAATCGTTTCTTCTTTCAGGCTCTCGTCTTCGGCAATCGCTGCCTCAATGGCCGCCTTTCGATGCTGGCCATCGTTGATCAGGAAGGAAGCGGTCATATCGATTTCCAGAAGGCCTGCATTCTCATTGCTGTCAGCAGGGACAAACTTCATGTCACCGTCCACAGATGCAGCCAGAGCTGAAAAGACATACGAATCTCGATTAGACAAGATGTATCCACAGATTTCAGGAATACGAGCTTCGTTGAGCTTTCTTTGAGCGCGATACTCGGCAGGGACATCGCTGCTATCGGTCACAAAAATCTTACTCATTAACCCAAGGGGAACCATACAGATATAGTAATCTTTTCCGGCCTGACAGCCCTTTACAGCGGGAAATTGATATTTCAGCATATAGCACCTCTATTTATACGTAAGTATATACTTAAGTATATATTAAAATTCACCAACAGTCAACACAGTACCGGTAATAAAATGCTGCACACACCAGGTTTTATGGAGAAAGTGACTTTCTTTAAAGATCATGATATTATAAAGCAAGTACAATAAAATGGACAATAATAGTTTCCGCAAGATATGTCGTTACCATGCTGCGCATTTAATGAGAAAGCGCTCTCGGAAATATCCGAGAACGCCTTCGTGTTAAGAACCCCAGTTGATTTTTTTTACAAGCGCCGTTGAAAACTGTAAAAACTCTTCCGGAAATGTTTTAGTAAAATATTCATTTAGGTATGCTCTGGCATCCTCTTCAGTACTGAAGGAATCTATCTCCTTTTCGGTAGGGTAGCGTTGAAAGTACATACGAGGAGATTTGTTTAACAGTCCATAGTATCCTTTGCTATAGCTGCATTTAATCTCGTTTTCATGTGTATGGATTTCTGCTACTTTAATAAACAATCCTTCATTAGAAAGAGAACTATTAAGCGGTTGAGGAATAAAAATAAAATTAAATAGAGAATTTCTGTACTTCTGAATCGTTGGTGGATATTTATATGGGAAATCGTATTTTGCGGTTTTGACATGAAGAGTTCCGCATTCTCCTACAATAAAGTGTTCTAAACTATAAACTGTTTTATCTCCGAAAAACTTACAAAGTTCAGCTGCGTTGGAAATACCCATGTTATAATTATCACCGTTCTTCGTTACTTTGAAGAAATTACTAATCGCCGCCAAAGACTTACAACGGATTTGTTGAATTGGGTCATCGTCACTTTCACTATATTTATATGCAGCGAGAACTTTACCTCTGGTCAGTGCATGAGAAGAAATATAGTCATAAAGCCATTTGTTTATCTTGCTTTTCCATTCTTCCAGTCTTACAAAGTTGTAGAAAGTATCACTCTCTTTTTTGTTTGCGAAAACGGTAAACAAGACCGCTGCACAAAAGACGCTATAGACTGACTTGTACTCTTCTTTTGCGTGAGGCTTTCCGTCAAAGTATGTAAGGATATACTTTAACGCTAAAATTTTAGGAATCACCTCTTTTTCCATAAGTATCTTCTTTAGCATCGAATGGCAGTTTTGAATATCTATAGAATCTACCTTTTTAGCGCAAATAAATTTGTCTTTAAACGGAGTAGAAGGTCCCTCGCTTTCAATAATATCCGTCATTATTTCAACGCATTTATTGAGTCTGGAGAGTACATTTTGCAAATAGTCCCGATCTCGTATGGCTTCAATTAAATGGCTACCTTCGTAATATTTCGTACTTCCACTTTCAAATCCGGATGTGAGACAAAAGTTTTCACCAAACTTGAGTGTACTATACTCGCAATCTCCCTCGCGAGGAAGATATAAGTCACAATAGAAAAAGTGTTCATACAACTTCATCAGAGGATATCTTTTCTCTTCCGAGCTCTGCGTGACGCCATTTAAGCGTAATACATCACGCTTATTCTTTTGCCAAAGAGAACGTGTGAGTTCGCGGCTATCCTGACTAAAAAGATAACCTTTGAAAATATCTTCAGTATCCAAACGAATGCCTTTAAGATTTACATCCAGAAAATACTGGATGCTGGTATTTACATCGTTAGAATAGCTGGCAATTATATTGAACTCAGATTTGCACAAGTTATCAAGAAGCCCCTGGGCTTTATGCCGGTCAGCTAACAACTCGGAAGAAGATATCGTGTTCCATAGTTTTTGAATACGAGGGAGTTGAAGATAATCATCGCTTTTAAGAATAGCGTTCCAAGCATCGGATGTAATTGCTTCCTGATCAAAGGCCTTTTCTAAGAGTGTCTGGAAGCCTGTAAACCCCTCATTGCGAAGAGGGCACAGATCTGGCGTCGATATCTTGGTCCCAAACTTTTTCTTTATACAGGAAACAATCAACATAAGTACAGTTGTACGTTGTTGACCATCAATAATTTCACAAGTGTGGTCAGATTTAATCGTTAATATTATATTTCCCAAAAACTTGCTGCTGCGAGACAAATCGTACAAAAGCATTTTAAGATTGTTGTCATCCCATCTAACCTCTCTCTGAAAAGCAGGGATAGAATACTTCCTATCTGCCTCGAGGCAAATGATTTGCTGTTGAGGATCATTAGGCTTTACGGATAAGCACACTTGTGTTTTCGACAAAAAATCACTCAGATTAGTAATTGTTCCAACAATTTCCGCCATAATAAAGCTCCTATCTCTATATCCGGATTAGGCGAATGATTTAAAAGTTAAAATATTCGGTATCGAGTTTATATAATTTGAAAGTTTGTGCCGCTGCCACGCCAACCTCATACTTAACAAGAAGATCTGCAAGTAAATTGCCATCTATTAATTTGATATTTTTTTGCTGTTGCTTCTCGATGAATTGCATTGCAGATCTCGTAAAAGACGATGTTGTAATAAAAACACCTTTGTTAATATGTTCCATGGCGCCAATAAAGGCCTGTAAATCATGCCGGGTAACCTTATTGCCATTAGCAAAACGTTTAGCCTGGATATATATCAAATCCAAGCCGAGCTTATCTTCACTAATTATTCCATCAATTCCGCCATCATGTGGTTTTCCTGTAACAATACCCGAATTTTTATCATATCCATACCCCATCTTTAAAAGCAAGTCAACCACAAGATGTTCAAAGAACTCTGGGGAATTGTTTAGGACAGAATCAAATACTTGTTGTCGTATATTTTGTAAATGCTCCTGCAGCGCAGCTTTGATTTTTTCTTCCGGTAACAGTTCAGAAATATCTGTAGTTTTGGGAGCAGTAATAATAGTGGCTGTATTTTCTGTCGAAATCAAACGGAATTTGATCTTTTTTCCTTCATAACCCGCAATTTCAAAGAATTTTATCGGGTAAGCAGTCGGAAAATCCAGACCGATACACCGACGGCGAAGTTGAGCATTGACAACACCAACAGGATTCTCTGCTCCAAAAGAATACAATCCCTGACGAATAATCTCATCATATATTTGTTTTGAGGTCAAACCATCATTATTTTGTTGTAAAACACACTTAATAGATTCTACGATAGTCATCTCATCACCCCCGGCTCCGCTTTATTTGATGGTTGCTTTTCATCCGGCACAATTTCTATAATATCCTCAATTCCACAATCCAACGCGGCACAAATCTTCACGAGTATCTCTGTGGTAACATGCCCGTTCCGCCCCATCTTGGTGACGGAAGCCGAGCTAATGCCCGCCTTTTCGCACAGGTCTTTTTTCTTCATGTCCTTATCAATGAGCAACTTCCAGAGTTTTTTATAACTCACAGACATAAAATATCTCCTCCGTACCGGTATACAAAAAATGCTCTGCCGCTTGGCAGAGCATTCGGTCTATTGCAGCCAAACTGCCAAGGCCTATTCCAACACATGACAGCGTTGTTTATAATAATAGCACATTTTGACATAGGAAGCAAGAAAATGATAGATTTGCACGATTTTTGCAGCAATCATAGCGCACAGGACTTTTTTCATAAATAGAGGATTTCCCTCTTGACTCTTCCGTTACGTCATAGTGTATGGTAAGCTCACACGGAGGAGGGATACCCATGATGACCATTCACGAAGTCAGCAAACTGGCCGGTGTCAGTGTCCGGACACTGCACCACTATCCTCTCTTTTCGTACTTCGCTCTCAGCTCGGCCAGAACTTGCTGATAGCTGGTCTGCCCGCTGGCGATTCGGTCAAGGTTTCTGCGGGTATATTTGCTGATCGTCATACCCTCAGCAGCAAATGTCCCGCAGATGTTGCGGAGGTTACTCTTATGCTGTCGAGAATCGAATTCATTTTTTCTCTCCACAGTCTTCTTGGAAATCAGTCTTCCCATATCAATAATCCATCCAACAATTTGAACGTCAGATTGTGTGTTAGGTCGCAAGTTACACGCAAGTTAGTTTTAAGTTAGTATCAAGTCGGTTTCAAGTGGCGCACTACCACCCAGAAGCTCTTAAACATTTTCAAATATTGGTGCGGTGCTTCTCTTTCGCTTTACTGCGGAGTATTTGTATTTTTCCAGCAGTTCTGCAATATCCTACTTAGCTGCATTTAATTATACCACCGGCAAAATAGATGCTCAATATCATTCTCTGAACTGATTATCTCTATGTTTCTCTTGGAAATATTTGGCTGAAGAAACTGTATTTTTCAAGCGAGAAATGCTCTCTTTTTTCTCAACAAATATTGCTTGATTTTATATCACTTTGGTGATACTATTTTTGCAGTAATACTTAGGAGGATGCAGAGATGAATCAGAAAATTACCCTATATCATGGCTCCGAACAGATCGTAGAGTCTCCAACCTTTGGGTTGGGTAAGCAAAATAATGACTTCGGGCTGGGCTTCTACTGCACGGAAAGTGAAGAGCTCGCCAAAGAATGGGCTGTATCCTCTCTGCGTAGCGGCTTCGTCAATCGTTACAGTCTTGATACGGAATACCTGAAAATTCTGAATCTGAACAGTCCAAATTATACAATTCTGAACTGGATTGCTGTTCTGGTAGCGCATCGTCTGTTTTCTATCAAAAGCCCAGCCGCACAGCGGGCAAAACGATATTTGATCGACAATTTCGGCGTCAATGTCAATGCCTATGACCTGATTAACGGATACCGTGCCGATGACTCCTATTTTGACTTTGCTGCGTCTTTCTTAAATAACGGAATTTCCGTGCAGCAACTCGCAAATGCTATGCGGCTTGGCAAGTTGGGCGAACAGATTGTCATCAAGTCTAAATATGATTGCTTCCTATTAGGAACGCTGTAAATACAAGGGTTTTCAGACCCGACAAAATAAAACAGAGCTATCACATTACGCAAAAGGCCGCCCGGTCAAGACAACGGGCGGCCTTTTTGCGTGGAAAGCTCGGAAGGAGGCAGAAATTTTCTAAAAAATAAGTACAAAATTTTCAAGCTCATTTTTGTGCAAAATTACAGAAAGATTGGAGGTTAGCAAGTGGAGGAAAAGAAAAATATTCCCACCGTCGAAGGCGAGGCGATTACTCCCGAGGCTCCTGCCGCAGATATTCCCGGCACCGATGCCCCGTCCCCGGATTTGACCGCTGGGGCACCCCCGCAGGAACAGGCTGGGGTAACGGTATCCGAGCCCGGTGATGTGGTCGTGTCCTTTGACAAAATCGAAGAGCTGATGGCGGAGCGCAGGGCGGCTGCCCGTGATACGGTGGAACAGGCCGAGCCCGCCGCCCCGGAGGTAGCGGCCCCCGTTGTGGAACAGGCCGAACCGCCCACCCCGGAGGCTCCCGCTCCCGGCCAGCCCGAGAAAGCGGCTGAACAGGCCCAGGAGGAAAAGCCGCAGGAGGAGGTTGCGGCTGAACAGAAAAAGCCCCGCCGTGGCCGTCCCCCGAAGGCTGAAAAAGCGGAGCAGGCAGCGCCCGAGGCCGACAAAGAGCAGACGGCGGCAAAGCCCCGCAGAGGCCGCCCACCCAAGGCGGATAAGGCGGCCCCCGACGAGGCCCAGCCGCCCAAACCTCGAGACAAAGTGTCCCGAAGCAAAAAAGCCGCTCCCGCCAAGGAGGAGTCTCCCACCCCGGAGCCGGTAGCCGTTAGCGGCAATACCGCCCCGGCTGCTGAGATCCCAGCAGAGCCCAAAGAGCCAGCACCCCCGCCCCGTCCTGTGGAGGAGGGCAAGCTGGTCTATCTGAAACTTTCCGAGCTCCACCCGTTCCACACATTCCGTCCCCATCCGTTCAAGGTCACGGATGACGCCAAGATGCAGGAAACCGTCGCGTCCATTAAAGCAAACGGCGTTATGGTTCCCGGTCTTGCCCGCCCGGAGAAAGACGGCAACGGTTTTGAGATTATCGCGGGCCACCGCCGTACTCGCGGCAGTGAGCTGGCCGGGCTGGAGGAAATGCCCTTTATTGTCCGGGATATGACCGACCAAGAAGCTGTGCAGGCCATGCGGGACAGTAACAAGCAGCGAGATCAGACACTTCCCAGCGAATTGGCCGCCCTGCTGGATTTGGAAGTGGAGGCCATCAAGCACCAGGGCGGACGGCTGGACGGCGTTGCTCCCGGTGATGTGGGAAAACGCTCTGTTGAGATCGTTGGCGAAGCGCACGATATGAACTACAAAAAGGTCATGCGGTATCTTCGCCTTAATTCCCTTGTCCCGGAACTGCTGAGTAAGGTGGACGAAAAGGGGCTGGGCTTCATGCCCGCCGTGGAGATCTCGTACATCAAACCGAAAAACCAGAGGTTGATTGCCGTGTCTATCGACGGTGAGCAGTCCTCGCCCTCCCACGCTCAGGCCAAACGGCTCCGGGAGCTGGATCAGGCGGGCAAGCTCAACGGCGATGTGATCGACGGTATTCTGAGTGAAAAGAAAAAGGAGGATCGCGGCGTGATTATTTCTATGGCCGAACTGGAGAAGTATTTTGGCAAGGAGGTCACTCCTGTCAAGATGAAGGAGCAGATCATGTCCCTGCTGGACGAATGGAAAGAGAAACAGCCGCCCGAGCTGAAAAAGCCCGAGAAAAAGGCGGATTTGGAGAAGTAACCTCGAGACACTTTGTCCCGAGGTTTTTTCACGCCCTTTCACAGAGGGCTCTGGTGGTTTATCCCCCGTCGCCGCCCAAATCAAAGCGCAGTCGGGAGCTGCCTGTCAAGGGGGCATGGCCCCGCCGCTTGCGGCGGCTTGCCCTTGACGGGCGGCCCCGGCTGTGCTATTCCCAGCGGCGCGGCGGGGGTATATCCTCCAGAGCCGCCCCCTTTCCCATGATTGGGAAAGGGCGGGGGGATTGGGCTGAACCTACATTATAAATTATCGGAGGTATTCAATATGAAACGACCCCTTGCGTATGTTACCGCCGCATGGTACGGCGGCGACAGCGAAAACGCAGAACGGGCGGCGCAGTATTGCCGCGCTGTGTATGAGGCGGGCTTTTCGCCCATCTGTCCCACCCTGTATCTGCCCCTGTTCCTCAACGACGCTGTTCCCGAGGAGCATAAAAGCGGCATCGACATGAGCCGTGACCTGCTCCGACGCTCTCATGTGCTGGTGGTGTGCGGCCATACCGTCACCGAGGCCATGAAAAACGACATCGCCGTTGCCCAGCGGCTGGGGATCACAGCGACCACCCTTGAGGGCATTTTGACCGTCAAGGGACAGGGCCGCAGACGAAATGACGATTAAGCTGGGGAGCCTGTTTGATGGGATCGGTGTGTTTCCGCTGGCGGCAGCCCGCTGCGGGATCACCCCGGTATGGGCCAGCGAGATCGAAAAGGCCCCTATCTCCATCACAAAACGGCACTTCCCGGATATGGCCCACTTGGGCGACATCACTCGCATGGACGGCGGGGCCATCCCGCCCGTCCATGTGCTGACCTTTGGATCGCCGTGTCAAAACCTGTCCCAGATCGGCAACCGGGACGGCTTGGCTGGCGCAAAGTCCAGCCTGTTTTTTCAAGCGATCCGCATTATCAAGGAAATGAGGGATGCAACTGACAATCTATTTCCAGTTATCGCTGTTTGGGAAAATGTCATGGGAGCGTTTTCATCAAATGACAGGATGGACTTTAGAGCCGTGCTATCCGCGTTCAACGCCGCCGACATTCCAATGCCTACTTCTGGAAGATGGGCAGGAGCCGGAATGGTGCGAGGGGGAACGCCTGACCTCTCATGGCGGCTCATGGACGCCCAATATTGGGCAAGCCCCCGACTGGCACGACGGCAGCGTATCTTCCTCGTGGCAGATTTTGGAGGCCGACGCTCCCACGAAATACTATTTAAGCCCCGCCCAATGCACCCACTTTCTGAAGCTGGCGGAGATCGCGGGCTGTCCTCCCCCGAAGGAGATCGAGGCACTTTTCTTGAAGCAGGGGGGCGCGTACCCGTCACAAGACCCTTTCAATGCTTCCGTATGCGGGCGTCGGCCAAAGACAGGACGCCAGAAGCGTTCCGAAACAGCTTCGGATTACCAACTGACCCTTTTCCCACTCTTTTAGCGGGCGGCGTGGCTCCCTTTGCCTTTTGGTATGAGGACGATCCCGCCGGGGGCTTTGTTCGGTTTCCCACGGAGCTGGAATGCGAGCGTCTGATGGGCTTGCCCGAGGGCTGGACAAAATACGGCGCGGACGGCGAGGAAATACGGGCGGCCAGCCGCTACAAGGCGTTGGGGAACGCCATCGCCCTGCCCTGTGCCGAGTACATTATGGCGGGGATCAAGGAGGTGCTGCATGACCCTGTTTGAAGCCTATGTTACTAATGCCGGGAAGTACGCCGACTATGGCGTGGATGCTGGGGAAATCTTAAAGTTCCCCACCACCACCGAGGAGGTGCAGTCACTCTTAAAGCGGATCGGCGTGGACGGTGTGCGGTATCAAGAGATTTTCATTGTTTCTTTTGACGGTGATGTGCTGGGCCTGTATGACTATCTGAACGAATATGAAAATCTGGACGAGCTCAACCATCTGGCCCATCTGCTCTCGGAGCTGGATCAAGGTGAGCTGGAAACGCTGGAGGCCGTTCTCAACAAGGGCGACCATACTTCCAGCGTGGCCGACATCATCAACCTCGTTCACAATCTGGATTGCTACGACTTCCACCCCGGCGTATCGGACGATGAAACGCTGGGGCGCATTTATGTGGAGGACATGGAGCGGCTGGAGGTGCCCGAAGATATAATCAACTATTTTGACTTCGAGGCATACGGGCGGGATATGCGGCTGAACGAGGGCGGGCACTTCGCCCCCGGCGGCTATCTGACCCGAGTAAGCAACAACTTTGTAGAGCTGTACCACGGGATCGAGGACATTCCCGCAGAGCACCGGGTATTCGCATATCCCCAGCTTTCTATCCGGGAGCAGATGGCAGCCTACAAAGAAATTATTGACGGCTCTGCCCGGGACACGGCCAAGCACCATATCATTCCGGGACATGAGGAGCGTTAGTGCTTCGAGACACTTTGTCCCAAAGCAAGGAGGTGGTATAGCTGATTGATGAAGATATTTCCCGGCGTACAATCGCAATTTCCATGAAGGCCAGCAAGCTGACCGCCCGGGGCCTTGCCTATGCGTTCCGGGCCGTTGGCCGTAAAATCGCCAAGGCACACCGGGAGGCGCAAACGCCCCACGGCAAACAGAGCGTGAAAAAGCTCATGGCCCACGGTACGGCCACCAACAGTATTGAGGTGGACGCACCCAAGGTATTTGACCGGGTGGCCCGGAAGTGGAATGTGGACTATGCCTTTTACAAAACCGGGCCGGACAAATATCTGCTTTTCTTCAAGTCTGGACAGGCCGACGCGATGACGGCCTGTTTTTCTGAATACTCCCGGAAGGTGCTGGATAAATCCAAATCCCGGCGCGTCCCCATCCGGGAACAGCTCAAACGGGCGGCGGATCAGCTTGCCAAGGAAAAGCCCCGCCAGAAGGAGCGCGTAAAGGAGGCAGCCCATGCGGACAGATAAGATCAGAAAATATGTACTCCCCAATATCCCGTATCTGTTCATCGGCTGGGCCTGCTTGAAAATGGGGACGGCCTACCGTCTGGCTGCTGGTGCAAACTTCGGGGAAAAGCTGCTGGGGCTGATGCAGACCATCGGCGTGGCCTTTGCGGATTTTTCGCCGGGGCTTGATCCCTTTGACTGGCTCATTGGCTTTGTGGGTGCTGTGGCTTTTCGGCTGCTGATCTACTTCAAAAGCAAGAACGCCAAGAAATATCGCCGGGATGAGGAATACGGATCGGCCCGTTGGGGCGGGCCTAAAGACATCCAGCCTTTTGTCGATCCAAAGTTTGAGAACAATGTCATTCTCACCGGGACGGAGCTTCTCACCATGAACACCCGCCCGAAGATCCCGGCCAATGCCCGCAACCTCAACGCCTGTATCATCGGATCGTCCGGCTCGGGCAAAACCCGGTTCTGGCTCACGCCCCAGCTTCTTCAAGCCCATTCCTCGTATGTGGTGGTCGATCCAAAAGGCGGCGTCCTCGGGCAGGTGGGCTATTTCCTGCAAAAAAAGCGTGGATATAAAATCAAGGTTTTTAATAGCATTGATTTTTCCAAGTCCATGCACTATAACCCGCTGGCGTACATCAAGAACGAGGCCGACATCCTAAAGTTTGTCAATGCGCTGATCTCCAACACCAAGGGAGAGGGCAAGGAGGGCGATCCGTTTTGGACGAAGGCCGAGACACTTTTGTATTGTGCGCTTATCGCCTATATCATCTTTGAGGGCCCCGCCGAGGATCGGAACATGAACACGCTGGTGGACATGATTTCCGGGATGGAGGTCAAGGAGGATGACGATGACTTTATGAACGCCGTGGACTATATGTTCGCGGGGCTGGAAAAGCGCAAGCCAGATTGTTTCGCCGTGAAGCAGTACAAAAAGTACAAGCTGAGTAGCGGTGTTGTATGCTCTAAAAGACTTCTTAATCAAGCGGTTGGGAAGTCTCTTAGAACACACAACCTAAAACCGAAGAAAGGAGCGCAAGTTATGAGAAAAAACGAGAAAATCACAGCTCTGTACGAACGACTGAGCCGTGATGACTTTGGCAAAGATGATGACCAACAGCGTGAGAGCAATTCCATTTCCAATCAAAAGGCTATGTTGGAGGAGTTCGCCGCACGGCAGGGGTTTACGAACATTGTCCATTTCACGGACGATGGCATTAGTGGTACTTGCTTTGACCGTCCCGGATTTTTGGCAATGATGAAAGAGGTTGAAGCCGGGAATGTGGAGTATCTGTGTATCAAGGACATGAGCCGCATGGGTCGTGACTATCTGAAAGTCGGTCAGATTATGGAAATCCTGCGTCAGCGTGGCGTTCGCCTTATCGCCATCAATGACGGCGTGGACAGTGCCAGAGGGGACGATGATTTTACCCCTTTCCGCAACATTATGAACGAGTATTACGCCAGAGACACCAGCCGTAAAATCCGTTCCACTTTCCAGTCCAAAGGCAAGTCCGGCAAGCACCTCACAGGCACGGTCATTTACGGCTATCTCTGGAACGAAGCCAGAGACCAATGGTTGGTTGACCCCGAAGCCGCTGATGTGGTCAAGCGCATCTTTGCCATGACGATTGAGGGCTACGGTCCGTATCAGATCGCCAGCAAGCTGAAAGAAGAAAAAGTCCTCATTCCGTCCGCTTACCTTGCCCAGCACGGCGAGGGCGTGAACAAAAACAAGACTTTCAAAGATGTGTACGGCTGGGGTTCTTCCACCATCTGCAACATTCTTGAAAAGCGTGAATATCTGGGACACACCATCAATTTCAAGACCCGAAAGCACTTCAAGGACAAGAAAAGCCATTATGTCCCGGAGGACGAATGGACGATTTTCGAGAATACCCATGAAGCTATCATTGACCAGCAGACCTTTGACCTTGTGCAGAAAATCCGTGGGAATGTCAGACGCTACCCGGACGGCTGGGGCGAAGCAGCTCCCCTCACAGGCTTGCTTTATTGTGCCGATTGCGGCGGCAAGATGTATGTCCACCGTACCAACAACGGCAAGCGTATTTCTCAATATACCTGTTCCCAATACAGCAAAGTCCCAGTTGGAAAGCTCTGCACGACACAGCACCGTATCAATGAAGATGTGGTACTGTCCCTTGTTTCCGAAATGCTCAAAGCTATTGCCGAGTATGCCAAGCATGACCGAGCCGAGTTTGTCCGTGTGGTGCAGGAAGCGCAGTCCAGCCAGCAGACGGCAGAGGTCAAGAAACAGCGGACACGCCTTGCCACCGCAAAGCAGAGAGTTTCCGAGCTGGAAGTCCTGCTCTGCAAAATCTATGAGGACAACATTTTAGGCAAGCTGTCCGACAGCAGATACGCCACTCTGGACGCTCAATACGAAAAGGAACAGTCCGAGCTTACCGCTGAAATCTCTGTTCTGGAAAAGGCTGTCAAGAGCTATGAGAAGCACGAAAAGGACGCTGACCGTTTTATCGCTCTGATCGACAAATATGAGAACTTCGACAAGCTGACCATTGCCATGCTCAACGAGTTTATCGAGAAAATCCTTGTGCATGAGCGTGACCGCAAAGGCAGTATACAGACCACACAGGAGGTCGAGATTTACTTCAATTTTGTTGGGCGATTCGTTCCCCCGGCGTTTGGAGAAGTGGAGCTGACCCCGGAAGAATTAGAGGAAATCCGCAAACGTGAGGAACGCAAGGACAGGCTTCATCAGAACTACTTGAAGCGGAAAGCCAGCGGAGCGCAGAAGCGATACGAGGACAAAATCAAGGGGAGAAAAAAGGCAGAAATCGAAGCCAAGAAAGCCGCTATTCGTGCGGAGGACATTGCAAAGGGCGTGTTCGTTCCTGTCAGCAGTTTACCGCAGAGAGAGCCGCAGAAAGGAACGCAGATTGCGTGAACATAGCTTGTAGGTAGAACAAAGATTATTTTATCCCGGAATGGTGGAAAAGTTCAAACTTCTATGATATAATTTGATTAAAAAAGATGTAAGTAACACTTTTCAAAGGCATAGTTTGCGGGAGGTAGCGATATGAATAAAAGTGATTTGCTTAAAGTTGGAAAATGCCTGCTCATTGGAATCATTGTTGCCATAGGAGGCACGTTCTTTAGCGATTTGTATGGAAACATTTTCAACGGATCGGGGGATTATCGTTTATCCGCTATATTTGGTATCGGTCTGTATCTTTGCATCGTTATTGTTACTTGCACAGGCTTGATACTTAACCGTTTGGATAAAGATAAAACAAACGACAAAGATGATGAACACACGGACGAGTAAGTTTTTATTTCCAGAAGCCGAGAAATCCCTTTAGGAACTAAAGGGCGCACTTCTATACTCTCTGTCGAGAGTAGTGCGTCCTGCGGAGCTTCATTCTCCGTCAGCAGAAGAAAACTGCATGACCGAGAATGTTGCGTCACTTCGTTCCGTCAAGGTGGCTACACCCCCTTGCGCCGCTAAAGCGGCTATCCCCTGTGGACTTGCCGTCCGCAAACAGCATAAAATGCTGTTCGCCGCCAGCAAGTTTGAAGGCGAATAAAATGAATTTTATGGAACAAGCAAATCGGAATTTGTGGAGGTGAGTAAAGTGAAGAAAAAAGCTACAATCGTGATAGTAACTATATGTGTATTGGTGGTAATAATAGGAATTACACTTTCAGCGTTTAGGTCTTCTGAAGTTTATAGAAAGAAAAAAGCATCTATAATGTGGGATTGCTCTGTGACTTGCATGGAAGCGTCAACATCCGAGAAATATGTGATAAATTATGCCGATTCAAAAGTTATATCCAAAACAGGAGCTTTGACGATTCAGAATAGAAATGATTTTGATATTGTAGTGCATTTACTGTGCGAGGGAGAACCAGAAATCGTATCAGACAAGATATCTTCAGGTGGATGCTATTCATTCTTGCAGGTTGCAGCCGATAAAGAATACACTGTTGGTATTCATGCAGCTGTTGATACGAAGACGGAAATAAAAGTGTTCGTATATGATGGTAAAGATACAGAGCCATATACGAAGTGATAGACAAATTCCAGTTTGTCTAACTGAACACAAAAACCGAATACCGAAAATCAGACCGTTGACTGGTCGCACTATGCGAAAAGTTGACGGTCTTTTTTTATCCGCAAAATCAAAAAAAGAGGTCAATTACAATGACAAAACCGAAAACCCTTGAACAGCTTCGAGCCGAAAAGGAACGAGCCGAGACGCAGCTTGCACAGGAACAGCACAAGCTGGAGCGTCTGGAGAACAGAAAGAAGTATC
>OGML01001177.1_pt1 | contig 23687 bp, 16 predicted proteins | sample 1572951 | NCBI WGS metagenome assembly OGML01 (sample SAMEA2581883, study PRJEB24529) | metagenome | biome: Human gut stool | place: China | collected 2011 | reverse complement strand
CTCCATGCCTCTGTTTAGCTTCAGGTCGTATACGTTCAGCGCCACGGCTTCCACCTTCAGGGTGTACATGGTCGGGTGCAAGTTGTACTCCAGCGTGATCTTCGAGTGCCCCTTGTCGCTTTTGAACTGGTTCACCCACAAGAGACCCGAATAATAATGGCTGGGATTGTCCTCCAGCGCAAACCGCACCCGCTGTCCCTTCAAGGTCTCGCAGATGGTCGTGTACGCGGTCTCCCAGTCCCAGCCAGCATAGTCGTTTTCGAGGTAGAACTCAATTTTTCCGGTGCGGTCATCGTAGGTAGGACGGTTTGCAGGGGTACGGCTGTAGTCCAGTGCGCCGTCTCTGCCAGGCACAGTCACGAATTTCGTCCGCTCAATGGGCGGTGCGATCACCGGCCGCGAGGAAGGGATCAGCTTCCAGTCGTCCCAGGTGTCAATGTAGTTGTCGCCTACATTTATAATAAGAGAATGGTACATTGATCCTCCTCACTTGTTGATGTATCCAATGGTGGACTGGATCGCGTTCCACGCCTTGCCTGCCGTCGCAAAGTTGCCCGCCTGCAAAGACGAGAGCTTTGCTGTGGTCGCGCCAAAGGTAAAGTCTTTCTGGTCCAGCTCATGCAGCGGGATCACTTCCTTCGTGCAGGGCAGCCAGTCATCGATACCGTGCGGCTCCGAGAGCACGTATGTCTCCTTCATAAAGTCCAGCCGGTCGGTGTCCACACCAATATCACACAGGTCTGCAGCGTTGATCTGCACACTTCCGGTGAAACCGCTGTACTTTTTCAGCTCGTCCGTGGCCTTCTTCAAAAGGCTGTCTCCCGTGGAATCGGTTCCTTCCACCACAAGGACGCGCTGGCACAGGCCGTACTTCTTGATGGATTCTCCGTTGTACGCTTCCCGCGAGATGGGGTTCGTGGTCTCCCATAAGAACCATCCGCTCTTGTACCAACCATATGCCTTCACCGAGTTCACGATGTCCCCGGCCTTGATGTAGTACGAAATGTCCAGCAGGTTCTTTCCAAGCTCGATCACCTGATCGGTCTTGTCGTTCAGTTTTGACAGATAGTCCAGATATCTTGTGTAAACGCGCACGCCGTCCACCATTTTGATTTCTTTGCGCAGGCGCAGATATCCGCCGTACTTTCCGGTCAGGCTGTTCGCCAGTACGCTCCAGCAGTCGCTGATGGCCTTGGTCTCCTTGTCCGTGTCGCTTTCCGGCTTTTCTATGGTCACATTTCCGGGCAGGAACACCTTGCCTTCGCCCTTGAAGCTGACGTGTTCTTCCGGGTCATCCTCCACGGTCAGCGCCAGTGCCAGCAGTTCGGGTGCCGTGTAGAACTTGTTCTCCACCTGACAGTCTCTGTCCTGCAAGTATCCAAACTCGCTCTCGCAGGTCACTTCCACGTCCAGCTCAAAGTTCTTTTCCATTTCGGTGATATAGCCCATAAAGATCTCGCGGCCGTCTTCTTCTATGCTGACTACCGGCTTTTTCAGCTCCAGCTTGTCGTAGAACGGGTTCGAGATGGGCACTGTAAAGGTAAACGAGCTGATCGCGTTGGCTTCCAGTGTCACTTCCGGGTCAAGGATCACCGGCGCATTCTCGTTGAACGGGTCGTCCAGAATGTTTCGCTCTGTCCAGTAGTAGCTCTGTCCGTCCGCCGTGCCTTTGATCTGCCCGATGTACACCACGTACCCGGATGAACGGATGCGGTTCACCTTGCAGCTTTTCCGGTTGGTGGTCCGGCCGTCGCTGGCTTCTACCGTCAGGGTATAGTCGGTGTTCCAGTCAAAGCTTTCCAGCTCTTTCTGTGATATTTCAAACCGGTATACTCCATTTTGAATTGCCGTAAACGTCCTGTGCACTTCGCCGTTCAGCTTTTCGGTCACGGTAATGGTGTTGCCATCTGCATCATAAACGCGGTACGGCAGTCCGAACTTTCCCCACCGCCCAAATACGCCGTTCATGCCAAAGTAGTTGCTCTGGATCTCCGGTCCGCTGTTGGCTGTCAGACATCCATTGTCGTCCACCGTGGCGTTCTCGTCCACGCAGAAACATACGAGAATATTCGGGCTGGAAACTCCCCCCTGTCCCGTTGTCGTATCCCAGTAGGTGTTAATGTACCCCGGCGACCCGGGGTCGGCACCTCTGCCGTGCTTCACGTAAAGGCTCAGCACCTCTCCGCGGGTGTCATCGCCATCCTCGTAGTTTTTGGTGCTTCGCGTGCTGAACACATACGTCCACAGGTCGTAGATGTTGCTTCCTTCGGTAATATCCGCCCTGCCGCCGCTCAGACTATCCTCAAAAAATCTTCGGATTCCCGTAAACAGCGCCGTATCTCCGCTGAAGTCTACTACCCTTGGCACAAAGAACCGCTGTTCTTCCAGCGTACCGCTCTCACTTGAACCATAATCATACCGGATCGTCACCGGCACGATGGTCTTCAGCGTGTCCTCACTCAGCCGTGCTGCGTAGGTGTTTTCCAGCCAGTTGCGCAGGGTCGGCTCGTTCTTCCACGAAACATCTTTCTTGTTGTTGCCCCACTTCACTGCGTCTTTCAGCAGGGTGGTGCGCATCAGCATGGTCTTGCCCTTGCCGTTCAGGTCTTTTTCGTAGTTGTGCTGGGCCACCACAAACTCTGCTGCAACGCCGTCCTCGTACACTTTCAGGGTATCACCGGGGTTCAGTTCTTTGATGATCGCCATTTTCTCACTTCACTTTCGCTGCAGTCAGCCGTCCCATCCGGTCATCAATGTAGCCAATGGCCTTTCTGCCGTTGATGGTCACGCTCATGCCCTTGATGCTCTCGGCCACGCCGTCCATGTGCCCGGCCAGTGCGTTGATGGCACGCAGTGTGTCCTCATTTCCGGCGCTCTTCAGTCCATTTTGAAGCTGCACTTCGGCATCGATCTTGTTTGCAAGGTTCCGACTCACGTCTCCGTCAAGGCTCAGTGATCTTGTCGCCGCAAAGGCATTGTCGATCTCGTCCGCACCTTCCAGCACGTTGGTCAGGTCCACCACGGGCACGATCTGGGGCGTGTACTCGTAGTCGTCGCCCATCACCTTGCTGATGGTCCCAAGCGCACCCTTCGCAATGTCCATGGCGTTCTCGGTCATGTCGCTCACGGCATCGTCCACAATGGGCGCATCTTCCTTCACGCCATCGCTGATGCCCTTGTCGATCTCCGAGCCAACGTCCTTTGCGCCGGTGGCCTTTTCCTTCTTCCGGCTGCTGATAAACCACGCAATACCGCCGATCAGCGCTGCAATGGCTGCAATAATGCCCACCACGATCAGCAGTTCCGGCAGCACCGCCAGTATGGAAGCGCCCAGCCCGCCCAGTGCCTCACCAATGCCGCCAATGGTAATGGCCGCACCGCCGCCTGCCGTGCCCAGCTGGCTCAGCATGGTCAACAGGCCTCCGCTTCCGGTCAGGGCGTTTTGCACCTGTCCCGCTCCATTTTGAAGTTTGGCCACAAACCCCATCATCAGCGTTCCAGTCTCCTGCAAAAGCTGCTGGCCCATCTTGGTGCTCATCAAGTCGATGATGGCGGTCGCAGCGGATACCAGCGCACCGGCATAGTCGCCCTGTATTGCGGATGTAATGGCCGAAAGAAACTCCGTCCCGATTTCTATGCCTTCCTCGCTGAACGCCGCACCGAACACCCGTTCCAGTGTCCCGCTCATCTCTTCGCCCATGGCTTCGGAAGCTTTCTTCCATACCTCGGTAAAGGCGTTGCTGATGGGCACCCAGTTCTTCTGGATGGCATTGGCAAGCTTTACCACCAGCTTCTTGCCGCTGTCGTCCAGATTCATGGCATCTGCCAGTGCCCCTGCAAAGCTCACCATAGAGCTGCGGGCAGAAAGCAGCTGGTCTTCGTAGCCCTTGCGCTCGTCATCGCTCAGATCGACCCGGTTACCGTCCGCGTCCAGCGTATAGCCTTTCTTCAGGATATCCTGCAGTTCGGCAGTTTTCTGCAGCTCTGCATTCATGTTCTGCAAAGCGCTCACCGTGCCCAGAATGCTGGTCGTGATGCCCTGATACTTCGCTTTTCTTGCCTCAGCGCTGTTCTCTCCGTATTCTTCCACAGCCTGCTTGTAGGCCTCTGCACGGTCTGCAATACTGCCGTCGTCGTAGACGCTCGTCAGCAGGTCCATGCGGCTCTGCATCCGGCTTTGTTCATCCTTGATGATGGAAAGCTGCGCATCCAGCTTGTTCAGGGACTGCTTTGCAATGTCATTTTGAAGCTGCAGGCTCTCGGTCTGCGCATCCAGATAGTCGTTCCAGGCTTCCTTTGTGCGCAGGTCGCTTTCGCCGTATTCCTTCCGCAGGGTCTCCCACTGCTCTTTCGCCTTGGCTTCTTTTTTCTGCTTCAGCTCCAGTTCGTCCTTCTGGTACTCAGTCTCCCGATCGATCTTGTCCAGCTTTGAGGTAGTGTTGCTGTTCTGGGCCGTCCAGAGGTTATACTCTTTTTCCAGTGTACCAAGGTCGGTGTCATACCGCTTCGTGATGTCTTCAAACAGGCCGGTGTACTGGTCTGCCTGCAATTTCGCAAGGCTGGTCTTTTCGCTCAGCAGGCTGGCGTAGGCTTCCTTGGTCTCTGTCTTGTCCGCGCCCCAGCGCTTCAGCATTTCGTCGTACTTTGCCTGTGCAATGGCCACCCGCTCGGTCTGGTTCGCAATTTCTGCCGCCGCGTTCTCCATCTTCTTCGCCAGCAGCGTGTCCTCGTCCGCACTATATTGGTTCTCGGTCTGCCACAGCTCGTACTCGCTGTCTAGTGCTTCCCGTGCCGCCTTGTTTGCTTCCAGCTTCGGCTTGTACTTTTCCTCGATCTGCTGGGCCATGGTCTTCTTCGTGCCGGAGGAGCCTTTTTTCTTGCCGGTGGTTGTCGGTTTTTTATTCCCGTCATCGTCCGGGTCCTTCTTTATATCTGCGTCAAGGTCTTCGGTGGTCAGTCCGGTCTTGCCGCCGGGCTGCTTCACACGGTAGGCCTGCATTTCTTCCTTGTACCAGCTATCAAAGCCCGGCATTCCCTGATATTCACTGCCGCTGAGCAGTGCATTTTGAAACTGACTGCCGTAGTTCTTTGCCTTATTCAACAGTCCCGGGAACAACTTATCCAGCCAGCTTCCGGCAGAATCCAGCATTCCGCTGATACCGTCACCAATGGCAGCCGTGCTGTCCGTTCCGGTCAGTCCTTCCTTGAAGCCCTCCGGGATGTATTCGCTCAGGTCTGCCATCCGTGCAGAGGGCGAGTGAATGCCCCAGAAATTGCGGAAGAATGTTTCTACGGTACTGCACAGTGTCGCTATACCGCCGGTCACAGCGTTCGTGCTTTCCGGACCGGTCAGGCCGTTTGCAAGGCCCTCGGCCATATAGGTGCCGTATTCCGTCATTTCCCTCTCATCCGCTGCTGTGTCAGCCGAGTCAAGCAAACTTCCAAGCAGTCCGCCTTCCACGGTAAACCAGTTCGCCGGGTTCAGCTGTTTGCCGATCAGTTCCCCAGCTTCATCTTTTTTCTCGCCCAGCCATTCCACAAACTGGCTCCACAGCTCTTCCAGCGCGCCTTCAATGCCGTTTCCCTCGCCGCCTTCTCCGCTCCATGCCCAGCCGATCAGGTCGATCACGGTCTGGATCAGCACTTTGCAAAGGGTCAGCAGCGCCGCGCCGATCGGCTCCGCGCAGTTGTTGATGGTATTGCAGATGGCTGTCAGGATCGCTGTCAGCGCCGCTTCAATGTCGTCTGCCGCGTTCACGATCACCTCGCGCAGCGGTCCTGCAAATGCACTCAGCACTGTCAGGATCGCAGCAGCAATGCTCAGCTTGATAATTCCGCCCGCAAATGCACTGAAGGCTTTGCCAAGGCTGATAAGACATGCCGAAAATACCACCATGCCTGCCGCCACCGGTGTAATGGCACCAACGGCAAACAAGCCCAGCATGATGCCAATGGTTCCGATCACTCCCGCAAAGGCTTCTCCTGCCGTCAGGCTGGCCAGTCCCTTAAAGGCCGGTGTCAGGATCAACAGTGCAGTGGCCAGCATCAGGCAGGCACCGGCTGCAGATGCCAGATTTGCGGAAACAAATCCCAGCCCCCAGCATCCTGCGATCAGTACGCCAAGTGCTGCTGCAAGGCTGAACACGCTCTTTACAATATCTACAAAGTCAACATCCGCCAGCATTTTGATAGCCAGTGCCATTTCGATCATTGCCGCGCCCATGGCCACCATTGCCACCGCCGCAGCCGTGCTCTCGGGAGCCTGCTTGCCAAGCAGATATAGTGCGCCTGCCAGCCCGATCAGCATTAAGCTCACACCGGCCATGCCTGCGCCGCCGGTGTCCGTCTCCATGGCTTTGCCCATCTGCTTTACCGCAGCCGCCATTACCAGCAGTGAAGCACTGGCGATCACCATGCTCTCTGCACCCTTTTTCATCCGCAGGGGGTTCACCTTCGTGTTTGCCATCAGCACCAGCAATGCCGCAATGCCACTCACCACAAGCCCTGCGCCCCGGATACCGTCCATCATGCGGTCACCAAGGCTTGCAAAGATCGCCACAGCCCCTGCCGCCATCAGCAGCGCCGTTCCCATTGCATTGATGGCAACCAACATTCCGCCCAGCTTCACAAGATACTTGATGATCTTGTCAAGGGTGCTCACGTCTGCTTTTCCCGCCAGCTTCTGCGCAAAGCCTGCTGCTACGGTCAGGATACTCATGGCAATGGCCACGCCATTGATGGCTTCCACGGCCCCGTCAATGTCAAGGCCGTTTGCTTCCGCTTTTGCCAGCGGGATCAGTGCCAGTGCAATCATGTCCACCGCCGCAGCCACAGCCACAAATCCGCCTGCCCCCTTCACGCCGCCAAGCTGCTTGTTGAACAGCGCCAGCAGTCCAGTCATTCCGGCCAGCATCGCTGCAATGTGCCCAACCGCTTCCACACTATTCTCTGCCTGGGCCGCGTCCATTTTTCCAAGCTTTGCAACCGTGTTCGTCAGCGCCGCCATGCCGATGCTGATAGCTACAACGGTCCCGATCAGTTTCGCCGTGTCAAGTCCTGTCAGGTCGGTGGCTGCCAACACTTTCAGTGCCACCACCATGCTGAACAATTCCGAGATCACGCTGGCCAAAGCCTGCACCGCCCGCGTTGGGTCGTTGATCTTCGCCAGCAGATACATACTCCCGCTGATTAACGCCACCGCCGTTGCAATGGCTTTCGCTGCAGTTGCGAGGTTGTTCGTGGTGTTTGCCTTCGTCCAGGTGTTCACGGCACCCGTCAGGCTGTTAAAGAAATCACCGATCGGGTTTGCCAATGTTTTCTTAAAGTTGTCGCTTGCCTTCTTCAGCAGCACCGTTGCACCGTAGATTGCTGCCGCCAGTGCGCCCACGTCGATCAGCGCCAGCAGCCGGTAAAGATCCACTCCGTCCTGCAGGTTGAAGAAATCCTTCACCGCGCTGAGCGCATTCCTGCACGCACCGCTGATGTCGCTCATAATGCCGGTCAGCGTTCTGCCAAAGTCCGCCAGCGCCTTTTCTGCCTTCTCCGACAGGCTCAGCACCACGTCCCGGATGTTCTCCAGCAGCGGTACCTTGCTGTCGGCAAACTCGTTCACCGTGTCCCCGGCACCCTTGAACCCGTTGAATGCACGGCCGATCAGTGCACCCATACCCTCAAAGGCTCCCAGCAGAATGCCGCCCAGCAGCTGGAACGCCGTACCGATGACGTTTCCTGCCGAAACACTGCCTATTTTGAATTTGTCCAGCACACTGCCCACGGCATCCACCACGGTGCCGAATGCGCCGAACTGCTTCTTTGCCTCCTCCATGCTTCCGCCGCGCACAAGGGCCTTCACGCCCTTCACCACGTCCACAATGGGGCTCACCAGAGCCGCAACAGCACCCACAAGGATGCCCAGCACGTCACTAAGGCTCTCTGCCTGTCCAAGGCTTTCGTCCACCCATGTCAGCAGATTGCCGATGCAGCTTCCAATATTCAGCAAAAGGTCGCCCATCGGGCTCAGCAGATCCAGCAGCTTTCCAAGGATCATAAAAGCAGTCTTGCCAACCGCCTTCACGCCCTTCAGCCCGATGCTCAATACACGGAATACGCCGGTAAATACTTTCTGCACCTTTTCTGCAGTTTCTTCGCTCAGCGCCATTTTCCCGGTCAGCTCGTCAAACCCCTTCAGGAAGTTGTACAGCGGGCTTCCGTCGGTCATGAACACGTCACCGAATCCGTCCCGGATCGGGCTCAATACGCTGTTGATGCCTTCCAGCACGTTCAGGATGCCGTTAAAAAAGTGCTCCCGGCCGCTCAGCTGGTTCATCTTACCTGCAAGGTCGTCCAGGTTCACACTGCCATTTTGAATTTGCTCCGCCAAGGAGTCGTAGGCATTTGCCAGCGCGTCCACCTTGTCCCGGTCAAACCCCAGCTTATTCAGCTCTTCGTCGCTCATGGCAGCACGCTGATGGTAATGCTCAGCCGCTTCACCAAGCACTTCGTACAGCTGCTGGGCGGTCACACCGCTTTCTTCCAACGCCTTCTGGAAACTGCCAGCCTCTTCAATGCCTTCCTCACTCAGCAGGCCCTGATTCACCAGTGCTTTCTGCAAAAGGCTTGTGTAGTTGTCTCCGGCGTCACCAAAGCCTTCCGTTCCCAGCAGCTGGTCAAGGCCGGAGTCGAAGGCGTTCTTTAGCCAGTTGTTCCGCCCGGCCGCACCGCCTGCGAACATGTTCCAGAACTCTTCCGCCAGATCGCTCCAGAATCCTTTTGCTTCCTCGTAGTTGCCAAACAGGATATCAAAGGTCTCCATCCAGCCGCTGCTCACAGCGTCCTTCGTGGCGTCCACCGCTTCGCTGAAGCTCTTTGCTTCCTGTGCCGCCTTAAAGGCCTTCACGGTCACTTCGTCGTACTTGTCAGCCAGGGCATCAATGGCCTGTGATGCCAGCATACCGGGATTCGCGTCCACCATCTTCTTCACGGCTTCGCTGAACTCGGCAAACTTGCCAAAAGCGGTCTCCATCACCTCTTTGTCAGCCCATTTTTTCGATAGCGTTGAGCTGAACGTGCCAACCGTCACATCGCCTTCTTTGATCTTGCCAAGCGCTACACCGGTTTCGATGATCTGCTTTTTCAGCTCAGCAGTTGCCACACCCGCAAGCTCTACCGATTTCCAGTCCATCAGGCTCAGATAACCCTGACTGTAACTCTGGTTCAGGTTATAGATCACGCGGGAGAACTCGCTTGCACCCTTGCCTGCATAGGCCGTGGCGTTTGCCATACCCATGATCATCGGGATAACTTTCTCAATGTCACCGCCGGACGCCGTAAGCTGTCCAAGGGATTGTGTCATGTCGGTAAAGCTGTAGCTTGTCTCGTCCGAAAACCACATCAGCTTGCTAAGGTAGCCGTTCACCTTTGCTATGCTCTTACCCGTCGCATTCATGATGGTCTGCACGCTGGCGGTCTTCTGAGCATACTTGCTCCAGCCGCTCGTCACCTGATCGAGGGAAAGGCTCTTTACCAGTCTTTCACCGGTATCCACGGCCTGCCTTGTAATGTGGCTCAGGGCCGCAACGCCCATCACTTCCACGGCCGAAAACTTTCCGCTCAGGTTGTCCAGCGCGCCCTGCATCTCGTCAAAGTCCACTTTGGCCGATGCATCGCCGATCTTTTCAAAGCCCTTTTCCGCGCCGTCCAGCCGTAAGCTGTCGTTCAGCCTTTCAAGGCTCTGCATGGTCTGGTGCACATTCTTCTCAAACTGCGCGTTGTCAAACCGCATTTCTACTACGCGCTCGTCCACTTCCTGGCTCACAGGCTCTTTACCTCCTTCCACAATTCATCGGCCAGAGCAGAAAAAATCGGAGCCAAGGCAGGGTTAATGTAATCTACCCCCTGCACATAGGCTCCGTTTCTTGTGCCATGTCCGTATTGTAAGATCACCGCAATGGGCACTCCGTCCACAACGTTGCCATTCTTCCAGCACAGCGTGGCCCCGCTCTTGTCCATTTTGATTTCGTAGCTCCAGCTTGCCGCCGTCTTTCCGGTGGCCTTCGGGGTGGCATCTGCAAGCCGCTCTACACCAAGCTTTCCGTATTTCTCAAGGATCGGTCGCACGCTCCAGCTCTTGATGTGGCTGAAAAAGGTCAGGCTTTTCTTAAAGTTGCCTTTCTGCCGGATCTCAATTACCTTGCTCAAAAGCTCTTACCCCCTCGAGTGAAACTTCGCCCTGCGCTGTGCATTCAGTGCCCGGATATGCGCCGCCTGCTCGTGTCTGCCCATCTTCTCGAGCGGCAGGTTCTCTTCACCGCAGGCCCGGATCAGTGCCAAAAGCCTGTTCAGGTGCCACTTTTCGCACTCAAATGGGATGCCGTAGCTTGCCATGGCGGCATAAAACAGGTCTGCCGTCTGGTAGCGTGCGCGCTTCTTGCCGCCTTTGCGGTCTTTAAAGGTCGCGGCCGTCATCGGGTCGCTCATATATCGTTGAATGGCCAGCCAGTCTTCCCGCCGCAGTCTTGCGTATACGGTCGGGTCCACACCCTTTGTCAGAGTCATGCATCGGACGAAATCAAGCGTTTCTTCGTGTGTTTTCTTCACGTTTTCGTCCAAGTACGGCTTGTGCCATTTGCTTTCCCATTTAGACAGGGAGAGCAGGCTGTATTCCAACCTCAAAGTTACCGGCTCGTCGTATACGAACATGTTTGTTCGCTCATCCCAGCGTTCTTCGCCGGGAATATGCAGCTCAAGCATTCTTTCACTCTCCCTGTGCTCTTAAATGTGCTCCTTTAAAAGGCTCCCTCTTAAAGGGGGCTGGCGCGTCAGCGCCTGAAGGAGTAAAAAAAATAAAGGCTGCCCGGAAATTTCCCGGCGCAGCCTCTCTCCGCCAAAGCGGCAAAATATCAGAGCTTATCAGCCCTGTTCCGATGCCACACTCAGCGCAGGCGCAGCGCTTGCGGTTGCGGCCATCTCCATAGCCGGGTTCTGCTTCGGCATGTCGGCGGGCATAATGCCGTTCACAAAGGAGCTTGCTTTGGCCTCGTCCGTCACCAGATCCATGTAGATCATGCTGTAGGCCGGATGTGCCTCAAACTCAGCACGGATGGTGTCGTTCTTCATGAACAGGCGGCCATCCGTACTCTTCTTGCCGTAGCTCTTCAGCACCACATCCTTGAACAGCTTCACCAGCTCCAGCTGGCTCTTCGCTGCAATGATCCTCTGGATGTAGGCACGCATGCCGCCCTCCATACTCAGCTCCATCTCGGTGATCTCTGCCTTCGACAGGTTGAAGTAGAAGTCCTCGGTGCGCTGGTTGCCGTCATAGTCGGTATAGGAAATGGTCTTTTTCAGCATCTTAATCTCTCCTTATCGGTTCATTTTGATTTTTTCCTCTCAGCAAAGCTCGCCCCTTCGGGAGAGCTGCAAGCATCACCGGCAAATGCCGGACTGCGCGATGAGAGGGCGTTTTTTACACAGCAGTCTTTACTGCAGCGAGCAGCTCGTCCGGGGTGGGCAGCTTTGCATTCTCGCTGTCGGTGCCGTACAGCAGGTCTTCCACGGCCTTCATCTGCTTTGCGGTCAGCTCAGTGCTGTCAAACTCTGCCACCGCCGCAGCCTTCAGGTCTGCAATGTTCACAGGCACGGTATCGCACTCCCAGCTGAAGGTCTCGGCATCCGGGCTGTCGTTCATAGTCTCGTGGCTCTTCTCAGCAGGCTTTGCGGTCGCATTCCACACCACATGGATGATGTAACCGGCATCGGGGTCCTGATCGGTGCCCACCTTGGTCTGCCATGTAAAGCCGAATGCCTTGCGCTTCTGCTGGCCGATGCGCATGCCCTTCACAGGACTGCCCAGACCGTCGCAGGGCTCAAACTCGGGCGGGTACATATAGGATTCAATGGTAAAGCCGTAGTCCTCGCCGGAGATCAGGCGGGCGTACTTCATGTTGTCAGCCCACAGGTCGGTAGGTTCTGCGCCGCTGGGGCTTTCCGTCACGCCGGTCAGGCCGTTCCATGCAGCGCCATTGTCGTAGCCCTCGCCATCGGCCTTGGGGTAAACCACGCCGTACGAAACACCGGCGTGGAACTTGCGGGTACCGTCAACGTCCCAATTCAGTTTTGCCATAGGTTTTGTCCTCCTTTATAAATAGGTATCAGTACCACACGCTGAATACGTCGTGGTATAAGTTGTCCGAAATAAAATGGCGGTCATAAGAAGCCTTTGAAAGCAAACTCATGGCCGCTGTCATTTCGCTGTCCGGTTTCGTGTCGATCACGGTAACAGAATAATGGAAGGTCTGGCGGTATACGCGGTCGTCAGCCTTCGGGCTGCGGATCTTTTCCAGCTTGTAGCAGATACAAGGGTATTTCATCCGCAGGTTTGCAGGCGGCTGGTAGTACACGTTTTCACTGCCGCACCGCTGTTTCACGATGCTACGCAAAAGCGCATCCAGCCCGGAGCGTCTTTCACTCAGTTTCGTTGCCATGCCATAACCCTCCCAGCGTCAGCACGATGCGCGGGTACTCCACGCTCGCGTCCGTCACCTTCCATTTTCCGCCGTAAAGCGTCACATACCGGAGATTGCAAAAGTGCTCCTGAACATACGGGTCAGCGATGACGCTTAGCGTGTTCGCAAGGCTGATATCATCGTTCACCTTGTCGCTGGACTGGTTCCTGCGCGTGTTCCGTGTCAAGTCGCCGTAGCAGTCACGCTCTGTCACGATCTCAGAGTGCACACTCAGCTCTGTCTCCTTGGTCTCCACGAAACCAAGCTTCCCAAACCACTTGCTCATAGCACTTTCACTCCATTTTGAATTTTCTGATTACTTTTCGGCAGAAGCAGCCCATGCCTGGGTCTTCACGGTCTCACCGGTCACAACGGTGATCACACCGGTCGCACCAAAGGCCACAGGCACCAGATAGTTTGCGTCCTCCACGATCACCAGACGGCCCTTCTTGAAGGCATCTCGGAATGTGGTATGGGTTCTTTTTTGACAGCTCCGCACGTTCTCTGCTCATTTTTCGCCCCTCCATTCATAGCCGGTCTGCTCATAGAGGAGCTTGGGTGAGATGTAATAGCTGATCCTGCCCAGCTTTGAGTTCATCTGCTGAATATCTGTAACGCGCTTTCCGTTCCTAGTCGCTTCTCCAATCGGTAACCACCCAGCGATGATTCCAGCTCTCACCCAAGCAGGATCTCTGCCGTATACTCGTGCTGCGATCCGTACAGGAACCGAACCAATTTCTAATCTAGCTTTATCCATTTTATCGTACTCCTTTTGTGTTACTCTAGGAGCGTCTAAATACGTTCCCAGGCTCAAAAGGATGATACTTGTAAAAATGGTCCCCCGCGTGCTGTTTTTTATCTTTTTCGCCCTGAAGGATTGACAAGCAAAAATCTATCGTTTAACCTAGAATAGCTTTTTCAAACAGAAAAAGCCCGGTTTGACCGAGCTTTTGAGTGAAAATGGCAAATTTATACAATGATTGAAGGAGGTTTCTATGTTAAAACTCTGTCCAGAGTGTTGTCTACAAGTGAGCGATAAGGCAGCAGCTTGTCCTCATTGCGGTTACCCGCTCAAATCCAAGTCATCGCTGCCACCAAAAAAGAAAAAACATATGCGTCTTCCCAATGGATTCGGCCAGATTTCCGAAGTCCGAGGGCGTAATCTTCGCAAGCCCTTTCGGGCAATGGTCACAGCCGGAAGAACTGATGAAGGCAAACCGATCGTATGCCCGCTCCGTCCGGTCGCTTATTTTGAAACGTATAATGAAGCATATGAAGCGCTTATGAAATACAACGCGCATCCATTTGACCTTAGCAATAAAACAACCATGCAGGACCTTTTTGATATGTGGCTGACCACGAAAGAGAAAAAAGTGGATTCTTCTACGATTTCCCGTTATAAAAGAGCATGGGCCTACTCCTCCTCGATTCATAACATGCTTGTCCGCGACGTTCATATCTCGCACCTGCAGAATTGTATTGAAAACGGAACCATCGTTTACGCCGGAGAAACTCGCCATGCACAAAACAATAATAAAGACTCAATGAAAAATCTTTATAATCTGCTCTTTGATTATGCAGTCTCCCGCGAACTCGTCGATAAAAATTATGCTCGTATGTTCACGATCGATTCGGGGTATGTCCGCAAACCGAATAGTCATATTCCCTATACCGAAGCAGAACTCGATCTTCTATGGGCAAATATAGACAAGCATCCTATCATTGACATGATTCTAATTCAGTGCTACTCTGGCTGGCGTCCCGGAGAACTATGCGACCTGAAAATGAAGGATGTTGATATGGATGTGGGCACATTTACAGGCGGCTTAAAAACAAAAGCGGGGATAAACCGAACAGTGCCGATTCATCCCCGAATTTACAACCTGGTAAAAGCCCGCTACGAAAAAGCGCTCGAAGCAGGTTCGCCTTATTTATTTTTCACGATCCGCCAGCGTGGTTTCCATCATCAGAACACCGTAAAAGGCGAAGTCACGCAAATGCGCTATGCCTCTTTTTCCGTGCAGCTTGTCAACGAAGTCGTTCCTCTGCTGTCACTGAACCCTGAACATAAAGGCCATGATGGACGTATTACTTTTGTTACAATGGCCAAAAAGTATAACATGGACGAATATGCCATCAAACGACTTGTTGGGCACCATATTAAAGACCTTACTGAACGTGTTTATACCCAAAGAAGCATCGACTGGCTTAAAAATGAGATTGAAAAGATCCCATAATTCCTTATACCGCTTTTGCATTTGAATACAGGGAATGTGTAGGAGTGACCCGATTTTGTCTACATTTTATCCAATCTGTAGATGCCGTATTTCACGTATTTACGTTCAATTCAGTCCAAAAATCAGATAGAAATGGTGTTACAAACGTCCAGCAGCACCGGGTCAAGCGTCTTGGTCATTTCAAGGGCTTCATCCACAGGGTAATCCACCAGCTTTTCGCCCCTCATGCCGACGATGCGGTTATACCTGCCCTGCTCCAGCAGGCACACGGCATGGTAGCCCATTGCAGAAGCGTTCACACGGTCACGCAGAGTGGGAGAACCACCGCGCTGGACATGGCCCAGAATGGTGGCGCGGGAGTCGATGCCGGTGCGTGCCTGAATCTCGTTTGCGATCTCCTGTGCATGGCCGACACCCTCGGCAACGATAATGATGAAGTGACGCTTGCCGGTCTTCTGAGTCTCAGCGATCTTATCCAGAATATCACGCTGCATGTCAAATTCCTTCTCCGGCAGTAGAACAGCCATAGCGCCGGAAGCAATTGCAACATTCAGAGCAATATAACCGGCGTTGCGGCCCATGACCTCGACCACACTGCAGCGGTCGTGGCTCTGGGTGGTATCGCGCAGCTTGTCGATCATCTCCAGCGCGGTATTCATGGCGGTATCGTAGCCAATGGTGTAATCGGTGCAGGAAATATCGTTGTCAATCGTGCCGGGCAGACCGATCATCGGAATGCCGCGGTGGGCCAGCTCACGAGCGCCGCGGTAAGAGCCGTCGCCGCCAATGACCACCAGCGCATCAATGCCCAGTTCACGGCATTTCTCTGCACCCTTGTCCTGACCTTCCTTGGTCTTGAATTCCAGACAGCGGGCGGTATACAGAATGGTACCGCCTGCAGAGATGATGTTCGACACACTGCGCAGGTTCATCTCAAAGCATTCGCCGTTCAGCAGGCCATTGTAGCCACGCTGAATGCCGATCATGCGGTAACCCTTATGCAGGCCGGTACGGACTACGGCGCGCACGGCAGCGTTCATGCCAGGAGCATCACCACCGCTCGTCAATACGCCAATCGTTTTGATCTGCTTTTCCATACGAGAGTTTCCCTCCAATTTGTTTCTTCATTTACCCAATGGTATCACAGCGCTCTCTATTTTAACGCTGTCCAAAGCACTTCACTTGCCTTGAATCATTATAACACAAACGCCTTATTTTGGAAACAGCCATCCCGCCGGATTTGCGTTAAGATTCGTGCACGGAAATGTCATTTTGTTGCAATGTTGTCCGTTCCGACCAGCCTTTCCAGCTCTTTGAACAGCAGCGGATGGCCGGATGCGTACAGATGGCGCGGCACACGCAGATACTGCTTGGTATCGGTCAGATACAGGAGCACCGGCATGTCCCCATCAAAAATGCCAAGCAGATTGACCACCTTTGCATATTCCCTGCTGCTGCGGGAAGGCACACGGATATACAGCTTCTTTGCTGCCGTTTTCATCGGGTCCGGCCTGCCGTTATCCAGTCGGGCCGGATCGTAATTTTCGATCGGGACGATGCTCTCTGCCAGCAGCTTGGAAGCTTCATCCTCCCGTACCGACAGTCTGCCATCGACCACGACGACTGCATTTTCGTGCAGTGAATCCCGGAAAGTATCCAGCACCTTTGGGAATACGATCACTTCCATGGTGCCGGTCAGGTCTTCTACGCTGGTAAAAGCCATCATGCTGTTGGACTTTGTGGTCATCATGCGGCTTTTTACCACCGCGCACACAATGCGCACTTTTTCTCCATCCTTCACATGGGCATCTTCCCCTGTAAGATCCTTGATGGTGTGGGATGCAATGCGTGCCGATTGTTCCCGGTAAGCATCCAGCGGATGACCGGACAGATAAAGACCGCTGACTTCCTTTTCCTGCTGGAGCAGTTCCTTATGGCTGTACTCCGGCAGCTGCTTTATTTCATAGTTATCCTCGGAAGCACCGCTCTGTGCTTCCCCGCTCATCACCGAGAACAGATCCAGCTGTCCATCCAGATTACGCCGAGAGTCGGTCTCAATGCTCTTCAGAATGCCCTCTACGGCCTCCACATGGCTGTGGCGGTTGTTGCCCAGATGATCGAATGCGCCGGCCTTGATGAGGCACTCCACTGCCCGGCGGTTCAGTTCATTGCCATGCATCCGCTTGCAGAAATCGTACAGGCTGGTGTAAGGCTTATTCTGCCGCCCCTTCACCACATTCTCGATCAGGTTGCGGCCCACATTTTTGACCGCATTCAGGCCAAAGCGGATCTGACCGCTTCCATCCGCCGTAAAGCCGCCGTTGGAAACATTCACATCCGGCGGCAGCACCTTGATGCCAAGGCGGGCACACTCGCCGGAATATTCAATAACCTTATCCGTGTTATCCAGCACACTGGTCAGTAAAGCCGCCATGAACTCACTGGGATAATGGCACTTGAGGTAGGCCGTCTGGAAAGCCACATAGGCATAGCAGGCCGCATGGCTCTTATTGAACGCATATGAAGCAAAACTGGACATTTCATCGTAGATCTCATTGGCCACTTTCTCAGAGATGCCGTTTGCCACACAGCCGGGGCATTCGTTGCCGGGATCGGTGCAGCCGTACACAAAGTGCTCCCGCTCGGCCTCCATGACGGCATGTTTCTTTTTGCTCATGGCACGGCGGACATTGTCTGCCTGACCAAAAGAAAAACCTGCCAGCTCCCGGAAGATCTGCATGACCTGCTCCTGATAGACGATGCAGCCATTGGTCACATCCAGAATGTGAGCCAGCTGTGGGGTCTTATAGCTGATTTTGTCTGGCTCGTGGCGGTTGCGCAGGTAGGTGGGGATCGAATCCATGGGGCCGGGCCGGTACAGGCTGATCAGAGCGATAATGTCTTCTAGGTTCTGCGGCTGCAGGCCCACAAGCACCTGCTTCATGCCGGAAGATTCCAGCTGGAACACACCCTCGGTGTCTCCCTGCCCCAGCATCCTGTAGGTGTCCGGGTCGTCGTAATCCAGCTTCTGGATGGAGAACTCCGGGTGGTGCTTCTGCACAGCAGTTTCCGCGTCATGAATGACGGTCAGCGTGCGCAGGCCCAGAAAGTCCATCTTCAAAAGGCCAAGTTCTTCGATCTCGGTCATGTTGAACTGGGTCACAGGCAGGCCGTCGTTGGTGGCCAGCGGCAGATAGTAGTCCGTAGGCTCCGGGGTAATGACGACACCCGCCGCATGGGTGGAAGCATGGCGGGGCATGCCCTCCACCTTCAAGGCCGTGTCGATCAGCTCTGTGACCTGCGGGTCGGTATCGTACATCCGCTTAAGTTCCGGCGATACCTCCAACGCACGCTTCAGCGTCATTTTCAGCTCCATGGGCACCTGCTTTGCCACAACATCTACCTGCTGATACGGAATGCCCATCACGCGGCCCACATCGCGGATGGCGTTGCGGGCCGCCATGGTGCCAAAGGTGACGATCTGAGCTACATGGTCGGCACCATATTTCCGGTTGACGTAATCGATCACTTCCTGACGGCGCTCGTAGCAGAAGTCCACATCAAAATCTGGCATACTGACGCGCTCCGGGTTCAGGAAGCGCTCAAAGATCAGGTTATAACGGATGGGGTCGATATCCGTGATGCCCACGCTGTAAGCCGCAATGCTGCCTGCGCCGGAGCCACGGCCCGGGCCTACCGGGATACCCTGACTCTTGGCGTAGTTCACGTAGTCCCACACGATAAGATAGTAGTTCGTGTAGCCCATCTTTTTGACCACGCCGATCTCGTATTCCAGACGGTCTTTGTTGGCCTGCGGAACATTGGGGCCGTAGCGGCGCTCCAGACCTTCCCAGCAGAGCTTTTCAAAAAACGCCTGATTATCCATACCATTCGGCGCTTTGTAATATGGAATTTTAGTGTGTCCAAAATCAAAATCAAAGTTACACTGTTCGGCAATTTTGGCGGTATTCTCGCAGGCTTCCGGCACCATGGAGAACAGCTCGTACATTTCGTCTGTCGTTTTGACATAGAACTCGTCGGTCTGGAACTCCATTTTATCCGCATCCTGAATGGTCTTGCCGGTCTGGATGCAGAGCAGGATGCCCTGCATTTTGGCATCCTCCTTGCGCAGATAGTGGGAGTCGTTGGTGGCTGCCATGGGAATTCCGGTCTCCCGTGCCAGCTTGATGAGCTGCGGCAACACAGTATTATCCTCTTCCAGACCATGGTCCTGAAGCTCGATATAATAGTTTTCCTCGCCGAAGAGGTCTCGATACCACAGCGCTGCTGCTTTGGCGCGCTCATAATCGCCCGCCAGAATGGCCTGCGGAACTTCGCCTGCCAAACAGGCCGACAAGCAGATCAGACCTTCGTGATATTTTTCCAGCAGTTCCTTATCAATGCGGGGCTTGGAATAAAAGCCCTCCACAAAGGCGGCCGACACCATTTTGATCAGGTTTTTGTAGCCGGTCTCATTTTTGCACAGCAGGATCAGGTGGTTGTTGCCGTCGATCTTATTTACCTTGTCAAAGCGGGTGCGGGTGGCCACATACACCTCACAGCCGATGATGGGCTTGATGCCAGCCTTTTTTGCAGCCTTATAAAACTGCACGCAGCCGTACATCACGCCGTGGTCGGTGCAGGCAATGGCGGTCTGTCCGCACTCTTTTACGCGATCCATCAGCTGGTCAATGCGGCAGGCACCATCCAGCAGGCTGTACTCTGTGTGGATGTGCAGATGGACAAAAGGCCGGGTATTGGCTAATGCTTCGCTCATGCTTTTGCCTCCTGTTCCAGATTCTGCCGCAGATTTTCGGCCAACGCCTCCAGCTTTTTCATCCGGTGCGACAGGCCGGATTTGCTCATGGGCGGCTCAAAGCAGCCGCACAGCGCTGTGAGCGAAAGATCCGGGTACTGCATCCGCTTGGCAGCGGCCTCCTGCAGTACCTCCGGCAGAGTGCTAAGGGCATTCTGCTCTTCCAGAAAGCGGATGGCCTTCAGCGTCTGCGCATTGGCACGGGCCGTTTTGCCAAGGTTTGCCGTATCACAGTTGGTCTGTCGGTTGGTCTGGTTGCGCACCTGTTTGAAGGCTTTTTGTGCATGCATTTCCTCTGCAGCGTTTCCAGCGCCCATAAAGCTGAGCAGCCGTTCCACATTGGCCCCGGTCTTGACGTAGATCAGGTTCACGCCGTTGCGGCGGGTGCGGTGCGGTGCAAACTCATGCTCTGCCAGCAGCGCTTCAAAGTCCCGTGCCAGATTGGTGCGGGAGGTAAGAAATTCCAGATTATATTCTTTCTGCGGATCAATGACCGTTCCACTGCACAAAAAAGCTGCGCCAATGTACGCACTGACGCAGGTCTGACAGCGGATAAGGCGGGGGTCGATCTGCAGGCTGGTCTCGCTGCCCGTGGTGCCGAACAGCTCGTGCACCCGGGCCACCTGCTCCGGCGCGCGGATGTTGAATTCATACAGCACGCCGCTGGGCCGCTGCTTGTGCAGGATCTCGCCCTGCACGCCGCAGCGTGCGAACAGCTGCTGGGCAGCCTGCACCGTCTCCTTCTGCTCGGTCTGCACCACCAGACCCTTTGCATCAAAATATTTGGCAAAGCACGCAATGCCATAAGCTGCCGCACGCACACAGCAATCCTTCTGGATGCTGCGCTGCGCGATCTCCTCCCGCGCGCGGGATGCAAAACTACTCATACTTCCTCGAATTCTGTCAGCGTTTGGCATCGCGGTGCTGCACGCCCGGCTCGTAGCCGAGCGAGGTACAGTATTCCGCGATCTTACGCGCAAATGTAATGGAACGGTGCTTGCCGCCGGTACATCCCACCGCAATGGTCAGCTGGCTTTTGCCCTCCTTGACGTACAGCGGCAGTGCATACTGCAAAAAATCCTCATACCGCTTGAGCAGTTCCTGTGCTTCCGGGTGGCTCATGACAAAATCCACCACATCCTGATCAAGGCCGGTCTTATGCTTGAGTTCCGGCACGTAGAAGGGGTTGGGCAGGCAGCGCACATCCAGCACAAGGTCTGCCTCCGGCGGGATGCCGAATTTGAATCCAAAGGACATCACGGTCAGGCGCATGGCACCCTTGGCTCCGCCATTTTTTGCAAAAAGATCGCAGATGCGTTCTTTGTTTTGTGCTGTAGAAAGCAGGGCGGTATTGATGACGTAATCTGCACGCTCCTGCAAGGGCTTCAATATTTTGCGTTCCTTTGCAAAGGCCTCCCGGGTGGAAATGCCCTCGGCAATGCTGATGGGGTGGCGGCGACGGGTCTCGCTGTAGCGGCGCATGAGTACATCGTCCGGGGCATCCAGAAATAGAATTTTATAATCCACACCCTGCTCATCCAGCTTGTCGAGCGCACGCTCGATCTCTTCGCTGGTGCGGCAGCCGCGCACATCCATGGAAAGAGCCACCCGCTCCAGCTGGCTGTCGCCCGCTTCCGAGAATGCAGTGATGCTGGGCAGCAGTCCGGCCGGAACATTATCTATACAGAAAAAACCGATATCTTCCAGCGCATTCATAGCCACCGACTTGCCTGCACCGGAAAGTCCGCTGACGATCAACAGCTCCATAATCTGATCTACCGCTCCTTTTTTGCTTTTTCCGTTATCGGACGACCCGGATCTCTTTTTCAAGGTCGTAGCCCGTCTTCTCCTTTACGATGGCGCGCACCTCGTCACAGAGTGCCAGCACATCAGCACAGGTAGCGCCGCCAAGGTTTACCACAAAGCCGCAGTGCTTATCGCTGACGGCTGCGCCGCCGTGGCGATAGCCGCGCAGGCCGCACTGGTCGATCAGCGCAGCCGCAAAAGCACCCGCCGGGCGCTTGAAGGTGCTGCCGGCGCTGGGCTTATCCAGCGGCTGCTTTTCCACACGCTTGGCCATCAATTCATCCATTTTTGCACGGATGTCCGCTGCGTTTCCGGGCTGCAGATGGAACTGTGCCGAGAGGATGCAGCCGCTGTTCTCTTCAAAAATACTGTGGCGATAGCGGAGATCCAGCTCTGCGGCAGGCACTTTTCTGACCTCGCCTTCTGCCGCAAGATACCGCACTGTGGTGAGCACGTCCTTCATCTCGCCGCCGTAGGCACCCGCATTCATATACACTGCACCGCCCACCGTGCCGGGGATGCCGTAGGCAAATTCCAGCCCGGACAGGCCATGCTTCAGTGCCGCCTTACACAGTGCCGCAAGGCGGACACCTGCGCCTGCGGTCAGGACTGTATCTTCCACCGCGATCTCTGCGTCCAGTGCCGAAACATCGATCACCACGCCGGAAAAGCCTTCGTCCGCAAACAGGATGTTGCTGCCGTTGCCCAGCAGGTAATAGCGGACAGCCTGCTCTTTGCAAAGCGCAACTGCACTGCAGAGCTGCTGCTCGTTTTCCGGCATGACAAACAGCTTTGCCGGGCCTCCGATTTTAAAGGTACAGTGCGCCGCAAGCGGTTCGTTCTCCCTGAACGGGATCGCTGCTGCCTGCAGTTTCTGCTTGAATCGTTCCATGATAACTTGCTCCTTTTGCGGTGTGGGATCAATCCATTTTATCGTCCAGACCCAGACGGATCAGCAGTTCACGCGCTGCGTTGTAACCCATCTTCTTCTGGCGGTTGTTGATGGCTGCAGTTTCCAGCACGACAGCCAGATTGCGGCCCGGTGAGACCGGAATGCTGGTGCTGGGAATGCTGACGCCCAGAATGTCGTAGTATTCGTTTTCCAGACCGGTGCGCTGGTAGTTCTTAGTGGGGTCCCATGCTTCCAGCTGAACCACAAGGTCAAGGCTTTCGCTCAGCTTGACCGCGCCCACGCCGTACACACGGGCCACATTGACGATGCCAATGCCGCGCAGCTCAATGAAGTGGCGGATATTCTCCGGGGCAGTACCCATGATCTGGCGGTTGGACACCTTGCGCAGCTCCACCGCATCATCTGCCACAAGGCGGTGGCCGCGCTTGACCAGCTCGATGGCAAGCTCGCTTTTGCCAATGCCGCTGTCGCCCAGGATCAGGATGCCTTCGCCGTACACTTCCACCAGCACACCATGGCGGGTGATACGCGGTGCCAGTTCCAGATTCAGCACACTGATCAGGCTGCCCATCAGTGTGCAGGTGGTCTCGTTGGAGCGTAGCAGTGCAACACCATGCTTCTGGGCCAGCTCCTGCATTTCCGGGAAGGGGGTCAGTTCTTCGCTGCGGCAGACGATAACAGCCGGCGGCTGCTGACGGAACAGCTGATCCAGCGCTTCGTAGCGTTTTTCCGGTGAAAGGCCGGACAGAAAGTTCATCTCGGCCAGACCCATGATCTGCAGACGCAGCTTATCAAAATAATCGTAATAGCCCGCCAGAAACAGACCCGGGCGGTTCACTTCGGCGATCTCCACACAGATCTGATCCAGTTCCTTCGGCGTATAGACAACTTCCATGCTGACACGGTCGGTCAGCGTTTTGAGCGAGACATTGAATGTGCCCATTCTTGTTCCTCCTGTGCTCCCCTTTTGCTGCACAGCCCTGCCTGCTGTCAGGTACCGTGCAGGATTCCTTCTTATTATTATAATAGAACGATCGGTAAAAAACAATATTGTGCGGGCGGCTTTTTCGCAGCTCTGCAAGAATGCACGCAGCAGCGCAGCCATGTACTGAGTTTTTACATTTTTCTTACCTTTACACGGATTTTACATTCCCTCGATTTTGGATTTTACATTGCATCTGTATACTCAAAATCAGGAGAAACACATCAAAAACACGTCAAACAAAAGTGAGGAAATCTTTATGACCATCTTCAATGTCTTTTCCCTGCTTGGAGGTCTTGCCCTGTTCCTGTTCGGCATGGACATCATGGGCAAAGCACTGGAAAAGCAGGCCGGCGGCCAGCTGCAGAAGATCCTGAGCAAGCTGACTGACAACCCCCTTAAAGGCTTTTTCCTTGGCCTGTGCGTCACC
>OGML01001153.1_pt1 | contig 24242 bp, 21 predicted proteins | sample 1572951 | NCBI WGS metagenome assembly OGML01 (sample SAMEA2581883, study PRJEB24529) | metagenome | biome: Human gut stool | place: China | collected 2011 | reverse complement strand
CGTCATAGTCAGAAAGTAAGTGGTACTGCTTGTGTTTGGTTATATCAAACTTATCTGAAAAGAATGGTCTGACACCACGAAGCTGCATGATACACTTGCCTCCGTCCATGACTGCAATCTCATCCTGACTCATCAATTCTTTTCCGGTCTTTTGGTAATTCAGACCATAGGACTGCGATGTACCCCTTGTATCAGAGGTGTTATAAAGGTCAATCGTTTCCTTACCCAAAACTTCCGCCAGCTCTTTGAGCGTGGTCTTTTCTTTTTCTCCGAGGAATAACGTGGTGTCACAATTCCCTTCAATCGTATCGGCGTTGTCCTTATAAATTGCCTTGAGCTGCGACTTTGACTGCAAAATAATAGAAGCTGATATTTCCCTGCTACGGATAGTAGCGATCAGCTTCTCAAACTTTGGTATCTGCCCGATGTTCGCAAATTCATCCAACAAGCACCTTACATGAATTGGCAGTCTGCCATTATATACATCATCTGCCCTGTCACAGAGCAGGTTAAAAAGCTGCGTATACATGATGGATACGATGAAATTGAATGTATCGTCAGTGTCAGAGATAATGACAAACAAGGCTGTCTTTTTATCCCCTAACATATCAAGTTCCAACTCATCATAACTTGTCAGGTCACGAAGCTCTTTAATATCAAACGGTGCTAACCTCGCACCACAGCTAATCAGAATGGATTTTGCTGTCTTTCCCGCAGCCAGCTTGTATTTTTTATACTGCTTGACCGCAAAGTGGTCTGGTTCTCTCTCCTCCAGCTCATCGAACATCAAATCGACAGGATTTTTAAATTCTTCATCGTCCTCCCTCGCTTCACTTGCATTTATCATGTCAAGCAGCGTCGTGAAGTTCTGTTCTTCCTCCACGCACTCATACCAGATGTAGCCGATCAGTGCCGTATAGTAGAGTTTTTCGGCTTTTACCCAAAAATCTTCCGTTGCCTGCTGTCCCTCCCCTTTGGTGTTTAAGATAATCGTGTTTACAAGTTTCAAAATATCCTTTTCACTGCGTATGTAGGCGAAAGGATTATAGCGCATGGATTTTTTAAAGTTAATGGTATTCAGGACTTTTATCCTGTATTTGTTTTTTGCAAGCATTTTTCCACACTCAACAAGCACTGTCCCCTTCGGGTCGGTGACAACATACGATGAGTGCATCTGCATCAAATTTGGTTTGACAAAAAATCTTGTCTTACCACTTCCTGAACCACCGATTACAAGAATGTTTTTATTTCTTGCATACTTCGGGTGCTTCGGTCTGCCGGACATCATCAGCCGTTCCGTTTCTGTGAGAATGATATTATTCTCAAACACCGGATCAACATAAGGTTCAATGTCCTTTGCAGTTCCCCACCTTGCTGAACCATACTCCACTCCCTGCCGGAATTTCTTGGCATTTTTGGCTTTCAGGTACACCATAAGACGGAGTGCTGCACCCCCGGCAATCCCAATCAGCAGATCTCTCGGAAAAACACTCGGCAATGGATTGGCAAACAGGTCATCCATGCCCTCCATAGCTGCCATCATCTTTGCAGAAGCGTCCTGCCCCGGTGATACTCTCCACAGCCATGCGAGCTTGTCACAGAAATAACCTGCCAGAACATAGGGCATACTCATAAGGACAAGTTTCTTTTTATCTACACTCTTGGTTTTCTCCTGAACGGTTTTCGGAATGGATTTCAGGTCTTTTATAATTCCATCTATGACTTTACTCATAATGACTGCCCTCTGTCCTTCTGGTGTTCCCTTGCCCTCTCCCTGTTCTTGTCTTTCCCTAATATCTGCCTGAACTCTGCCAGCTTCTCCCTGACAGAAATTCTTCCACGCTTCTTCTCATTAACTTTCACAAATTCCTTGAATGCCTGTGTGATCACATCGGCATCCTTGCCCTTGAAAAATACCATGTACTTCGGAGGTTCTGTTGTCTTATCTTTTTTCACAGCAAAGTCAACATTATATTTCTTTGCCACTCTCTCAAAAGACTTGATGTTATTGTCTGTAACCTCAATACTCGAAGCACCTATACCCTGACCGACCAGCTCTTTTACTGACATTTTCCCATGCGTTGCCTGTTTCCCGGCTTTCCGGTGTTCCAGATACATCTGCATGGCTTTTTTCAGTACATCCGCAGTCAGTCTGGAGGACTTAAAAACAAGGGCAATCGTTTTCTGTGTCACTTCCTCCTGCATGGTTTTCCTCCTTGATTTTTTATTGCTGCATTTCCGCTATGGTGGAACATACAGCCTGTGCAGTAAATATTTCATCATGCTCCTTTCCACTTCTGGACAATTTGTCCAAAAGTTTTTTAACGCAAAAAAGGGCAGCTACAAACCTTTACGGTCTATAACTGCCCTTACGCTGTATAGCTAATGCTTTTTTCTTCTTTTTTTATTTTCTCGTATTCTTATCTTTGCTTCCAATTTCTTATTTTTTTTCACAAGTTCATCATAATCTTCAATCTTTTTTCTCATTTTTATCATTTCATTTTCTTTCTCTTTATGTTCTCTTTCTAAATGGTCTTCCAACTCTTTTTGTCTGCGTTTTTCTAAGCAGCATCTCTTGTAATAAAAATATCCTCTTATTAATGAAATAATACTTGTACAGATTAGAGCACAAATTATCTCAAGTTTTATTACAAACAACAGAAATCCCAAAACTAGTAAATATAAGACTACTAATCTATCCGTATACCTTCCATGAAATTCTTTTGATTTTCTAATAAAAAATACAAATAAATATGCTAATATCTGATACAACACCTGTGCTAAAACCAATTTAAATATTTTTATACCACTAATATCCCCAACCAAATACAACTCTAAAATATTTGTACCAATTAGAATTACTCCACTTTTTATTATCTCTTTTGTAACCTCTTTATAGCTATCTTTATAAAAAAGACAACCAAAGAATACAAACATCCAGACAACCAAACGATAAGTATCATCAATAGTGTTCATATTTAATTGAAAATATACCAACAGCCACACACTTATTGACCAGCCAATATACGAAATTATATCTATTAAATCATTATACTTTTCTTTCACATTCTTCACCATCACTAGAACCTAATATTTTCATAACTCACAATATGTAAACTGTACAAAGTTCCGCATATATCTTTCCATCTTCCAACTTCACATCATCAAGTAACAATGCCTGAAATACCACCTCCCTGACACTCTCCAATTTTACCATAGAAACCTCTGTGTTTGATAGTCCCTCCGACTCATTATTTTCCAGTGCCAACGCTTTTCTTGCAGACAGGCAATGGGCATACAGCCCCATGATATATTTTTCTGACATCGGAAAAGCATAAGTATCTCTGCCCTGATAATTATATCGGAATTTTTCCAGTTCTTCCTCAGACATTGTAAAAAAGCATCTGACCGTTTCTAAATACACTTTTCCCTCATAATCCGGCTTATATTTTTTTGCCAGACGCTTGATCGTGGCAAAAATGTTCTTTCTCTCATAGGACAGTCTGGCTCTTTTAAAAATTGCCTGTTTTCCCCTCATATCCATGTAAACATTATTTCCTATCGTTTTTCCGGCAAATGCTTCATACTCCCCAATCCTCAACAGGTAGGAAAGCACCTGTATCAGCTTTTCTTGTGAAGCGATCACATGATAGCTGTCACCGCTAAACTTTATGTTCTCAAACTGCAACGGTGTACTACCTTTTTTTATTTCCCGTTGCATTACTCTGTCAATATCTCGTAAAGACTCCATTGTCCTCCCCTTCCAAATATCCTGCATCTTTGTGTCTGAACGGTCTGCCGCAACTATCATTCCATAAAACGGAAGCCAGCAGACACACCACAGCAATACCGCAATCCATAACTCCATTTGCACCTCCAGCACTAAGAAGAACAGCCTTGTACCGACTGCCCCGACCTTTGGACAAATTGTCCAGAAATTTTTAACACCAAAACAGGCAGTTACAAACCTTTCTATAGATTTATAACTGCCTTGCGCTGTTCAAATAAAATATCTTTTAGTTTTAATTCATTATATATTTTTCCATTTCTGTCTCATTCAAAATATGTGCCTTAATATATAATTTTCCTTCTTGTGCTGCTCTAAATAATCTATGATTTCCATCCAAAACCTCATAAATTCCATCATCAAATCGGACAATTATAATCGGCTTACTAATATCTGTTGTCATAGCATATCTTGAATTAACCCCATCATTTGGCTTGTATATATTATTAACACATACCTTTTCGGCTTGCTTTTCTTTATAATCAGCTATCAATAAATCAACATTACAATGTAATTTTTTCCCATTATGCTCCAAAATACATAATTGATCTGGTGGAAATGTAAATACACCATTTGCTTTAATCACCAAACTCATATTTTCCTCCTAAAAATTTTATTCCAGAAGATGAATGCTACATAGCTCCACATACCGATTTTCATTTTCTAGTATACTGTATCATTGAAATTTAGTATATCTGCCACTTTAATTAAAAAGTGACAGATGATAGTGTCGGATACAGTGATATCAGTTTTTCCCGTGCATCCCCTGTTTGGAAATGCCACTGTATCTTAGCTGTATCCCGATTACGTTCCATTTCCCATGCTGATAACTCACATTTAAGTTTGTCAAGGGTGGATATTCGACGCGAAAGACATTGGCGTGTCATTACATTAAGCTCAATTTCTGCCATGTCAAGCCAACTTCCATGTTTAGGCGTATAGTGGATTTCCAGTCGTTTTATGATCCTTCTTGCTTCTGATGGTGGAAATGCTTTATAAAGTGAAGCAGCTTTATGGGTGTTTAGATTGTCCATTACCAGTATGATTTTCTTTGCATCTGGAAACATTTCATCTGACAGATATTTGATTTCCATTGCCCAGTCAATTGCAGTACGGTGTTCATGGACACTCACATGGTGTCTGCCGCCAAGTGGTTCAACAAAAGCAAATATGCTGCAGGTGCCATTCCTCTTATATTCGGAATCCGTTTTCTGGTTGTCACCCGGACGAACAGGCAGTGGCTGCCTTACATCATCCAAAAGCTGGTATGGCTTTTCATCCATACAGACAACAGGGTACATCGGGTCATATGGGAGTTCATAAACATCAAGGACATCTTCCATGCAGGCTACAAAATCAGCATCTTCTTTTGACGGAATACACCAGTAATCATTCACGTGAGGTCGAAGTTTATTTTTTTTAAAGCCCTGCCGATGGTATCTTTACTGACTGGAACATCAAGTACAATTTTTGCCTGTTCTTCCAGCAGACGGAGTGTCCAGCGGGAATGTCCTTCCGGTGCAGGACTGCACGCAATTTCAATAATACGAGCCTCAGCACGCCCATCAAATTTTCTGCGTGCATTATCAGAATTGACATTCCGGTTCATTGTACAGATACCCTGGATGCCTTTTTCGGAATAAAGCTTTACAGTATTCATGATAGTAGCCATACATACACAATTTGTTTTGGCAGACTGTGCATGGGTAAGAACTTTACCGTGTGCCTCATCTAGATCAATGATAATCTGGCATCTGTTTCGAACAGTTTTGGTTGTTTGCTTTTTACGCATAACAGATTTTAGTTCCTTGAGTTCGTCATCCGTTAATGAAATATTATATTTTTTTGGTCTTGCCATCTAAAATCACCGCCGTTTCTTTTTAGTATATCATGAAACGGTTTGTCAGACCATAAAATTAATTAAATATCAATGATACAGTATACTAGTCTTATATCACCCAGTAACAATACCTAAATTAACATTTCCCTAACGCTTTCCTATTTTACCATAAAAACCTTCATAATTGGATAGTCCTTTTGTCTCAACATTTTCAAAAAATATCTGACCATTTCCAGTTACACTTTTTCTCAACCATTTTCACACCTCCATCACTAAGAGGAGCAACCATGTACCGACTGCCCCGACTTTTGGACTTTTTGTCCAGAAGTTGCCTGTGAAAATGCTGACAAGTTCCCATATCGCCCGGATAACCTTTACGATCAGCACCACGCCGCCGATCAGACCGCCAACAATACAATCCAGTGCCAGCACCCCGATTGTTCCGCTAATGCCAAAATTCTTTGGTATCAGCCACAAATACATTCTACGGATACCAAAAGGAAACCCCGTCAGTATCCAGTACAAAAACCAATCAAAACCGTCTGCTTTTCTACATACCGGATAACAGGTAATCAACCACAGTCCCGTCACTGATAACGGAATTATAACCTTAAACAATGCCCTTTTCACTCCATCCACCCCCATACATATCATGCTGCACTTCCTGTTGGTAATAATGGCTTATGGTGCTTGGTGCGTTATACAAAGCTGTCACCATATACGCCTTGATATTGTTTATTTTCGTTGTGGTATTTTGCATACAGCTAATCACATAATCCAGATGACTGGAGTTCAATTTTAAAAATTTCGACTTTACAAGTTCGTATGGATACTCATCGCCACCGATCCTGACCGTCTTATGCTTCACACATACAATTTCACAGATCACCTCATACAGTTCTTGATACAACTCCTTTTCACTATACTGGGCATACTTCATGTGATGCTCATACTCAATGTTTTCCTTGATGATTTCCATGTATGCGTTTGCACTATCCATCTCATCCATCCTATCCCCATCACTGTTTTCAGATTGATTGATAGGATTGTTATAGCTATTATTGTTATAGTTATTATTGTTATAATTAGGGTTCGGTTCTCGAACTTCTGCAAGTTCGATTTCCGAACTTCTTGAAGTTTGATTTCCGAACCTCTGCAAGTTCGATTTCCGAACCTCTTGAAGTTCGATTTCCGAACTTCTTGAAGTTTGATTTTCGAACTCCTTGAAGTTCGATTTCCGAACCTCTTGAAGTTCGATTTCCGAACTTTCTGAAGTTTGATTTCCGAACTTCTTGAAGTTCGATTTTCGAACTTCTGTGGAAACATCGGCATCAGAGGGACTTTGCTCATCATTTTCAGACTTTATACTTACCTCTAAAGTTGCAAAATTCTTCACATAAATAATATCCGGCTTGCCCAATCCCTGTCTTTTCTTCTCAATCAATCCAATCCCTTTTTTACTGTCAAGCTCTGCTAACACTTTGGCACATTTTTCTCTTGCACATCCCAAATCTTCCATGATATTCTCAAGCGTGTAATGAATATATGCCCTGTTTTCTTCATCAAACCAGCCATTCTTCCTAGATAATGCCATTCTGTCAAGCATAAGACCATACAGGAGTTTTGCATCACTGGATAACTCCCTGAACCTTTCATCCTTAATCAGCACTCTTGGTACTCGGTAAAAGGAAAACTGCTCCGCTTCAATGCCATAATAATAATCAAGGTTTAAACCTTTATCCATACTGCAATCCCCCTTTCATTGCTTTTTCTGTTTCCATTCATCCAAAAGCTGAATGATGATGTTTTCTATATCTTCACTGCTGTAATCATCAGCAAAATATTCTCGAATTTTATCTGCCTTGATTGTCACCTTGCGTTCCTTTGGCTTTTCTTCCGATAAGATCAGCCTGACCATTGCCATTGTCAGCTCTCCGGTTTTGCTATATTCCTTTAATTTTGCCGACTGCACCATATTTACTGCACACTTGGTATCTTCCATTACCACCTCTACCCACTGCTGTGCTTCTTCTGAGAGAAAAGATATATCAACGCCCTGTGAAAATCCTAATCTTTTCGTGTCAACCATTTCAAGAAGTGTATCGGAAAGCCTTGCAAGCCAGATATAACGCTGCACTTTCTTTGCATTTTCCCCGGCAGCTTCCCCGACTTCATCCAATGTGTTTTTACCAGACTTCCTTCCCTGATGTTTCATCGCTTCGTATTTCATCTTATAGGCTTTCGCCTTTTCACTCGGAAGAATATCCTCTCTCTGAATGTTGCTGTCAACCATGATAATCGTTGCTTCATCATCGGAATAATCACGCACAATAACCGGCATTTCTGATTTTCCGGCTCTCTGTGAACCATGTTTTCTGCGGTGTCCAGAAATCAGTTCATATCCCCCGCCTGTTCTCGGTCTTGCAATCCCCGGAACAAGCACACCATACTGCCTGATGCTCTCAACGGTTTCTTCCATCTTCTCATCATCGACCACCCGAAACGGGTGGTCTTTGAACTCATACAGGTCTTGTAACGGAGCATTGATAATCTGCTCCAGACCTGTCTGTGGCACTTCATTTGTACCAAATAAATCATCAAAACTGTTCAATTTTACCTTTGCGGCACTTCCTGTCTTACTCATTGCCAAGCACCTCCTCCGTCAATGACTGGTAGGCACTTGCCACTTTTCCATGTGGATCATGCTGATAGATACTCACACCTTCCGCTGAAATTTCCGCAGCCCTTACGGACATCGGAATACTTTCTCTGAATATCTTTACACGACTTCCATAGTTCTCAATCAGCAATGTACTGATGTCTTTTGCATAATTGGTACGGTTATCAACCATTGTCAACAGAATACCCTCTATCTCCAGTTTCGGGTTGATCTGACGCTTTACCTTTCCAATCGTCTTGATAAGCTGCTCCAGACCTTTTACTGGCAGATATGCCGCCTGTACTGGAATTAAGATACTATCCGCACAGGCAAAGGCATTTATGGTAATCATGCCGAGTGATGGCATACAGTCAATCAGAATGTAATCATAGCGGTCTTTCTGCTGTTCTATGTAAGTACGAAGTACCGTTTCCCTGCTCATAACATTTACAAGCGAGGTTTCCAAACCGGAAAGCTCAATATTTCCCGGCATAAAGTCTACCCCCTCCTCATGCTTTAAAATGCCGTATTCCGGGCTTTCTTCTTCATCATTGATGATATTTGACATAATCGTTGCAAGCGTAATTTCCAGTCTGTCCGGCTCCTGTACCCCAAGACTTGCGGTAAGACTGCCCTGTGCATCCGCATCTATCAATAACACTCTTTTTCCCTGCTTTGCTAATCCAATTCCTAAATTTCCTGTTGTAGTGGTCTTGCCAACTCCACCCTTCTGATTTGCGATTGCGATAACTTTACACATGATAAATTCTCCTATTCTTTGCTATTTTGCTGTTATTTATTGCTTTTCACGTTGCTTTTCTGCACTTCTGCATAAGCTCTGTAATATTTGTTTGTCCCCTTATTGGTATAGAGTTCTGAAAACTCCATGACCTCTATTTTCGGGTGACGCTGTAAAATCTTCTGAAACCAAACAATATCGTTCTTTGTTCCCATCACTCTGACTTTTAACATTAGTCTGTTCCTCCAAATAAGGCATACAGTTCCTTGTTGTAGGTTGCGTATTCCGGATAACGAATCTGTATCGCCTGCCAAAAATATGGTGCATAGGCACAGCAGAACAGATTTTCCACTGTGTACCTGTTGCACTCGTTTAACTGTTCCTCTGCATCTTTGTAATCATTGACGCTGGGTGTGCCATTGCAGTAAAGATTGAATGCCATTCTCACGACTTTCATACTGCCACTGGTCTGCCAGCCTTCATGCAGACATTCCGTCTTTACACATCCTGACTTAAAATTATAAATCTTATCCACATTTCTTCTGGTATCATCGCTAATACCAAGACAATAGCAAAGAGCTTTGTGGTACTCATCCTGATAACGTACCCTTTTTAACTGCTCATAGTAGAATTTTTCATGTGCTTCGCTGATAAATACAATCTCCTGTTTCTTTGCTCCTAACGCTGTGTTGTTCATATTCTTTTCCTCCTTGATGTCAAACGGATATTCGCAATCCGCTTTGCTACTTGCTCATAACACTATCTGTTGCTGCCGCACCATATAGTGTTAAATAATTGACTATAACAGAAAAGGACGAACTCATCTTCTAAAATGAATTCGTCCTTTAAGGCACAGTTATTAGGTTGTTTCAATACATCTTGATGTACTATTTCAGGAAGAAAAACCCTTTTATTCTTCTGCAAAAAGTTTCTGCTTCCGCTCAATCATCTCATCAATTCTCTCGATATACTGCGCTACATCCTTGACATTCTCGCATCTTTCGATTCGATGAGTGCCGTCCGGATTTGGCTCATTCCAGACACGTTTTGTCGAAGCTCCCGCTCCACACGCCACGATGGTCTGTTTCTCCTCCATGATCAGAATGTTATAAATTCCTGCTTTCCCCGGACTTGCGTAACCGACATTTTCCAGATTACCAGCCATGCTCTTCTGCCGATACAGATAATATGGTTCTAATCCCATCTCTTTTGCATATTCTGCGGTGAGGTTCATATGCTCTGTGGTGTTGACCATCTTGTAATCTTTATAATCTTCCTTAAACATGTTAAGCCGTGCCGCCCTCTTTAATGCAAGTGAATGCACGGTAAGATTATCCGGTTTTAACGCTTTTACCTGCTCTAAGGTATCCCTGACATCCTCAAGGCTTTCCTCCGGCAGTCCCATGATAAGATCCATGTTGATATCATCGAATCCAAGCTCTCTCGCAAGCTGAAAACTCTCCACGGTCTGTGCCACGGTATGTCTGCGCCCGATGATTTTTAATGTCTCATCTTTCATCGTCTGCGGATTGATGGAAATTCTTGTGATGTCCCATTTTTTCAACGTTTCTAATTTTTCCCTTGTGATGCTGTCCGGACGTCCGGCTTCCACTGTAAACTCCAGACAGTGTGACAGATCAAAGCTGCATCGGATCTTTCGGATCAGCCGGTCAAGCTGATATGGCTCCAGTGTTGTCGGTGTGCCCCCTCCAATGTAGATGGAATTCAGATGTTTTTTTCCAAATTTTACTGCTACATAATCCAGTTCTTTTTCCAAAGCATCCAGATAGCTGTCCACTTTCTGTCTCCAGCTCACTAATGGGTAGGATGTAAACGAACAATACAGGCAGGTTGTCGGACAGAATGGGATTCCGATATAAAGACTGTAGCCGTTCTCGTAATCGATCTTTTTTAAGATTTCAAGCTCACGCTCTGCGATATCAATGGAAAGATCGATTTTCTCATCGGATGCAAAGTACGTTTTTTGCATGTAGGATCTGATCTCTGCCTCCGTTTTTCCTTCCTCTAAAAATTTCATCGGGATTTTCGTTGGCCGGATTCCTGTCAGAGTTCCCCACGGAAGCTTTTTGCCCGTGATCTCTGATAATATCTGATAAAAATTCTGTTTCAGTTCGTTTTTCGTTTCCGTGCGGTCTGAAAAATCTACCGGAAAACTTCGGTCATGACTTTCCTGATTTTTTCCCTTCCACTCAATTTTTATCTGCTGTGGCTCATACTCCACCTGAAACTGTAAGGTGATCTCTTCCTCATATTTTTTATCTTCTGCCGTTGCACTCACATTTTCCTCCGGGAAAAATGCTTTGATGAGCGAATGTATGTCATACTCAAATTCCGGCTTGCTTAACTTTGCTAATATCATATTGTTTTCCTTTTCTGGCTGTGTTTCCTATTTTGATGAAAGTCTTCTTTACAGACGATATTTTTTCATAGTCAGTCTGTTATAAATATGGATTGTACATCCGCTCTGTTCCGATCGTTGTCATATCTCCATGCCCTGTATACACGGCGGTCTCATCAGGAAGCGGCATGAGTTTTTCCCGGATCGCATGGATCAGCTGGGATGCACTTCCCTTCGGGAAATCAGTCCTTCCAATAGAAGTCTGAAAAAGGCTGTCCCCGCTGAATAACGTGTTCTGATATGGGAAATAATAGCAGCAGCCTCCCACCGTATGTCCCGGTGTTAAAAATACCCGTATATGAAATCCTGCAAGATCTATTTCCTGCTCATCTTTTAAATATTCATCGGCATAGAACACAAGCTCGCTTCCCTGCCATCCGCTCAGATTCAGCTGCGGATTTTCCAGTGTCTCTTTTTCTTTTTCCTGCGCGTATATTTTTATATGCAAAAGATGCGCCAGCTCCCCTGCCCCTGTCGCATGGTCAAAATGTCCATGTGTCAGAAGAATTGCCACAGGTTTCAATCCCTGCTCTTTCACTTTCTCTGCAAGCTGTTTTGCACTTGCACCCGGATCAATGATCAGTACTTCTTTTGTGTCATCATTGATTGCAAAATAGCAATTGGTCTGTACCGGACCTACTACATATGTCTGTATACTTAATGGTGCCATATTTCTCTTCCTCCATAAAAAGATGAAAGAAACCACCTGAGCCAGATCAGCCGGTGGTTCTCTCAATATCAATAATACTGTCTATCTGACGAAGCTTGTCGATCACGCTCGTCAACTCTGCTTTTCCTTTTGTGTTAAATGAAATATCAATGGTTGCGATTCCCTGCTTACTCGTCTTGGAATGGATCGCATTGATATCAATCGCACGCTCTGTAAAGGCTCTTGTGATATCCACGAGAAGCCCGGTACGGTTATTGCAGAATACTTTGATCTCTGCCAGATAAAGACCGGAATTGCCGGATTCTTCATCATGCTGCCACTCTGCATCGATGAGACGTTCTCTCTCCATATCTGAAAGATTGATGATGTTGATGCAATCCGTCCGGTGAATGGAAACACCACGCCCTCTTGTCACAAATCCTACGATCTCGTCCCCCGGAACCGGACTGCAGCATTTTGAAAAATGGACTGCCACGTCATAAAGTCCCTTTACAATGATACCGCTCTTTGATTTTTTCTCCGGGACTTTTTCTTTATTTTCGGAGATTGTCTCAAGAACTTCCTCGTCTGTAATACGTGCAAGGTGGTCTTTCTTATATTCCTCGTACATGCGGTTTACGATCTGACCTTCTTTTAAACCGCCATGACCAACGGTTGCAAGGCAGGAATTCCAGTCGTGAAAACCATACTTTCGCATGATTTTATCCTGATACTCTGGTCTGTTGATATCGGAAAGGTTGATCCCTTTTGATTTACAACAGGATGCAAGCAGCTCTTTTCCTCTTATGATATTTTCTTCCTTCAACTCACTTCGGAACCACTGATTGATCTTATTCTTTGCCTGCGTGCTCTTTACAATATTCAGCCAGTCGCGGCTTGGTCCCTTGGAATTCTGAGAAGTCAACACCTCGATCCTGTCACCATTCTGGATCACATAATCAATCGGAACAAGCTTTCCATTGACTTTGGCTCCGATCATTTTGTTTCCGACCGCCGAATGGATGCTGTACGCAAAATCAATTGGCGTAGAACCGTTTGGCAGGTTTTTTACATCTCCTGTCGGTGTGAAGCAGAAAACCGTATCCGAAAACAGGTCGAGATCACTTTTTAACAGGCTCATAAACTCCTTGTTATCGGACATATCCCTCTGCCACTCTAAAATCTGTCTCAGCCAGCTTAACTTCTCTTCCTCGGTAACGGTCATTGGTGCTGCAGCACCGCCATTATTGCTTGCCTCTTTGTATTTCCAGTGAGCGGCGATACCATACTCAGCAGTGCGGTGCATCTCATAGGTACGGATCTGGATCTCGAACGGCTGTCCGGTCGGTCCGATCAATGTCGTGTGAAGTGACTGATACATGTTCGGTTTTGGCATGGCAATGTAATCTTTGAACCGGCCAGGGATCGGTTTATACATCTCATGGATGACACCAAGTGCCGCATAACAGTCTTTTACGGAATCCACGATAATACGGATCGCAAACAGATCATAAATCTGATCCAGCGTTTTATCCTGATTCTTCATTTTCTTATAAATACTGAAAAAATGCTTTGCCCGCCCATCGATCTGCGCCGGAATTCCGGCTTCGTGGATATGTTTTTTTACCTCTTCCACAAGACTCTGGACATAATCATCCCTGACACTTTTTCTCTGGGCGATCTGATGAACCAGATCATAGTATGCTTCCGGCTCTAAATATTTTAAAGACAGATCGTCTAATTCGATCTTAATTTTGGAAATACCAAGACGCTGGGCGATCGGCGCATAGATATCCATTGTCTCGCGCGCTTTTTCCTTCTGTTTCTCCGGCGTCATGTATTTCAGTGTCCGCATATTATGTAGGCGGTCTGCCAGTTTGATCAGGATCACACGGATATCCTTTGCCATGGCAAGGAACATTTTTCTTAAATTCTCTGCCTGAACTTCCACCTTATCCGCATCGTAGGACAACTGCCCCAATTTTGTGACACCATCTACCAGCAGTGCAACCTCTGCACCAAACTCCTGCCTGATCTCCTCATCGGTCATAACGGTATCTTCCACCACATCATGCAAAAGTCCCGCTACGATCGTCTCCTTATCAAGCTCTAACTCTGCTAAAATAATCGCAACGCACAATGGATGGATGATATACGGTTCTCCCGATTTTCTTACCTGCCCCTTATGTGCCTCGTATGCAATGTTGTATGCCTTCTCTATCAGACTGATATCCGTAGATGGATGATACTTACGGACACTGGCGATCAATTCCTGATATAATTTTTCGGGACTCTCAAACTCCTTCATTGGTTTGATACTATTGTCCTCTTCTTTTACGATTTTCTCTAATTCTTCTGATGAAAGTTCTGCCATGTAGATCACCCACTTTATCTATGCTTTTGTGTATAATATATGATTATATTTTATTTTCTATCAAAAATCAACGCTTAAACTTTGCATCCGGCTTCCATCACCATTCTATCTGATAATCTGACATCAGGACGCCGTCTATTTCCCGGTCACCGCAATATGAAAAGCCTAATTTTATGGCAAGTTTTTCAGAAAGAGTATTTTCTTTTTGAATCAGACAGTGCAAGAGATGTACCTGCAGCTCCTCTCCTGCATATTGCATGATTGCCTGACAGACTTCATAGGCATAACCCTGATGTTGAAAGGATGTCCGGATCGCATACCCCAATTCCATATCTCCATTTAACTCTTCCCGGTGTTCCACACCGGCCCTGCCGATCAGTGTGCCCGTTTTTTTCTCAAAAACAAGCCACATTCCATATCCATAAAAACGATACATATTTTCGATATAGGCTTTCTGATATTCCAGCTCTTCCTCATATTCATATAACCCCTCCATATAATCGGTCATTCCGGGTTCTGCATACATGGAAAAAAGGGCATCCAGATCAGAAAGCTCCAATTCTCTCACAATACAGCGTTTCGTCTCCAGAATCGTCCACGGGATATTGAAATGTCTCTCATACACGCGCTGTAAAAATGTCATATCGACTTCCTCGAATCCCTCAACGACCATATCGGCATGAAGAAATGTATCCGTTTCCGGCATCTGATAGGCAATCGCCGGAACATTCACATCTCTGGCAAGGTCTAAGAGAGACTGGTTCGAAGATAGAAAAATGATATCTCTGCTCCGCTGCTCTGACAGTTGATGACAGGCTTCCTCTTTTTGCATTAATACAAATGTAGTTTGTTTTGTTTCGGCAAGATTTTCCCTTAACAAAGAAACTTCCCGCTCCGGTATCTGCGACACCCATATCTGTTTTGGATACTCTTTCTTATTATAATATGGCAAACCTGTTCTCCTTATTGATTGTTATGCGCAAAACAACCGGTATCTGAACAGATACCGGTCGTCCTTTTAAAATCCATGAATTAATATGCAATATTTACATCGACATTTCCCTTGATTCCAGGAACACTTCCCTTAGATGAGTACTGCCACATGTTATATTTTCCTTTGTAATTGCAGGTTGTGTTGTACTGTGCAACCCAGATAAAGTAATTGCTGAATGCAGATGCATCAATCTTGTTGTTATACCAGCTCTTACTTGCGTAAACACCTGCTTTTCTTCCACCGTTTGCAATGGTCTTACAGAACGCAGCCACGCATGCTGTTCTGGTGCCTTTATCTAATCCGTTGGCACGGGCTGCTCCGCTTCCGTTCTCTGTATCGACAAAGATCGGGTAAGAAAGATTGTATCCAGAGCATAAGGTCAATGCCATACTTGCCTCCTCAACAGCTTCTGCCTCAGTTGTAGCCTGTGTGAAGAAGTAAACACCAACATTAATGCCGTTTGCAGTTGCACCCTGAATATTTTTCTTGAAGCAGGAATCCTCTACTAATGCTCCTGTCTGTGATCCGCGGTAACCGACACGGATAATTGCAAAATTGATACCTGCTGCCTTTACAGATGCCCAGTCAATATTTCCCTGATGGCTGGATACATCAATACCGTTCTTTCCGGAACCCTGCTGTAATGCTCCATCACTTCCGAAGTTGTAAGAGATACCGCTGATCACCTGACTTCCTGTTACACGCTGATGGTTGCTGGTATAGTAATATACTTTTCCATCAATGGTCTGCCATCCGGTGTAAACCGGCTCGGTGTAGTAAGTTCCGTTTGCATTGTAATCTGCCACGGTTGCTGGTTTTTTACACTCGGAATCTTTGTAAAGTAATCTACCGGATTTATCTTTTAACTGGGTTGTTGTATTTCCAGTAAAATCATTGACTGTAACTGTACATGTGATTTTCTTGTCATTTGCGGTTGTCTTTGTATCGCCCGGTTTTGATAAGTATGTGATCGTACCTGTAACAGTTGCACTTCCTTTTCCAACTGCGGTTAAGGTACATCCTGTTTTTGCTCCATTGGATACTTTTACAACTTTTTCATTACTGCTAGCCCATGTAATATTTGTGATAATATTGCCCGCGTCTGTCAATGTTGCTGTAAGCGCAATTGTATTTGCATTGTTAATGGTGCTGTTATATAAAGTTGCCGTCTGTGGTGCTGTGACGGATGCGCTGGCTGCGGCTGCAGCTTTTACCCATTTTAGTGTGTATGCTGTTGTGCCTGCTGCCACTTTGATCTTCGTGGAACCTTCTGCCAGTTTATATCCCTGTGCCTCATAAGAAGATGCCTGTATCTCAGTAGCAGTAACATCTACTGTGATATCTTCACTTTTGGATTCTTCTGCTTTGGTCTTTCCATCAGCTTGAAAGAAATTATGTGTTACCTTATAAGTAGCCTTATCTGCTGCTGTTGCAACCCACATGATGGTATATTCTTTTGCACCATTCTGAATGGTAAAGGTTGTACCATTGGAAGCTTTATATCCGTCATATGTTTTTGCAGATGACACCGTTTTCGCATCCTTTGCAACAGTTACTGTCTCTTTTTCATCTGCTTTGTCTGCTTTTGTTTTTCCATCGTTTTTATAAAACATATGGACAATGGTAATTTCATATTTATCTGGTTTCGTATCATCCGGCTTTGTCTCTGTACCATCTGTTTTGTCTCCAGATGTTCCATTCTGGCTACTGTTTCCACCAGATGCTCCCTGCTGACCACCTGTACTCTCACCACTTCCACTATTTCCAGAACCATTATTCTGACCACTGCCAGTTCCCTGACCACCAGTAGTTTCCGAACTGCCTTCACTCGGTGTTGTCGTTTCCGATGATTTTGGTGCTGTTGTTTCTGATGATTTTGGTGCTGTTGTTTCTGATGATTTTGGTGTTGCTGTTTCCGATGATGTCTCGGATGATGTAGTCACACCAGATGATTCCGTTCCTGTAGCATGGTATCCCACACGTTTTGCGGAAGCCGTCACTGCTGCCTGTGCAATGTCCACTTTTGTTGATCCACCAACGGAAGCAGTAGGGAAGTTGGAAGTATCCACATCTCCTGCTCCGACTTTGGATGGTGTGCAGGTGCTGTCAACCGTTTCCACTGTATCCTGAATAACAGCCTCCACCTCAACATTGTCTACCTCTGCATCCTCTGCCGGTGCTACTTCTGATGCGGATTTGATCTCGTCTTTGACATCTACCTTGGTGTATTCAATCTTATCCTTAACCGTTACTTTGTAAGAATTCTCTTTTGAGATATATCCGTCAATCTCATTCAAAGAGACATCATACTTTCCAGCTTCAATACTCTTTATGTAAATGATACCGTCTTTATCATCATCTGAATATGTAGTTGATTTTGCCTTTTTCTTGTCTGCCTTGATCGTGATTTCAAAAGGCTGTCCCTTTACATTTTTCGAGGACTCGTCCTGAATCTTGATCTTCAGATCCTTCTCAATAGAACTTCCGACCAATGTAACGGTTTCCGGTTCTGCCGCCTCTGTCTCTTCCGTGACAACCTCTTCAACTGCCACAACTTCTTCCGTCGGTTCTGCCACCTCTGTACTTATCACAACATCTGCCACAATTGGTTCCGGCTGATGAAAATGGTCATATAAAAAATATCCTCCTGTTCCGACACCGCCAACTGCTGTCACAGTGGCTACACCTGCTATGATCGCCTGTGTCTTTGTCAGTCCGCTAAGCAAAGTCGCAACCCCTTTTACCTTTCCGGCTGCGCCCTGAATTAAATTCAGAAAATTCATTCTCGTCTCCTCCTCGTCTGCATTTCCAATTACTTATCGTAAATTTTTCGCAATTCACTCTATTATGATAAAGAATATGTCTGTAGCAATTCGCTGCTATTCCTTCTTTGTAATCATGCGAAACTAATTATAGCATTTTCCCATATTATGTAAATATAATTTTTCTTATTTTTTCGGAAATTTTTTCCACCGGAAAATATTATTCTTATTTTCAGGGTTACACGCCCTCACAGTCAAATGCCGGGATAAAACTCTCCTCCGCTGTGTCTCCCTCCTGGATAAAACCATTTTCTATTCCGATCTCAATCGCATAATCCACCAGTGTCTCATATTCCTCATCGGTAATCCTGCGATTTAATTCCGGATACTTTTCCAGATTGGAAAGCGGGGTGAACTGGTTCATGATACTGATATAAATCATATCTCCGTAAGTTTCATGCAGATATTTTAAAATCTGCATGGAATCTGCCATACAACCGGGCAGTGTCAGATGTCTTACGATCGTTCCTCTTAAAATAAGGTTATCTTCATCTCCATTTACAAACACAGCCTTTCCTGTCTGCCGCACCATCTCTGCGATCGCTGCCTTTGCAACCTCTGCATAATCCGGAGCATGGGAATACTTTTTACTCAAAACCGGGCTCATATATTTAAAATCCGGCAGATAAATATCAACGTAACCCTCTAGCATTTTGATCGTGTCAACCGTCTCATAACTGCTTGTATTGTATACAACCGGAAGCGTAAGCCCTTCCTTTCGTGCCTGATCCAGAGCCTTCACGATCTGCGGCACAAAATGTCCCGGTGTTACAAGATTGATATTATTGGCTCTTTTTTCCTGCAATTCAAGAAAAATATCCACGAGCCGCTCCAGAGCGATTTCTTTTCCAACCGTTCCGTTTGCGATATTCTCATTCTGACAGAATACACAATGCAACGGACACCCCGAAAAAAATACCGCTCCAGATCCCGCATCTCCCGAAATGCAAGGTTCCTCCCAGAAATGAAGTGCCGCCCTCGCTACTTTTAAATTTTCTGTCTGCCCACAGATTCCTTTTTCACCCTTTTTCCGGTCTACAAGGCATTTTCTTGGACATAAATCACATTTCACACCTGCTACCTCTTGCTAAACACGTTATTTTCCGCTATTATATAGCAGTCAAAAAGATTTTTACAAAAAAATCTATCTTTTTCATTATAACAAAAGAAAAAGAAATGGATACTATTTTTAACAAAAGTTAATGAATTATTAAGGAGTAAACTATGAGTTTAAAAAATGTAATGGTCGCACAGTCCGGTGGCCCGACAGTTGCAATTAACGCCAGCCTTGCAGGTGTGATCCGTGGAGTCATGGCATCTGATCAGTATGAGACTGTCTATGGATCTGTAAATGGAATCCTTGGCATCTTAAACAATCATTTATTAAATCTGACAGAAATTATGAATGAAAATCCGGCATATCTGGATCGTCTGGAAACAACACCGGCAATGTATTTAGGTTCCTGCCGTCATAAACTGCCGGATTATCTGGATGATGATTCCTCATATGTTTTTATCTTCAAACAGTTTGAATTATACAATGTCGGCGCCTTCTTCTATATTGGCGGAAACGACTCTATGGACACCGTTTTAAAATTATCTGAATACGGCAGAAAAATCGGCAGCAATGTCCGCATCATCGGCATTCCAAAAACAATCGACAACGATCTGTGTGAGACAGACCACACTCCTGGTTTTGGTTCCGCTGCAAAATATATTGCTTCCTCTGTTTTAGAGATTGCCCATGACACTTTTATTTACGCAGTCAAGAGTGTCACGATCATTGAGATCATGGGACGTGACGCAGGATGGCTGACCGCTGCCGCTGCTCTTGCAAGAAACGGATATAATTCCGCTCCACATTTGATTTATCTTCCGGAAGTTCCGTTTGATACGGACGACTTCCTGTTAGATGTAAAACGTATGCTGTTTGAACGCAATAACGTTATCATTGCCGTATCAGAGGGTATCCGCGATGCATCCGGCAATTACATCAGCGCTTCTGAGAAGTCAGTCGATACATTTGGCCACAGCCAGCTGAGTGGCGCCGGAAAAACATTAGAATTCCTTGTAAAAGAAAAATTAGGTGTAAAGGTCCGTTCCATCGAAGTGAATGTATTACAGCGGTGTGCAGCCCATTTAGCATCCAAAACAGATCTTATGGAGTCTGTTGAATTAGGAAAAAAAGCCGTTGCGCTCTCCGAGGAAGGCGTAACAGCTTCCATGGTCACCATGAACCGTGTATCTGACGATCCATATACGATCGAATATGGATATGCCGAGATAAAAAATATTGCCAACGAAGCCAAATCCGTTCCTGCTGAATGGATCAACGCCGCTGGCAATGATGTTACACAGGAATTAATTGATTACCTCACTCCATTGATCCAGGGTGAATCCAATGTCACCTATGAAAATGGTCTTCCTGTTTATATGGATGTCAGTCATTTGACAAAACATCAATAAATTTTCCAATCTCAGCCCACGCTTTTCTGGATTCTGGCAGCATTTTTGCTGCCATCTGGAAAATGTGGAACATTCCATCATAAATACTAAGTCTTACTTTTACTCCCTGATGTCTCGCTTTCGAGGCAACGCTCACCGAATCACTTAACAGCATCTCATAAGAACCTACCTGGATGAGCATTGGCGGAAATCCTCTGAAATCCCCATACAAAGGTGAAATATAAGCATCCATCGGATCATGGTCACCCACATAGTCTTTGTTATAGATCAGGCTGTCCCTCGTATTTCCGAACAACGGATCCCTCTCATAATTGGTATCATACGATTCACCGCTTGCCATAAGATCCGTCCACGGAGACATTGCAACGATCCCACATGGAAGCTGCATTCCATGATCTTTCAGATAATGGCACAGTGCCATCGCAAGCCCTCCTCCTGCGGAATCTCCTGCTACAATGATATCCTCTGCAAACCAGCCCTGGTCGAGCAGCCACTGATATGCACTCACTGCATCTTCCAATGCCGCCGGATATGGATTTTCCGGTGCCACACGGTAATCGATGGTGAGCACACTCATCCCTTTGCTGACTTCATTGTAAAGTCCTGCAAACATACGATATGCGTTCCGCATCGCTCCGATATACCCACCGCCATGAAGCTGTAAGATTACCTTCTGCTTATTTGGATTTTCCTTTAATTCAAGCCACTCCATTGTGAAGTGCTCCATCTCGATAGTGGTCATGGTGAACATATCCGGGCATTTCCACGGCGGTTCGACCATTTTTTTCCGCAGTTCACCGCTTTTGATTTTCCTGCCGATCAGGTTATCGTTTGTCACATGCGCGATCAGGTCACGCATGACATTTCCTGCGATGCTCGCTTCGTTTGTCTCATGTTCTCTTTCTTTTTTCAATGTCAATTTTCTGATCATAAACCCTCTTATTCAAACTTCTGTCGTTTCCTTATCTGATATGGAATCTTCTCTTCAGTTCCACCCTGGCTCTTCTGTCACCGATGATCAGCGTTCCAAGGAACAAAAATACAGACGTTCCAAGTGCCGCGAGCGCCAGATACGGCACATAAATAATTCCAGTCAGATACAGAACGATCGGAACAAAACTGCATAAAATCATAAAAATCTGCCACATAATATAACTCTGCCAGTTTCTCCGGTTTACACACATCAAAATCAAAATTCCTGCATCAACTAAAATGATCGCCGCCGGGAACACGTATCGTACCGACCATCCCCGGTAACCATTCACAAAATCGATTGCGATCAATATCAATATGGCAATTAAAGTCAAAACAATTGTTTTGGCAATATAGCCGGTTTTCCCAAGGATTGCAAACCGGACAACCAGATATCCGTAAAAAAAGATCAGACCGGTAACAAGACTCCACGCCGTCTCAAAATCACCGTAATGATTCACTACAACTAAAACCGCCTCTGCCACGATCGCCACGAAAAGATAAATCCGCGACAAAAGCATCATCCGTCTTGTTTTGATTTTAACATCGGGATACATATTTTCCACCTCTATCGTAGGCTCTAATACGGAGTGACAGAGCGGGCAGCGCTCCGTCTCATCCAACACTTCTATATTACATTGTTTACATCTGCTCATCTCACACCATTACTTTCCTGTTTTTTTCTATCCTGATCCATTCTTCTTAATCGGCAGTTACACCATTTGTATCTAACTCTACCTCAATTCCGTCTGCTGCGATTTTGCGGAAAAATCCCCGCTGCACGGAAACATCTTTCAGATCAAAGCTGAATGAGAACACCAGCGTACTTCCATAAGAACAGATCGTTCCCTTCAAATGCTGTCCCTTCGACATTGCAAGAAATGCATGGAACATCTCCACATATGGGCGGTATTCCTCATCCACACCGATATTTCCGATATTTGTGATCGTCGTTGTATTGGCAAGTGCAGACTTTGTATACACAAGCTTCATTGCAATATTTTTTAAGAAAAGCGGTACTGCACGCGCAGCAAGCATTTTCTCATTGGATACATTATAGGAAAACAATTTCTCCAGATGCTCCCTGTTGATCTGGCTTCTCAGATTATCACGCACGATCACCAGCACTTCCGCAAACGTGTAGACTTCCTTTGTCGGATGAAATTCTGCCGACACCATGACAAAGAAATTTTTCGTTGTGATCGAATTAAAATACGGGCGCAGATTTACCGGAACCGCCACGCGGATCGGACTTGCGGACGGCATTCCCTTCATACACTCCGTATACACACTCCAGATATAAACGGAAACAAGATATTCATTGATACTGCAGCCATATCTGTGACATACCTCTTTCAACTGCGGAATCTGCATATACCCATGCATAACGCCAAATTCTCCCGGTCCCAGATGCTCTCCCTTTAACAGATATGCCTTTTTTGTCTGATAGCCTTTTGCAGAACTCTTCTTATAATTTTTTAAGAAACTGTCCTCTCTGTTTAAAGATGTACCACTGTTTAAGGAATCCCCCACCTTCTCCTTCAGTTCCGGGTGCGCAAGACGCAGATACTGGTAAGTTAACTCTTTCAAAAAGTTAATGCCGCCCATTCCATCGGTCAGCACGTGGAACACTTCCAGATTAATTCTGTATTTATAATAAGTCACGCGGAACATATAACTGTGGTTTTGATTCTGCTGGATATAACGGCACGGAAAATTGCTCTCTTCACGTACTTTCGGTGCAGGCTTTCCATTCTCCTCAAAATAATACCAGAATACCCCCATGCGAAGTCTTAAATTAAATCCATCCATCTTCGGAAGGACAATATTTAACGCCTGCTGCAAAATATCAGGCTGTACAAGCTCCGTCAGTGTCACACTGATGCGGTAGACATTGCTCATATTCTCTCCTGCGATCACAGGGAAAAGATGTGCCGTGTTATCCAGCCTGTCCCACCGGATCTCCCGGTAGGCTTTCTTTTCTCTCTTTCTTTTCTGTTTTTTATTGTCTATTGTAATTTCTTCTGTCTCAGAAGTCACGGTCTTTTTCTTCATTGATTAACTCCACTCTTTTCATGCTTCCTTTGATTATATCTGAATCTGTCTTAAAATACAAGTTTCCGGTTCTGTCTCTGCCAGATAATGAATCGTCAATTTCACAAAAATTTAACAAACAGCATTATTGATTTTTCTTCAAGTTTTTAATAAAATATCTTCTGTGGTATCTGGTCTATCCAGAGACAAACTTAATATTTCAGATATCAAACTTCAATAATAATTGTGAAATTCCCTAAAACATAGAATACTTGACAAAAAATCAATATTACTAAGAGAGTTTCACAAACACTTATTCATAATAGACAATTGCGAAACTCTTAAAAACGTAAATTGAATTGTAAAAAATTGACAAAAGACATGAAAGACACTGGGGAGCCGCCGGCACTTAGAAGGCAGGTACAACGGTAAGTTGTGCCTGGCTTCTTAGTACCGTTGCGAGCGACACGTAGCGAGAGCGTGTCTT
>OGML01001142.1_pt1 | contig 24483 bp, 18 predicted proteins | sample 1572951 | NCBI WGS metagenome assembly OGML01 (sample SAMEA2581883, study PRJEB24529) | metagenome | biome: Human gut stool | place: China | collected 2011 | reverse complement strand
AGCAAATATAGTAGTTATTGCATTACTTGCATTAATAGCATCTGTTGGTACACCAGCAGCGCCAGGTGCAGGAGCAATAATACTTTTCACAGTATTAACTGGAATGGGATATAATAATGATGCGGCAATTCTTGCTTACTCATTAATCCTTGCAATAAATAGACCAATAGAAATGTTAGTAACTTCTTTAAATGTAGTTGGAGATGCAGCAACTAGTGTAGTAGTTGCAAAGTCTGAGGGAATGCTTGATGAAGAAGTTTATAATAGTGAAAATATAATGCAAGTTATAGAAAATTAAAATATATAATTCATATTTAAATAAAGTGTAAGGGAATAAAGATTTTAAAAAACGGCAATTTAGTGGAATAAATTCCAATAGTTGCCGTTTTTGTATTGAAAATAATTTTAGATATTAAAATACATTCTTAGTAATCCTAAGATTAATAGGTGAACTGGATAAAAACAATAATTTAATATTTTAGATTGTTTACCACGTTTTCCGTTATATGTAAGAATGAATCCGAAGCCAAGGGTTGCCCAAACTTCTTTGAATATAGAAAGATATCCGAATATAGATGATAAAATTGGCTTATTATAAAAAATATAAAAGAAATAAACTATTAAAATTGCATGATAATCATAATCCACAGAAAGAAACATAGATATAAAACACATTATGGTAACTATAAATAATGAAATTGTATACCATATAATTCTAGGTGATTTCTTTATTTTTGTTTTAATTATATCAATAATCCAAATAGTTATTAATGCTAGTGAAAGTGAAAAAAGAACATTATTAAATCTGGGATTAAAGAATGTCTTAGTTACAAATAGGTCAAAAGGTACTTCTGAAATTATAGCAAATCCTAAAAGATATAATAAATAATTTTTTCTGTTTTTTGTATTAAAAAAACCTTCTACTAAAAGAAAAGCAAAAATAGGAAATGCTATTCTTCCTAGTACATCAAAAAGATTGCTTATTTTTAGTAATAACCCTTCACCATTTAAGTTTGGGTAAATTAATGCTTTATTTACATGGTCAATTAACATTGATACAAATGCAATGTATTTTAGCTGTGCACCAGATAATATTTTAATTTTATCTAAGGTACATTTTTGGGGGGATGTTTGTATCAAATATCATCATCCTTTCTGTATTTTTATACTTAATAAGTTAATTGTTTTTATATATTCAAATAACTTAATTACTGTTGGAATATATAACATGTTGAAATTATTATATATAAATAGTATTATTTTATCAAGATAGTTATTTATTCTAATATATAAATCAAATATTAAATATTTAATGGTTACTTTTTAGGGATTAATATAATAATCAAAATAAGTTTTAAAAGTAGACAAACTTATTCTATAATCATATCAAAAATTAAAACTTACCGAAATCTAATATAAGAATTATATATTTACAGAAACTTAAAATTTAAGTATAATTAAAGATAATTTTTAAATTTATATTATTAAATTGTTAATAAAGTAAATTTAATTGGTAAAATGTTAATTATTTAAGGAGGAAATAATATGAGCACAAAAGAAAAAAAGTTAGCAATTGCTTTAGCTGGGGGATTAATAATTTCAAACTTAGGTGTAGTAACTGCTTCTGCTAATACAAATGTATTAAAGGAAGCTTTAGTAGAGCAAAATAAACAAAACAATTTTCCTACTATAACTCAACAGACTGTACAGTTTGATAATAATAACTCTAAAGATTTGGTTATAACTGGAGTTGATTACTTTAAACAAGAATTAACCCAATTTACTATTTCTTATGGTGAAAATAGATACAAACTTAATGTTGATAAGCTTGTATATAATGATAGTGAAAAAACATTAACTATACCATATAAAGAACTAAAAGCATTAAATTTAACTAACGGAATGTATCCTTGTGTATTAATGTTTTCAGATCAGACACTTTCTGTTGGAGCAATAACAATTAATGTAATTAATAGTAATACTTCAATAAATAAACCAAATGTGCCAGAACTACCACCATCAAATGGAGGAGAAGAAGTTAAACCACCATCAAATGAGGGAGAAGAGGTTAAACCACCATCAAATGAGGGAGAAGAAGTTAAACCACCATCAAATGGAGGAGAAGAGGTTAAACCACCATCAAATGAAGGAGAAGAGGTTAAACCACCATCAAATGATACTCAATTTGAAGTTACAATTGATAAAAATAACCTTAAAGCAGTAGAAATTCCAAATTTTATTCCAAATAACTCTAAAGTTGAATATGTTACTATAAATGGTAAAAAGTTACCGGTGATATATAAAAACTTAAGAAGTAAAGAGGATATATCTTCAGCTCCTGCTGTTTATATAATTGATGATAAATTAGTCCTTTCACCTGAGGTTTTAGAATATATAGGATTTGAATCTTCTAATTATGATATAAATCTTGTTTTAGAAGATGGAAGTATAGTTTCAAAAACAATAAAATTAGATATGAAAAACGATACTGAGAAACCAGTAGAGCAACAAAAGCCAGTAGCGCCATCAGAAGATAAAGAAAATGAAAAAAATCCTTCTTCTGATAATAAAAATGAATCCTTAGTAGGATCAAGTAATGATTCTTCAAAATTACCACAGACAGGATATGTTGTAACTAGTGGACTTATAGGAACAATAATTACAGGAATTGGTGCTATTTTAATTAATAAGAAAAAGTAAATTTTTTATAAAGTTTAGTTAAAGTAAGTAGCTTAGTGATAGGCTACTTGCTTTCTTTTTATGTATAGGAAATTATAAAAATTTGAATTTGTAAAGCAAGTTATATCAATGGATTTCAATATTTAAAGCTATAAAATTGATACCACGAAGTGGGCATAGTGATAGCCCTTTTGTTCTTGAAAAATTTTTCATCTGTAAAGGGAAGTTTCATTCAAGTAGGTGAACTCCAAGTAATAACAGAAAATGCAGTAACTAACTTTTATAATAATTTTGTAAAGGTTTCAGGTGTTGGAAGTGTAAGCAAAGATAATATTAAGTAATACACTAAATTGGTCATGGCTAGCACTTATTTTTATGATGCCATTGCTAGGTATATTAATTGGAATATTATCATTGTTTGGTCAAGAACCGGATAGTGTAATAAAAGCATTTACAGAAACAGCAGACTGGAATTTATCTATAAAGATACTAGCACAAAATCTAAATATGATTGACATTACTATATGAGAAGTGATTGTAATTTTAATTATAAAGAATTAGAATATAAATCATTAATATTTAACGCTGGAAACATGAATGATGCTATATCTAAATATATATTGAATAGGATTTTTAGTAGTGAGGGAAAACTAAATATCAAATATAATGTAAAATGTAATATATATTAAAGTAAAAATTTGTATCATAGGTGAATAATATATGAAAAAGGTTATTAATGAAGAGTTAATTTATGAAATACTTTCTGTTGTAGAGGAAATTCCAAAGGGAAAAGTAGCTACATATGGACAAATTGCTAGGCTTATTGGAAGGGATAAAAATGCACGTCTTGTTGGAAGGATTCTTAGTTATTCAGAGTTTTATGGGAAATATCCATGTCATCGTGTAGTTAATTATGCTGGTAGGCTAGCACCAGGATGGAAGGAACAAAAATTTTTACTATTAGATGAAGGTGTATTTTTTAAGAATGAAAATCATGTTGATATGAAGAAAAGCCAGTGGGATTATTAGGAGATATGGATGGAAGAAGGATACAGTTAGTTTTGTACTAGCTATTTTTTCTATATCTTTTCTTTCTACTTCATATAATTCACTTATTTTACCCATTAAAGAATTAGCTCTAATATCGTATAAACATATTTAGTATTTTTATTATTCCTTAATGAGAATTATTAGACATATGATAAAAAAATAAATCATAAAATAATATTATTTAAGTAAAGAAAAAGGAAATATCAGTAAAAGTTATTTTTCAATATAGCATATGTTAGGGGGAATTTAAAATTAGTAAAAGTAAGTTTGTTATTTGTATATTAATAACGATGTTTTTAGTTGGGATATTAGGATATAAAATAGGTGAAAAAATAAAATTAAATAAGGACTTTGTTGATAGTATTGAAAATTATAATAGTAATGAAGTTAGTGAAGAAAATAAAAATGAACAAACTAATGAAGTAGATGAAAATAAGGAAATTGCTGAAAAATATGATGACAATGAGGAACATGACAAACAAACTTATGAAGAAAGTTATGATATAGAAAATGATTATTTAGAGAAAGAGAAATCTATAGGAAAAGTATTAACAAAAGGACAAGGCTTTTTTAGGTATTATAGTGCCTTAATATCAACATTAAGGTCATATGATATAAGTAATATTGATAATGCAAGAGTTGTATATAAGTTAAGTGATGAATTATTAAATAATATGTATCAAGCTTTTAAGAATGATTGGAATAAAGAGGATTTTGATAAATTAATTGAAAGTCAATTAAAATGGATAGAAAAAAAGACAAAGGTAGAAGAAGAACTTAAGAATTGTGATTTAGTAACATATCAAACTTTAATAGAGATGACATTGGATAAGTGTGAAGAATGGACAGAATATTATAGATAACATTTGTTTAAGATTAAAATAACGGAAGTAAAGATAGATGTATTTAGATTAAAATAAAGTTAATATATTAAAAATTTAATGAGAGATAAATATGGGGGAGGAAATAGTAAGTTTAGAAAAAATACATTATCAATTTTGGAATGAATTTGTTAATAAAGTGTTTAATGACTCAGAATTTAAAAATGACTTTAATTATAGGAAATCGTGGAATAAGTCATACTATGATTTATTTTGGGGAAATAAAGACCTTCATTTATGTGTAAGACATAATATAAAAGAGAGTTATGTTTCAGTAGAAATATATATAACAGAAAATGAAGAAGTATTTAATTATTTACAAACAAATAAAAATGAAATAGAGAAATTATATGGCAAAAAACTTACATTTACTAAGGCTAAAGGTAAAGTAGGTAAAGCAAAAAAGATATATGATGTATATATGGACGGAGAAACTAGTGAGAAAAATAATTGGAGTAAGTATATAAAATGGATTAGAGATACAGCATTAAAAATGAAAAAATAGTTGAAATATTTTATAAGAATCTAGATAAAGATATAAATTTTAATGAAATTACATATGAGAGAGAAGTAATATCAATACCAGCAGCTGATACTATTAGTTTAATATATAAGTATGGTATACATGCACAACCCAATGATAAGGTAAGATACCCTTATAAAAAATCATTATTTTATACCTTTAGAGAAAAGAATGGAGTTATGACTAAGTTATATGAGCTAAATACAACAATTATATTAAATCCAAATAAAATTTCAGAAATAGATAGTTTAGATGTTGATATTTTCATAAAGGAAAGATTAAAAAACTATATAAATGAGAGAGAAAATAAATTTTCTTTTGATGATAAAGAATCGGAATATAAATTTTATATTTTAAATAATCCTATAGAATTGGTTAATGAAATAGCACTGCCTAATCAAAATAATCAATCTTATTTTACAATTGAAGAAGTATTTAGTGGGAAAAGATATGTTGATAGATGTAATTATAAAACTAATAATACAAGAGAAGATTTAATTAATATAATAAAAGATAAATCTAAAGTAGATTATTTAGAAATTAATGTTGAAGATTTTGATTCAAATATAGAAATAGAAGAAGGAAAAACAATAACTAAATTGGTAGAGGTTAAGAAGAGAAATTCTTTAGCTAGAAAGTTGAAATTAGAAGAGTTTAAATCAATCAATGGAAAATTATATTGTGAAGTTTGTGGTATAGATGATGAAATTGTTTTGGATGTGCATCATGATAAAGTGAGTGTAGCCAATATGAAAGAGGGGCATATAACTAAACTTGAAGATTTAAGGTTGATTTGTGCAAATTGTCATAGAAAAGTTCATGGACTTAAGGTTACAGTTGATAGATTAATAGAAATAAATAAGGGTATTAATTTTAAGTAAGGAAAAGTACAAACAAGATATATTAGTTAAGGGGTATTTAGAAGAATGAAAATTTTAAAACCGCGAGAGTCTTTGAGAGGGACGAAGTCACTCGCTTGCTACTAATTAGTAGTTAGGAAGTTGGTATTATTATGTTTAGAAAAGTAATATTTATGCTACAATTATTAATATATGAAAAATTTATCTTTATAAAAAAGCGACAAATAAAAAAAGGAGATCTACATGGCAGTATATTTAAATACAAATAAAAATCTTGAAAATTATAAAGAATTATATAATGAAGAGTATTTTGTAGATAAATCTAAAATTATTTCTTTAATAAATAAAAAAATAAATACTAAAAGTAAGTATTTATGTATAACAAGACCTAGAAGATTTGGCAAATCATCAATAGCAAATATGCTTGGTGCATATTATTCTAAAGCTGTAGATTCTAAAGATATATTTGATAATTTGGATGTTAGTAATTGTGAAAGCTATAAAGAGAATTTAAATAAATACAATGTAATAACTATATCTTTCACAGATGTTAACAATAATTGTAAAAACTGTGATGAATATATTGATAGAATTATACAACTTTTAATTCAAGATTTAAAAGAAGTTTTTCCTAATATTAAAATTAAACCTAATTATGCTATATGGGATATTTTAAATGAGTTAAATGAAAAGTTTATTTTTATATTTGACGAATGGGATTATATATTTAATAGAAATTTATATTTAGAAGAACAAGATAAATTTTTAGAATTTTTAATGAAACTTTTAAAGGATAAAAGTTATGTAGCTTTATGTTATATGACAGGAATTTTACCAATAAAAAAATATTCAACAGGTTCAGCTCTTAACATGTTTGATGAATATACATTTTTAAAAGATAGAATTTTTGATGAGTATTTTGGATTTACAAGTGAAGAAGTAATTAGCTTATGTGAAAAGAATGATGAAATTAAATTTAGTGAATTAGAGAATTGGTATAATGGTTACCTAACAATAAAAGGTAAGAAAATATATAACCCAAGATCGGTAGTAAAGGCATTACAAAACAAGCACTGTGAAAGTTATTGGACAAATACTGGAGCTATGGATGAGGTGGCAGAGTATTTTAAGTATAACACAATGGAAAAGAAATGCAACTATTTTTTTTCATTGTATGGCATTTTTATAGCAAAACGCCATCTGTCACACGTTTTTACGTGGAACAGATGGCGTCCGTTGCCTGTTATTTTATTCTTTTCAGGTTCCCATACTTGCAAACAGGGCAGCTATCTCATCCGGGCTTAATGCCTTATTGGGATCTGCCGGTTCTTCCGGCTGAAGAGGTGCTTCTTTTACTGCTTCCGGCTCTTCAATCGGCTCGGGAATATCCTCCGGTTCCACCGTTTCTTCGACAGGTTCCCCGGCTTTATCCGCATTGTCGTCATTGCCCATATTTGCAAACAGGGCAGCTATTTCATCCGGGCTCATGGCGCGGTTTGGATCGGACAGATCCGGCATCGGCGAAAGTTCTTCCTCCGGCAGGTTCTCATCATTCGCTTCCTCAACGATCGCATCCTCCGGAATCGGGTCCGGTTCTACCAGTTCTTCTGCTTCCTCAATGGATTCTTCCGGGTCCGGCGGGATAATCTCATCCGCTGCCATGACCGGAGGCTCTTCCTCCGGCTCAAAACTCTCTTCTTCCGGTATATCCGGCAGAATCTCCGGGTCCGGCTCCATACTTTCTTCCGGCTCCGGTGAAATCTCCGGCTCCGGTTCCATACTTTCTTCCGGCTCCGGTGAGATCTCAGGCTCCGGCTCCATACTTTCTTCCAGATCCGGCGAAATCTCAGGCTCCGGCTCCATACTTTCTTCCGGCTCTGGTGAAATCTCCGGCTCTGCCGGTATTTCTTCCACATGATTCTGCGGTGCCGGCTGTGGCTCTACAGGTGTTGCCACAGGTACAGAAACCTGCGGCTGGGAAACAACCACTTTCTGACTGTTCATAATGGTCTGATTCAGGCGCAGTTCCATATCTTTCATTGCAATAATGATTTCCTGCAGCTTTGCGGCTATCTCTTTATCCTGTGAATGTTCCTGTTCTTTTCCATCCTTCTGCACCGAAGAAATTTCATCCTTACAGGCTGAAAGAATCTCGTCCTTATAAGCACCCGCAACTGTACCGAACCCATCCATTCCTTTCTGGAACGTATCAAACCGGTCGATCAGCTGTTCGTATGAATTCATCAATGCATCGGTATTCTCATGGGACCGCTTGATAATTACTTTCGCTATTCCCTTCTGTGCATTAACAATTTCCTCTGTCGGAATCTTAGATGCCTCTTCCATGTATGCAAGCTTCACCGATATTTCCTCAAAATATTTTTTCAGCATGAGATATGATGCCTTTTCCGACTTGAAAATACTCTCATACTGTTCCTCTCTCCGGGCATATTTTGTCTCATATACTGAAATCACGCCTCTGATTGCAACATACAGGCATATCAGATCTGCTGCTGCCAAAACAGCCAGAACAATAAACATCTTCGGGAAATTGACTATGGCATACAACTCTGCCATAAAAATAAACGCAAACAAAAGTATCCCGAAAATCATCTGCATCCTTGCTTTCGAATCTTTATTCTTCATATGATACCGCTCCTTCCATGAGCCCGCTATTCTAACCACTATGCAAAATAAGCTCTAGTATGTTATATTTTACCATATTGTGTCGATTCTCACAAGGTTTGTTGTTTATTTCTGCCTTCTATAATACGTCATTTACAATCTGCTCTGCTGTCAGATGATTCTCTTTTAATACCTCATTTACATCATACCGGTCAAGGAATTCTTTTTTCAATCCGTAATTATAGACTTTCATATCACTGCTTCCATAAAATCTTGCGATTTTTTCTCCGAAACCACCATTCAGGATGCCATCTTCCAGCGTAACTACCGTGTCATGGTCTGCCTTCAGCTTCTCCAACAGTCCCTTATCCAGTCCGGTAATATAATACGGGTTGATTACCGTTGCATGAATACCTTTTTTCTCCAGCATTTCTGCGGTCTGCAGTGCCAGGGAATAAAATGTTCCGAGTCCGATCAGTGCAATTTTGCTTCCTTTCTCCGTTACCTCATAGGTGTTGAGCTGGCTCCAGTCTTTTGTGACTTCTCTGCCATCCGAAATCATGTCTCCGCCCGGAAGTTTGATCGCAACCGGCATTTCCTTCTGCTCCACACTCCAGTCAAGCATTGACAGATATTCTTCCTTTGTTGTCGGTGCCAGATAAACCAGTCCCGGGATATTGGAAAGCATCGGAATATCCTGCAGTCCCAGATGGGTAACATCCGTCATGCCAAATACCGATCCCGTATACACAACAATCGTTGCCGGATTCCCGTCAATACACAGATCCTGTGAAATCTGGTCATACGTCCTCTGGATAAAGCTGGAATACACACCGTATACCGGCTTTCCACCACCTTTGGCAATTCCGGAAGCAAGTGCTACCGCTGTCTCCTCCGCGATTCCCACATCTACAAACTGCCGGCCGGCCTGTTTCCTTTTCTCCTGCGTAAATCCGAGAATCGTCGGGGTTCCGGATGTAATTGCAACAACTGTCGGATCCTTTTTCATCTTTTCAATCAGATATTCACAGGTCACCGAAGAATAATCTTCCACTTCCGGAAAATGGGATTTTCCGGTCTCAATATCAAATGGAAGATGCCAGTGCCATTCTTCCTTATGCTCTTCTGCCGGTTTATAACCTTTTCCCTTTAATGTATTAATGTGGACAACAACCGGTTTCTTACTGTCTTTTACCTGTTTGAAAGCCCCGATCAGTTCCCTTAAGTCATTTCCATGATCCACATAGACATAATCAAGTCCCATGGCTTTAAATAAATTGCACTCTGCCTGTCCGTTTGTCTCGCGGAGTAATTTCAGATTTGAATAAAGTCCTCCATGGTTTTCTGCAATTGACATATCATTGTCATTTACTACAATGATCATGTTGCTGTCTAATTCTGCTGCAAAATCCATTCCTTCTAAGGCTTCTCCTCCGCTTAAAGAACCGTCTCCGATAATTGCGATCACATTTGCACTTTCCCCACGAAGATCCCTTGCCTTTGCCAGACCGCATGCCAGACTGACGGATGTAGAGGTATGTCCGATCGTAAAATGGTCATGTTCACTTTCCTGCGGACAGCTGTATCCCGTCACGTCGTCGTAATGTTCTTCATATAAATAGGCATCTTTTCGACCGGTCAGCATCTTGTGCGGATAGGTCTGATGGGAAACATCAAATACCATTTTGTCCTTTGGGGACTCAAAAACATAATGCAGTGCAATGATTGCCTCTACCATGCCAAAATTCGGGCCAAAATGCCCGCCGTGAATACTTGCCCTCTTTAATAATGCATGACGCATTTCTTCTGCGAGAGCTGTCATCTCTTCTATATTCAATTTCTTCACATCTTCCGGTCCGTTAATCTTTTCGATATACATATAATAAATTCTCCTTCCGATTTTATCTATCATAATATACCATTTAAAGTTAACTTTAAGTCAAGTATTTTTTATTTAATTTTCAACTTTTTGCTTCAAACCCTCAATTGCCTGAGCCACTATACCTGCGTTCTTAAAAAGATGTAAATAATGTAATGATAAAAGGGGCAAAAGGTATCATTTCCCACTGAAATGCAATTTTTATGTCATTCGCATTTCTTGCGATCCGCTTGTTGTTCCGATATAATTATGCTATGATTGTGCTTTGATTGGAGGAAACCATTTTGAGCGAATATTATAAGTTTTTTCAAAATAAAAAATGTGAATATTTTCCATGCCATAAAGGAATCCCGGAGGAGGACTTTAACTGTCTGTTTTGTTATTGTCCCCTCTATACACTCGGGAAATCCTGTGGTGGAAACTGTGAATATTTAAAAAATGGTATCAAATCCTGCATAAACTGTGGCTTTCCCCATCACCGAAAGAACTATGATAAGGTCACGGGCCGCTTTCAGGAAATTGCAGCCGTTATGGCAGCTTCCGATAAGGAGGATACATCCCATGAAATGTAAACTTACTCCCGGATTATCCTCCGGTGACTGGAACGAATTTTGCAGCCGTTTCCATTTCCCTCCGGATGACCTGCCCCATATTCAGGCAATTTATACGGCACTTCTTCCCCTGGTTGAATCCTATGCGTATTACTCTCTGGATCAGGATTTAGACGGGGTTTCCCTGCCTCACTATGCCTATGGGTTTGTGACGCTTGGAAACGGAGTGGATGAACTGTCGGAATTATATCTGAACCATGAACAGATCCAGGAGGCTTACATTGTGGACTGCATCAGCCTGATGCTTTTGTCAAAGGCTTATGAAGAGTTTGCACATGTGGTAGAACGTCAGAGCCGCCTGTATCTTGCAGAATTATCTTTTCTGGGAGATACCTATTGCCTTGACCTGCTCCCACAGATTTATGGGCGGCTTGCCCCGGATGGCATCCAGCTTACCGAGGGGCAGATGCTCCGGCCGCTTAAGACAGCAACGCTGATCCTGCATCTGGATACAACAACACACGCCAATCTCAAGCAATTGTGTAATACGTGCGCAACCTGCCGGAATTTTTCCTGCCCGTCGAGAAAGGCCACGGCTCCGCATTTGCCGCATACTTATGGGGCCATGCAGATATTCCATACAAAATAATTAGTGCCTGCTGAGTAAGCAGACACTAATTATAAACTTCATTATTTATTTGCTTTTTTCTTTTTCATTACAACAATTACAACTCCTGCCGCAACAACTACCACTGCTGCAATCAGAACAATAACAATCGTCATGACCGCACCATCCTGTTTTACAAGTACAAGTGCACTGATACCATCCATTGTATACTCGCCACCCTTGATTGTCTCGATGGTCTCAACGCCAGCTTTCTGTCCGTTTATGCAGACTTTCCATTTTCCTTCCGGAATTGTAACTTTTGCCTTGTCAGTGTTTGCATTAAAAAGAAGATACATCTCTTTTGCACTTTCGTCTTTCTGACCGCCCTTTATATTAATTCCTACAATATTATCCCCAAGTCCTTCTACGGATTTTACATATTTTTTCACATCCTGTGATGTAGATAACCGAAGTGCCGGATGTGCCTTTCTGAACTTAATAAGTCCCTTATAGTATTCAAATACATCTGCGTATTTCTTGTCGGATAATGTATCCCACTTAATGCTGTTTACTTCGTCTCCTGCATTGTATGAGTTTGAATTGAATGTTCCATCATCATTAACCTTTGTGCGAAGCATTTCCTCTCCTGCCTGCAAAAATGGCACACCTTCTGCAGTCATATAAAATGCTGCTGCAAGATTATTCATCTTTATGATGTCCTCTTCACTCGAAGTTGTTTTAGAACCTGCAATTCTGTCAAAAAGTGTGTTATTGTCATGGCATGATGCATAGTTGATAATCTGGCTTGGCTCTTTGCACCATGACTCGTTTGCCATGAATGAATCTGCCATTTTCTTCTCTGCATTCGTTGCTCCTGATACGAATCCGAATGTTGCAGTATCAAATACGCTTCCTTTTAATCCATCACGCATATTGTCGTTGAAAAATGCGAAATCCGGAGTGGAAGCGGAATTTCTCTGTGTAGCCAATGTCACATTATCTTTTGTGACACCGGTCTCCATTGTCCATCCTTCCCCATAGAAAATAACATCCGGATGTGTCTTGTGTACTTCCTCTACAATCTCATTTATTGTATCGGTATCTAAAAGTCCAACCAGATCAAATCTAAAACCATCCATATGATATTCATCTGCCCAGTAGCATACGGAATCCACAATATATTTCCGTACCATGTTTCTCTCGGATGCTGTATCATTTCCACATCCTGAGCCGTTTGAATACGAACCGTCTTCATTGATACGTGAAAAATAACCCGGAACAAGTTTATTGATACAGAAATCATCTGCACTCATAACATGATTGTATACCACATCCATTACAACGCTAAGTCCGTTATCATGCATAGACTTAATCATCTGTTTTGCCTCTTTTACACGCACATCCCCATTGTGTGGATCTGTAGAATAGGAACCCTCCGGTACATTGTAGTTAACCGGATCATATCCCCAGTTATATAAATTCGACTGATCGTTTCCTTCATCTACGGAACCAAAATCATAGATTGGAAGTAAATGCACGTGTGTAACACCAAGTTCCTTAATATGATCGATTCCAGTTGAAATACCATCTTTGGTCTTTGTTCCGGTCTCCGTCATTTCAAGGAATTTGCCAACATTTTTTATGCCAGAACTTTTGTCTGCTGATAAATCGCGCATCTGTAATTCGTAGATGATCGCATCATTAATGCTCTCTCCTGCATGTGGATTGGTATCCTTATCCCATCCGTCAGGATTTGTCTCTTCAAGATTGATTACCATGGCACGCTGTCCATTTACACCAGTCGTTCTGGCATATGGATCACAGGCTTCTTTTGTTGAACCGTCGATTGTTGAACTGTATGTGTAGTAGGTTCCATTTAAGTCCCCATCCACTTTTGCAATCCATGTTCCATTCTTATCGGCATTCATCTCAATGCTTTCTTTCGGCTCTTTATCGTCCGGATCTCCTGTCTCGTATAAATTAAGCATAACTTTCTCAGAAGTAGGTGCCCACACCCTAAATGTTGTGCTGTCCTTACTCCATGTAGCACCAAGATCATCTCCATCATATGTATACTCATCTTCAAATTCTTTTGTTGAATATATGATTGGCATTCTGATATCACTTACGGTACCATCATATGTAATCTGATAACTACTTGAATTGACAAGTTCCTCTTTCAGAGTAAGTATATAGGTAGAATCATCTCCCTCTTTTACATCTGCTATCTGAATTTCCCCATCTTTACCTTCTACCTTAAAGGCATTTTTAAGTTCTCCTTCAATATCACCAGTCATTGTGACGGTGATCGTCTTATCCCCATTGTACTTTGCAGTATTAAGCTTTATTCCCTTTACTACATCATCACCGTATTCCTTTGTATAACCCTCAACACCTGATTCGACTTTAACGATCACGGTTCCTGATATCATTTCTGATATATCAATGAACTGATCCTCTTCATAATCCTTCGCCCAATCCTGTGTTCTTACAACAAATCCTACGGAAGTCACACCGGCTGGAATTTCAATTCTGGCAACTGCATCACCATCCTTAGCCTCTAAAGGATAGTCATTTCCTTCCTGTCCCTCGGCCCACATCCATACAGACCATGGATCATAATCACCATCTGCCCTGTGATAATGAAATTCTATCACAGGTCCTCCATCCGCTTTGACCGGTACGGTATCCAGTATTACCGTACTGATTGTCATGATAAGCATAAGAATTGCCATCCCCAATGCGCTTATACGTTTTCTTGTCATTTTCGTTTCTCCCTTCATTACGAAATTTTACGAAATTTCTTTTTGTATAAATTAGCATATATTTTTATATTTTTCAAGTCTAAATTGTATATTTTTGAGAAAAACCGTTATTTTTTACCATAACACGGTTATTTACTGTCTTGAAATCCGGAGCATCCCTGCCTATAACCATAAATATAAAAACGAGCAGCAAAACCGGATTTACACCAGTCTGCTACTCGTTTGATGATTATAATATTTTCTTTTCTTGTGCCATTGCAACCAGTTATCGGACAAATGGCAGGAACGTAATGCTATACTTTATTTTCCAAACCGGCTGATTTCTTTCGCATATGATATTTCCGTTTTTCCTCATACATTTTCTCATCCATATGCATTAAAAAAGTTTCTGCATCATCTTCTGTCCCAAATTCCGTGTATCCCATGGAAACACTTAAACGAAACGGTTCTATCCCGGATTCATTAAACCGAGACAGATTATGGTTAATCTCCTCCATTGTCGCTAAGACACGCTCCGTATCAACACCTGACAGCAGCACAATAAACTCATCTCCCGCATACCGGATTGCCATACCATCATCCGGTATGGATCTGATGAGTATATTTCCCAACGTACAAATAGCCTTATCGCCCGTACTATGACCTAAATTGTCATTAATACACTTGAAATCGTTTACATCCATCATGATTCCATATAAGGATTTATGGCTTGCAATTTTCTTTTCCGCAAGCACCGCATTAAAATATCTCCGGTTGTATAATCCGGAAAGCTCATCCATATACAAACTCTCTGCGTATGACTGCATCTGCACAAATATCAATGCGACCGCAACCAGCACCCATGATGATGTAATTCCATAAAAAAGGAACTGGATAACCACACCTGCAAAACAAGGACCAACGAAATAGATCACCGGGAAAAAATTCAGGTTAACCCCTTGTTTTTTGGAATGATATACCAGATAGATACTATAAGCAAAATATATGACAAGCGAAATATATCCCACCAGCACACCGGCAGTTCTCTGGTATACATTCTCCCCGGATATTTTAAACATAATCCCTGTTCCAAACAGATTACATAAAACAATAATTACTTCTACCAGCCAGGGAAATATCTCCACTCCTGCTTTTTGAACCATTCTTTTATAATTTCGATAGATACGCAATTCCACGTACATACACCAAAGCATACCCATACTGACTGTCCCTATAAAGCATATGCTGTTAGAGATATAATTAATCTGCCGGCTGCCAGTAAACTGTTTTCCATCTACGAGAAAAGCAATGGTTTCAGACAATGCACCCACTAAATTTACGATTGCTATTCCATCATATATTTTATCTCCCACATGAAGGCTCTCTCTGTTCTTTCGTCTGCAAAACAAAAGGAACCACATCATTAACACGGTCAATCCGTTTGCCATTAATATTTCTTCTAAAACGATGATTGTTATCCCCTCCATCATTCACGGTATAAACTCATTTTTACTAAAATGAGTTCTATCATTATACCAAATTAAAACCGGTTTTTGTCTTTTTCGACATGAATTACAGTTTTTTTAACGTGAACGATGATTTTTTATGTTTCATCACTTTTCACAACCTACTGCAACTGTGAAAAACCCACGGCTTACAAAGTTAACAGTCTTTGTATCGGAATCATAATAAGATCCCGGTATCTTAACTGCTGCACCGTATTTATCAATTTTATATGCAAAAATCTTTTTGTCTTTTTCCTTTTTCGAAGCATTATAGGAAACAGCGACCCTGATCCGTCCCTTTTTCAGGACAGACGACTGCTTTTTCTTTATTCCTGTGACGGAAAAATCATAAACCGGACGTTTTCCAATAATTTTCCCTGCCCTGGCAGAAAGATTTTTCTTGTCAGCCTGTTTCATTTTGATAACCACAGCTGTATTCATTTCTTTCTTTAATTCTTTTAATGCCTTCGAATCAAAGGTAAGATTTACATTACCACCATTGACCTTCCATTCTTTTACATTCTTTTTGACAAGTAAATTTACCGCCTGCTTATCCATTTCAAGATGCAGATTCTTCCAATTTTTGGCTTTTCCCGTATCAAAAGTTATTTCAACAGACAGATCTTTTATCCTGCCACCCTGTTCTTTTTCTGCCTTTGTAATTTCTTTTTTCAAAACTGCTGCAATATTCTTCACTTTGACAGTATTATTTTTAACTGCAGATTTTACTTTGACATTAAGATTCTTAACAGAAACGGGCGTGTCTTCTGCGGATGGCGGTGTCACATTCCCTGGTTCTTCTTTTGCATGATCCGGTGCCGGTAATGTGCCGGAATCCGGTGAAACATTGCCAGATGATCCGTCCGTGCTTCCACCGGCATTTTCACCGGAGCCTCCGCCGGAGCTGCCTCCGGAACTTCCGCCAGAACCTCCACTTGATCCGCCTCCGGATATTCCGCCGGAACTTCCACCAGAACCGCCCCCGGTCTGGGAATGATCCGCCGTTACACGAACCTGACAATCTGCCTTACTTCCTGTATAGTTGCCATTCCCATTATAACATGCGGTGAACGTATATGTTTTCGTTTCATTCGGAAGTGTTGCAATCCAATGATCCGTTCCCTTTTCTTCGAGTGTAATTCCGGAAACATCACAGGTTACTTTTATCCCGGCATCTTCCGGAATCCCCTGTCTGCAAAGCTGTAATTCTACTGTCCCCGCACCTTTAAGCGTATCGGTTTTTGCGGTCAGCTGCATGTTGGTGGAAGCCTTTTCGATTTCCAGGACAGCCTCCCCGTATGTTGGAATAAAAGATGCCTTTTCCGCTTTAAAATAAATCTTATACTGGCCTGCTTCTGTGTAAAACGGCATCTCCGTTTGTGTATACGATCCGTTTTCTGTCAAACTGTAACGGATTTGTACACCATCTTCCTGTTTGATATCAAATGTATGGGGTTTTCCATCATAAGTTACACGGACAGGTACGGTTTGTATTTCCAGCCTCTCACTGTTTTTCCGGTAATAATAAGTGATCTCCCGGTGATCCTCTGTGATGTTTATTTCTCCCTGATTTGCACTGTTTCCTACACATGTATATCCATATAAATCCGGACTTCTTAACGTATACGCAGAATTCTTTGGTACATATACTGTCGCAGGTGCCGTATCAGGCACTGTTGTTTCGGTCCCGTCTTCGTTTTGCAGCATATAACGAATCGTTACGGTACTCCACTCCTGCCCTGCCGTCTGATTGTCAGCCAGAATTTTCCCGGTATCCTCATCTATGATCTTTCCTTCCAGTCTGTCCCCGGAAACCAGACCAGTTACCGCAGGAAGCGTGACAGAAAGGGACTCTCTGGCAGCATCCGGATCATACCAGTTACTGTGTGGAGGAACGGTATATGTTTCTTCTTTTTCATATTTGACCGTATTGTCTGCTCCAATAATACGGAAAGTAATCTTCAAATGCTGTTTGGCATCCACTATATTTTGTACGATTGTACGGAATTCCAGATCCTTTCCATTTGCTTTTGTGATATTTGTCTCATCGATCCGGTATTGGTCACTATCCCTGTCAAGTGTTCCTGTCCTGGTATGTGGAATTGTAATTTCAGGATCGCACACATAAACAGATGCCTGCCTGCTGACATAATCACGGTTATTTAATCTCCGCGCCAGTTCCATCTTACACACTTCACAGAACGGATTCCCAAGATCCCTCATCATACAGACGCGGCTCGGTGCAAATACCGTTTCTGTTCCTGCTGCCGTTATTCCGATTCCACGGAATCCCAGCATCTTATGCCATTTAATCTTATCCGGGTCCGAGGTATCGGAAATATTTTCTCCCTGCATCTTTTTATCGTACTCATCGCCTAATCTTCCGATGCTGTGGGAAATTTCATGGGTCATGACATCCCCCTGCGCATTCTCATTCGAATTTGCGGAAAAAGAAAAGAGTGCATTGGAAGAAGATCCAATATTCGCAGACGTATTACAAATGATATGGATGGTTCCAACGGCTGCACCGGTATCCAGGTATCTGCTCTCCAGTTCTGCTCTCAGTGCCCTGGCTTTATCCTCCCCGTCCTTTGCAAAATAGCAGGATTTTCCGAATGCCTGCACATGAAAATATGTGTCCGGGTTCGACTCCCCATACATCACGCCCACACCAGTTTCACTGGATACCGTCTGTACTGCATAAATATTGATCCTGTCGGAATACTCTTTATAAGGAGACCACTTTAGCAGCCCCTGTGCTTTTGCCGTTGCATCCTTCAAAAATTGATCCTGTTGTTCCCGGGTATAGCCTTCACCCATGATAACAATCACAAAATTTTCCTTATCATCACCTGTCTTGTGAATGGTATAAACGGAAGCTGCCGCCGTCTGGTCTGCCGCCGTCTGGTCTGCCATCACAGGATATGGAAGCACCATGGAAAGCAATAACATCAGGCTAAGTACGATTGCCCCAAACCGTTTTCCATCCTTCTTTTTTACATTCATCATATCATCCTCCGTACTTTACATTACCAGAAATACTGGTGCTTTTCCTCTTCTTCCCACAGACAAACTCCCGGGAAACCATCTGCCGGGAAACCATCTGCCGTAAGGCTTCTTAAAGCACGATTACCGCAGCATCAAACCCCTCTACCTTTCCATCAAAGGTGTTTTCGGTAAGCAGATTGTACTTCTCGGTGTACTCATTAAATTTTTTTGCACTGCTGCTGCAGTTGAAAATCATGGCAATGGTCTCTTCACCATTTTTTCTGATCAGGACAACTGTCCCTTCCTCATCTTCTGTGACGATCCCAGCCAGTTCGCCTTCCACAATGCATGCATGGCTTTTCCGGACCTGGATCAGCCGTTTGTACCATTCATACATCTCTTTGTCCTGGTATTCTTCGTCCCAGTACATGCCCCGTCTGCAGTCCGGATCGTTGGCTCCCGGCATCGCGTACTCATCTCCATAATAAATCATAGGCATTCCCGGCAATAACAACTGAAAAGCGGCTGCCAGATGCTGCTTTTTCTTATTGTCGTTACACAGATGTAAAAATCTTGCGGTATCATGGCTGTCGATCAGATTCCACATAAGGGGATAACAGTTTTTGTTTAAGCGTCCCTTCAAATATCCAAGATTTTGTACGAACTGGCTGACCGTAATCTTTTCATCTGCAAGCAGATCAATCAGGTTCAGGTAAAATGGATAATTCATGACCGTATCCCATTCATCCCCCTCAAGGAAATCTCCAGCATAATGCCAGATTTCCCCAATGATCAGCAGATCTTTCTTTACTGCCTTGACTGCCTTTCTGAAATTCTTCCAGAAGAAATGGCTGATTTCGTCCCCTACATCCAGTCTCCATCCGTCAATATCGCATTCCTTAATCCAGTAGCATGCAACATCCGTAATGTATTTTTCAACTTCAGGATTTTTCAGGTTTAACTTTGGCATTCCGCCATAATAACCAAAACATTTGAAGTTTGGGATCTCTCCCCATTCGCTTTTAAGTGGGAATCCGTCAATAAAATACCAGTCCCGGTATTTGGATTTTTCACCATTTTCCAGGATATCCGCAAACGCAAAAAATTCTCTTCCCGTATGATTGTATACCGCATCCAGGACTACCTTCATACCACGCTCATGCGCTTTTTGTACCAGCTCTTTGAGATCCTCTGTTGTTCCAAAGGATGGGTCTATCTGGTAGTAATCCGTGGTATCATACTTATGGCACGAATTTGATTGAAAGATAGGTGTCATATACAACACATCGATTCCCAGATTCTGAATATCATCCATATGCTCAATGATTCCCCTGAGATTTCCATGCAGATCATCCATAGGCGTAATCGGTGCTTTATACCACAGTTCTTTGTCTACCAGCTCCGTTGCTGCAAAACGGGATGGGAAAATCTGATACACGACCTTGTTTGCTGCCCACTCCGGCACCTCAAACATCTCTTCCTCCCGGAGGTTCTGCGGACAGTCAAACATTCTATCCCTGTTTGTAATGCATTCCTTATCAAACTCATAATTTCCATAATATACCTTTTCTCCCTGCGTGTCCGTAAATTCGAAAAAGTAACGCAGACAGATCAAATGCATCTTTATCTGTGCTTCATAATAATCATGAAACTGTGAGACAGCAACCTTCTTCATCGGAACTGTCTTTCTGGTATCCTTGCGCTCCATAGGTATATACTTGTCCTCATAGTGAAGGATTACCTCCTTCATATCATCCTTTTTTACCTGCACGCGTATCACGAATAAATCCTTATCAACCGCATAGCTAAACCTTTTATCCATATCATGAAAAATTGCTGAATATTCCATAAAATTTCCCCTTTACACTTGTTGTTTTCCTGTATTTTAACTTACTTTTTTCAACAATTCTATCACTATATCCACGATATTTTTAACTTTTTCTACTTTTATGCTTTTTTGCGATGATATTACTGTTCATATATTTTAAAAATGTGCATTATCAGTTTAAAACCAATAACGCACATTTCCTCATTGCATCCTTTTCCCGGATTTATATATGTCACGAGTCAAATTATAGTTCCTGCCTGCGACAAATTTATATGTAAATTCATCATCAATAATTTTTTGCACCGTTTTTAATTTCTATTTTCTGCAACTTTGAATTTCCGGATCATTTCACGCAGATTTTCCGCTTCACTGCTCATCTCCTGACTGGCTGCTGCACATTCTTCGGATGTTGCCGAATTCGTCTGTACGACATCATTGATCTGTTCAATTCCATCATTAATCTGTTGGATTTCTGTTGTCTGTGTCTCTAACGTTTCTGCAATATTTGTGACTTCTTTTGTAATGATCTGGGAATTCTCAGCGACCTCCTGCAATTGTGATGCCGTCTGCCCTGCAATCACCATACCCTTTTCCACGGCTTTCACAGAGGTTTCAATCAATGTTGCTGATTCCTTTGCTGCCTGGGCACTCTGGTCTGCCAGCACATTGACCTGATTCGCTACAACCGCAAATCCCTTTCCTGCCTCCCCTGCTCTTGCAGCCTCAATGGAAGCATTCAATGCAAGCAGATTCGTCTGGGACGCAATTTCATTGATTGTTGCAATGATCTTGTCAATCTCTTTTGATGCCCCATTGATCTCATTCATGGAATCAACCATATCCCTCATTTTACCATTGCTTTCCAGAATGGCATTTCCAAGTTCGTCTACTCTTCCACTGATTTCTTTTGCGGATTGTGAATTTTTTCCTACCTGTTCAGAAACACCTGCGACTGTTGCGGTCAGTTCTTCTACAACTGCTGCCTGATTTGTTGCTCCATCCGCAAGTTCATTGGAACTTGATGCTACCTGATCTGCGGCACCCGAAACTTCATCTGAAACATGTTGGATTCCCTTTATTGTCTCTGCCATGCTTTCTTCAAACAACATAAAGGAGTTTAGAATTCCAACGAAATCCCCTTTCCACTCTACTTCCGGCTGCACATCAAAATTTCCTTCTGCAAACATCTTCATTGCACGTCCAATATCATCTACATAGCTTCCCAGAATACGGATGGATTTACGCATACTGTGTGCCAGTCTTCCAATCTCATCATCCGAACGGTAGTCCAGCGTGCTATGCAGGTTTCCATCTGTTAATTCCTTTGCAACGGCTTCCACTTCACGTAATGGTACTAAAATTGACTCAAGTACTTTTTTGCCTGTTTTTATTGTCAGTTTCCATGCCAAAACCAGACAAATAATAATACACACAATTCCTGCCACTGCAAAAATAACCGTAATTCTGACTGCCTGGCTGCTTACCTCATCGGTCATTTCATCTAATCTTATTGCAATTTTTACGGCTTTATTTAATGCCGGGGTACAATCATTCAGAATGGAATCAACTGCCTTATCCTTGTCACCGCTTTTGATTTCTTTCATGATGGAATAACCAATGTTTCCCCAGTCTGTAAGGGCAGATGCGTATTCTTCATAATCCGCATCCGGAACAACTCCGGATTTCTTTAAATTTTTCAGTTGGGTATTAACTTCTGCAAGCAGTCTTTCTACCGTCTGCTCATAACCGTCATAAGAGGATGCATCATTTTCTAGTGCCATTTCCCTGATATTTCTCGCTGCTGAGTTAACATTTATCCTGCAGGTTTTCACCGCCCGGTCTGCAACAGTAACATTTTGTACATAATGCATCGTATTGGAAAATAGCATACCTATAACCACAATAGAAAACAGACCTGAGACTAACATCATAATAATGACTTTTCTGTAGCCATAGTTTATCCTTTCCTTCAGATGCAAATTTTCCAAGTTCTTTTTCATCATATTTTTCTTTGACGGCATAGTTTGCTATTTCCTTTCTCCATTATTCGACTCTTATATATCAAATTTTTTTCTCAAAGTCAATAAATTTCAGGAACAATTTTATTATTCTATTTTTCACATAAAATGTTGTACCCCCCCCCGAAAAATACAGCACTTTTACCAATTTTTTCTACAGTTACCTCTCCGATCGAACATGATGTAATCTGGAATGTCGTGCCGGTGTTTCCTCGTAAGAGTCATACTAGTACATAACTGAAAATACTATTGTCTGAAACACCCTCTGTTTTCATATATGGCATCAGGTTCTTCCAAAACATTCTCTAATTGTCTTTGAAATATCTGAATCAATAAAACCTTTATGTGCCATGTCATCAAGAATATCACATGTTTTTTCATGGGACAATCCCTCTTTATAAGGTCTGTCTTCCGTAAGAGCCTGATAAATATCAACACATGCCATCATACGTTCCTGCTCATTTAATTCATCAGCGGTTTTTCCAAAAGGATACCCTTTTCCATTTAATTTTTCATGATGGAAAGCCGCCCAATCTCGTATTTCTTCAAAATCATTAACCTCCGATAATATAAGGTATGTATAACCAGCATGATTTTTCATTGTAGAAAATTCATCATCCGTAAGCTTATCCGGTTTTTCCAGAATTTCATTGCCTACCGCCATTTTTCCTATATCATGCAGTGCACCAGCCAAATACATTTTCTGTACCGTGATTGAATCATATCCCATATATTTGGCAAGCAGGGAGGCTTTTTCAGCTACTCCTATAGAATGCCTGCTTGTAAAAGAAGATTTATAATCTACAATCTTTGCAAAGAAATCCGCAACATTTTTACACATTTCCCAATCAAAAACCATTTTTTCTCTTGGAATAATTTCCCATAGCTTCGTTTCAAAAGAATCATCACTTAAACACATATAGGATTCTTTTGTGAATACATGAAGAAAAGCATTAACACATTCTGAATCAAATAGACTATCCTTTTTTTGGGAAAGATACTGACATATAAAATCCCATCTATTATCATCAGATTTAATACTATTTCCTATGATATCAACGGTATCTGCAAGATGAATAATTCTTGCAGGCAATGGGGTTTCATTCCACTTTTTTTGAAAAGGACCAGTTCCATCGGCATGTTCATGATGATACAAAATCACATTTGAGACATCTGTTTTAAAAGGAAGTTTAGTAATATTTTTTTCACCATAAATACAATGAAGATTCGTTTTTCTTACGGACAAATCTTTTTTGATGTCAATAACATAATTCCTTTCCAGCTCTTCCGTAATATATTGTGTCAAAGCATTATCATGCAGTAAGGCACACATAGCTAAATCTTGTAACGCATCACCTTGAATTGCCAGATATTCAGCCATGCATACACTTATATAAGCCACTCTTTTTCCATGCTTGTTTTTGATTTTTACCAACTCTGCTTCTATACAGTCCAAAGCATAGGAACAGGCTCCTGCAAGTCCAACAATATCTATTCTTAGTTCTTCTTTCATGAATATAATCCTTCCATAGCATATGTATGCTTCTGTATTTCATTTGTTGTTTCTCATTCTGATAAGACCATAAAATAAGGCAGCCCCACATAGCAGAGTCTGCCTTACTCTCTTTATTTAACGTTGATGCCACTGGCATATTGCTGCAGAAACTGTTCTTTTCCGCATGGTCTTCCAAAATAATATCCCTGCAGATAATCAACCTTCATTTCTTTCATTTTCAGAAGCCATT
>OGML01001121.1_pt1 | contig 24763 bp, 21 predicted proteins | sample 1572951 | NCBI WGS metagenome assembly OGML01 (sample SAMEA2581883, study PRJEB24529) | metagenome | biome: Human gut stool | place: China | collected 2011 | reverse complement strand
GCTGCCGCTCGCTCAGGGGGATATCCGTGGCCAGCACCGTGATGATGGAGCCCTTATCCTCGTGGGGCGGGATGCTGTCGCTCAGCAGGGTGTGGATGGGCGTGCCCGCCACGATGAGGTCATCGAACAGCGCATGGTTGGAGAGCACCAGTGCGCCCATGGTGTAGGGTTTGCCGTCCAGTTCCACCACCCGGGAGGCGGAGCCGATGCCGCCTTTCAACCCGTGGCAGCGCATCCCCCGCCCGGCGCCTACGGCACCCTCGGCAAAGTCTGCCTTGCAGTCCGCCAACGCGGCAAAGACGTGCTGCTCGGTCACATGAAGCCCCCGGATATCGTTCAGGCCGCAGTCGTTGCACTCGCAGACCACCGGGTTCACGCTGCCGGTGGTCTCGCAGATGTCGGGGTTTTTCTCCAGCATATACTTTACCAGCGCGGTCTGCGCCGTGCCCACGCTGAGGGTGTTGGTAAACAGGATGGGCGTTTCCAGCGTGCCCAGCTCCTCGATCTGCACAAGGCCGGTGGTCTTGCCGTAGCCGTTGATAACGTGGCTGGCTGCCAGCACCTTATCGTGGTAGATATCCCCCTGGTGGGGCAGCAGCGCCGTTACGCCCGTCTGCACCGCACCATCCGCTAAGGTGCAGTGCCCCACCGTCACGCCCGGCACATCGCTGATCTTATCCAGCGCTCCCGTAGGCAGTGTGCCCACCCGAAAGCCCCATTCGTTGCCTGCAATTCCCATCGTAAACCCTCCTGTGTGCCGCATATCTTCTACGGGTATCATAGCATCTTTCTTTTCAAAAGTAAACGCCGCACTGTATTGACGCACTGCACACACCCCGTTATAATGAGTTGCGGATCATCCTTAACGACCTGTATTTGCGGAGAAATGCTATGAATCGAGATCTTACAAAAGGGCCTGTGATACGGTCCATGCTGCTGTTTGCCGTGCCCATGATTTTAGGCGACCTGCTGCAGCAGTGCTATAACATTGCCGATACGCTCATCGTCGGGCAGTTCCTTGGGCGGAACGCCCTTGCTGCCGTTGGCTCTGCCTTTACCCTGATGACCTTTCTGACCTCGGTCATCCTTGGGCTTTGCATAGGCAGCGGCGCGCTGTTTTCCATGCGGTTCGGCCAGCGGGACGAAACCGCTCTGCGGGAAGACCTGTGTGCGTCCTTTTATTTTATCGCCCTCGTCACTGTGGCTCTGAACCTGCTCGCCTACGTCTGCCTTGATGGGCTGCGCCTCTTTCTGCGGGTCCCTGCTGAGGTATGGGGCGATATGCGGGTGTACCTGTTCTGGGTCTTTATGGGCATCCCCGCTATTTTTCTTTACAACTATTTTTCCTCTTTTCTGCGCGCCATCGGCAATTCCGTTATTCCGCTGGTCTTTCTGGCGGTTTCCTCTGTGCTGAATATCGTCCTTGACCTCTGGTTTGTGGTGGGCTTAGGCAAGGGCGTTGCCGGTGCCGCACAGGCCACTGTGATCGCGCAGGTGCTTTCCGGCGTTGGCATCGCGGTCTACGCATGGGCGCATTTTCCGCAGCTGCACGCCATCGGCCGGCTCCGCACACTGCGGGCGCAGCGCATCCGGGAGATCATCTCGTATTCCTCCCTTACCTGTGTGCAGCAGTCGGTGATGAACCTTGGCATCCTGATGGTGCAGGGCCTTGTAAACAGCTTCGGCCCGGTCGTGATGGCCGCCTTTGCCGCTGCGGTAAAGATCGATGCCTTTGCCTACATGCCGGTGCAGGACTTCGGCAACGCATTTTCCACCTTCATTGCGCAGAACTACGGTGCAAAGCAGACCGCCCGCATCCGCGCCGGGCTGAAAAGCGCCGTGTGCATCTCCATGGCCTTCTGTGTGGCGGTCTCTGCACTGGTCTGCGCCTTTGCCCGGCCTCTTATGCTGCTTTTTGTGGACGCCGGGGAGGCGGACATCATCCGGGAGGGTGTGCGGTATCTGCACATCGAGGGCGCCTTCTACTGCGGCATCGGCTGCCTGTTTTTGCTGTACGGCCTGTACCGCGCCCTTGCAAAGCCGGGGATGAGCGTCGTGCTGACGGTCATCTCGCTGGGCACCCGCGTAGCGCTGGCCTATCTGCTTTCCGGCATCAGCAGCATCGGCGTTGTCGGCATCTGGTGGTCCGTTCCCATCGGATGGGCGCTGGCAGACCTTGTGGGTCTTGTTTACTACAAGCGAAACGCCGCCTCCTTCTACAGTGCACAGGTATAAGCGCGCAAAACACAGACGACAGGGGCTGCTGCACCGGGAATGACCCGTGCAGCAGCCCCTGTTTTGTTCTGTGCAAAGCATTGTACACCTCAGCAGGCAGCGCGCCTGAACCGGCCCGGGTAGCGCAGCCTGCGGCGGAGATGCAGCAAAAAGCAGACCGCCGGCAGGCCAATGCTGTCGATCAGCTGCGCCAGAAGCTGCCGGCTTTTGCGCAGGGAAAAACGGCAGACCCAGATGTTTTTCTGCTGCTCCTGCAGCAGATTTTTGCGCTGCTGCCTTGTTGCGGGCAGATCGTTCACAGTCAGAGTGATAAAATAATGCTCGCTGAAAAGATCCGCCAGCAGGCTTTTCACCGTCGGGTCCAGCGCAGGCTCTGCCTGCAGCGCCTGCATATTCTGCACCGCACTGCACAGGCGATCGCTGATATTTTTGTAGCTGTAAGTTTTTGTGATGGAGTTTTTCACATTGACCCGGTAGCCATAGACCACCTCCGGAAAGGGGCGTACCCAGTCCGCCTCCAGCAGCACCCGCCACGTCAGCCAAAGGTCCTCGTAATTTCTGCCCACCGGGTAAGCAAAGCCCTTTTCCGCAAACCATGCTCTGCGGTAGGCGTAAGCCCACGCGCTCCACTGGAAAAATACGCCGCACTCCAGCGCCTGTTCCAATACGCGCCCGAGATATTTTTCCCCGCAGAGGGGCACATCCTCCTCCGGCAGCTGCAGATACGGCTTTGGTTCTGCCAGCTCCCGTTCCTGTGAAAAGCACTGGTATTCAAATGCCACCACATCCGGCGTTTCGCCCGGCCCGCCGCACGCTTTCTTCAACCGCTTCAGCGCATCGCCGGTCAGGATGTCATCGCTGTCCAGCAGCAAAAGGTACTCCCCCTTTGCAGCCCGGATGCCCGCATTCCGCGCCGCAGAAAGCCCCGCGTTGCGCTGGCGGAGCACCGTGATCTTTTGGGGGTATTGTGCGGCATAGCAAGCACATATCTCACCGGTATGGTCGGTGGAGCCGTCATCGACCAGAATGATCTCCCAGTCCGGCTCGCTCTGGTGCAGCACAGACCGGACACACGCCTCCAGATAGCTTTGTGCATTATAGGCCGGAATGATAACCGAAAACTTCATCATGCGCTCCCACGGCATATTTGCGGCTGCTCTGCAGCCTTTTGTTTTTCAAACGCCGAAGCCCCCGGCAGCACCTCTTCCATCAGCTGCTGCAGTTGACGGCGGGCGTGTTCAAAATCCCGCAGCTGCGCGCTGTCGTTCAGGCAGACGACCTTCGGCCGGCGGCCGCGCAGGCACTTTTCCAGCGCGGCGTTGTCATCGCACAGGTCAAAATACCGGAAGCCCCGCTCCATGTTGCGCGGCACAAACTCACCGCTCAGCTTCTGCCACTCCCGCAGTGCGTACTGGTTTACATCCCCTTTGTCCCGGAATGGGTGGCGGCAGGTGGCGTCCAGAAGCTCCGGTTCCTTCTGCCAGAGCGTTTTATAGGTCTGCTTTTTCAGCGGCGAAGGGCCGTGCACCGTGTAAAAGCCCGTCATCTGCGGGAAAGCCAGTTCCAGCAGGTTGTAGCCGAAATACCGCAGCGGATAGCCAAAGTGAAAGTACGCCCCGGGCTGCTGCTTCATGTTGGTGCGCTTATCAAAATGCTTTGCCAGAAGCATTGCATTGTTCAGGTAGATATAGGGCATCGTGGCATCCTTCGGGTTTGCGATATCCGGCTGCAGCGCCAGCATATCCACCGGTTTTTCCCCCACAAAGAAATCCGTTGGCTTTACGGCATTCATAAGAAAAAAATCATCGTTGAACAGCACGAACCGCTCGCTCAGCCCCGGAATGCGATGAAAATTCCATTCGATCGTGTTGGAATTGAAGGTAGGCAGATACGCTGCCGGAATGTAGTCTGCGTGGCTTACGATATGCAGCTTCGGATGCTGCGTATTGAGCCACGGCGGCAGATGCCCCCATGTTACAAAATGGATGGTACGCACCCACGGCGCAAACCGCTCCACCCCGCGGAACCAGTAGCGCAGCAGCCCCCACTCCCGGTAACGCGCTTCCCGGTCATCCATCTGCATTGCCGCAGCATGGCCGACCCGGTGCAGGGCCCTGCGTTTTTCTTCCCGCCATGCCGGGTCGGCACCATCCACCCACAAAAGTACAAAATCAAATGCGTCCATACCGTACCTCAGCTCATTGCGGGCAGCCTGCGCCATTCTTCCTCGTACGGCCACTCCTCCTGCAGTCCTGCGTTCTCATCCAGCTTCAGCACCTTGCAGCGGAAAAGAACACAGGCCACACTGAGCCCCATGCGGAGCATATACCAGAACGGCTCCAGCCCCGCGTGCATACTTTTTCCGCTCCGGCGCGGGTACATCACAGAGGGGATCTCGGTCACCTTGAAATTGAGCAGGATCATCTGCAGGATCATATTGGCATCCGGGTAGCGGTCGTCAAAATGCTGGTAGCCCGCATAATAGGCCATAGCCTTACGGTCTAGGCCCTGCAGACCGCTTGTCGGGTCCTGCACATGCTGGTGCCCTGTGCGCCAGATCAGCATACGGAAAAACCGCACTCCCATCTTTTTTACCCCGGAAATGGGAAAGCTCCTGCTCCCCGGCAGAAAGCGGGAACCGATCACGATATCCGGGTACCGGCCGTCCGCATCCTGTGTGCGCAGCGACTGATACAGCGAAAGCACATTGCACCCATCGTGCTGACCGTCTGCATCCATTTGTATAAGATACCGGTACCCGTGCTCCAGCGCATATTTATAGCCCACCTGCAGGCCGCTGCCGTAGCCCAGATTATAGATATGCGTTACCACCGCACAGCCCTCTGCCTGCGCGATCTGCGCCGTGCGGTCCTTTGATGCATCATTTATCACCAGTACATCGACCAGCCGGGCAATTTCCGGCTGCCGAAGCTGTTCCAGCACTGCGCGGATGCTTTCTTCCTCATTGTAAGCGGGTATGATCACCAGAACGTCCTTTTCAGCCATCGCCCTTCTCCCCTGTTCCCGCCATCTGCAAAAGCCGGTCCAGCTCTTCTGCTCCGCCTGCTTTTTTGCGGCACGCAGCCTGCCCAAGCCGCTGCCGCAGCGCCTGATCCCCCGCAAGGCGCAGAATGGCTGCGGCAAGCGTCTCCGGCTCCAGCCTGCACAAAATTCCATCCACGCCGTCCTTGATCTGTTCCCGGTTTCCGTTGCAGTCCGAGGCGATCACGGCACAGCCCAGCGTCTGCGCTTCCTGTATGGCAATGCTTTTTCCCTCAAAGCGGGTGGCGTGAATGTAAAGGCCGGTCTGCGCATAGTAGGGATACGGGTTTGCGGTTGCGCCCAGCAGCAAAAAATCCTTTTGCAGGCCGCAGGCAGCGATCTGCCTTTCCAGCACCGTCCGCCGGCTGCCCTCACCCAGAACGTACCACCGCACACAGGCACCGGACGCTTTGAGCCGCGCCATGGCCTGAATGGCAACGTCATATGCCTTCTGATGGGTCAGCCGCCCCACCGTAAGCAGGCGCAGCCCCTCAAAAGCATCCGAAAAGCCGCCCGGCTCTTCTGCAAGGCGGCGAATACGCTGCTGGTCGATCACATTATGAAACACCTCTGTTTTGCTCCGGTATTCCGGATACACCCGCAGAAAATGCTGTTTTGTCTCCGCCGACACCGCAAAAATACGGTCGAATGCCGCATAGCAGCCGTTGTCCATCTGTTTGGTATAGCCGCTGCTTTCATAATCGATATGGACAAACGCGGCCTTTTTCTTCGCCCTGACATAGTCCGCCACATAGTAGGTCGCCCCGCCCTCCAGATAGGCCACTGCAAGGTCGTAGGTCTCGTCAAAGCGGCAGCTCCCCATTGCCATCATCCGCCAAAGCAGCTTATCCATAGGCGCGTCCGGCGCACTTTTCCAAGCCGCAAGGGTCGCTTTTATCTTCCGGTCCGGTTCTCCGTTGCAGAAGAACGCCCGCACCACCGTTTGTACCATCCTGCGCCGCCCGCCTGCCGTAAGCACCGAACAGGTAGAAAAGGCCGGGTTTTTCAGCCGCACCCACGGCGGAAGCTGCGCCCGCAGTTCACCCTGCCCCATCATGACATACAGGGAGATATCGTATTGCGCCGGGTCCAGCAGCTTTAAAAGCGAAAGCAGCGCGTTCTCTGCGCCTGCACGCCCCAGCGTATTGATCACAAACAGGATCTTCTGCTTCATTCTGCATTTTCCATGGTTTCGGCTTTCTTTTTGGTCAGGATCTGCATAAGTCTGGCGTTCTCTTCGTTCAAAAGCGACACCCGCTGCGCCAGCTCCTGCGTACGCATCGTCAGGGTGGAAAACCGCAAACTGATGCCCACCCCGCTCCAGATAAAAGCAGCCATCCCGCAAAGCAGCACAAGGGTGCTGCCCGTTGAAAGCAGGTAAAGCCAGCCCGAAAGCGCCGGGACGACCCCCACAAGGAACAGGGCAGCACCAATAAATTCCCAGATCACGGAAAGATCTGCTGTCATCTTTTTCACTGCATAGCTCCAGAACGCACACAGCATTACCGCCACACCCATGATGGCGATCCCCCATTTTGCGATGATTGCAGCCTGCATTGTCGTTTTCTCCTTATTCTGCTTTTGTGTCTTGCCCACGGCGGTCAAAGACCCTGCCGGACGGCTTTTCTCCGCGGCCGTAGGGGAACAGTGTTCCCGCACAGAATGTGTGCGCATCCATGTGTTTTTCTATCCATCGCAGCCGGGCATAGGCCGCGCTCCACCCTGCAAAAGCCCCCAGCACCAGACCGCTGCCCCACCAGATAGCCGGGAGCTGTGCTGCCGCTGCGCTTGCAAGCCCTGTCACCCCGCAAAAGCAGGCGGAAACCGCCAGCACGCCCGTCACATCGCTGAAGTAATGCAGAAAAATGAGCGCATCGTACATTACAAAAACGATAAAGTACCCCGCTGACAGAAGCGGGTAGCTCTGCATCACGCTGCCGGAAAGCCCCAGCTGCGGCAGCAGCACCATGCAGGCCAGAAACAGCACCACCGAAAGGATGGACTGTACCCGCACAAGGTTTTCCAGCCCCTCTGCCAGCGTGCGGAACATGCGCTGCTGTGCCTGCCTGATATCCCGCCCGCGCCCGCCGTTGATCTGCGCGGATAAGGCCCGGTATTTTTCATCGAACTGGTTTTCCACCTGCACGGCAAGGATCACGGTAGCCGACAAATTGGTAAACATGGCAATGCAGGAGGCCAGATCATAAGGCTGCGCAAAAACAAAGCTTTTTGCAACCACCGTCCGGTCTGCCATAGTCCAGAACACGAAATTATGGAGATACAGCCCCAGCGTATACAGAAAGCTTGCCGGCACAAGCTGCCAATACCGCCTGAAGTACTGCAGCACCGGTTTGTAGCGGTTGCTGTTCCGGGTAAAATACTGCCGCACCAGCGCCTGTTCCAGTGTAGCTATCACAAAAAAGCCGACCGTAAGGGCAAAAAGCATGCTCCGTGTCACCGCCCAGCCGAACCGGCGGCACAATACCACCGACAACAGAAATGCCACAAGCAGCCCGCCCGCATAAAAAAGCGCAATGCGCCGGTGCTCCTTGCAGACCGAAAGATAGCGCATGGAATAAAAAGCATATACCAGCGCAATATATCCGCAAAAGCCGCTGAACACATCCCGCACCGGTACGCCGCCCGCAAAATGCTGCCACAGACAGAACGGAATACCCACAAGGCAGCTCAGGGTCACGTTGAGCAGCAGCCCCAGCTCATAGCAGGGCAGGATATCCGCATCCGCTTCCCGGTAGACAGCATCCGACACATAGCGCGAAAGCACCGCATTGAAGGGCGCTGCCGTAAGCAGAGCAAAGATAAAACTATACAGCAGCGTGCAGGAAAACAGCTCCCGCTGCACATAGCTGACAGTGGAAAAGCCCAAGACCCGCTGCATCAGCAGAACGGTCAGCACTACCAGCAGCATGGGCGCTGCCATGGCCCATGTGCTGTGCACCGCCCCGGACAGCTTTACCGGCAGCGCGTTTTTCCGAAAAATACGGTTCAGCCGTATCCCAAATCCAGCCATTTTCTTTTTCCCTTCAGGAGGATGCGCACTGCGGGGCCTCTTCCGTCCATGCTTCAGGAAGCTCCGCCGCGAAACTGTGATAGATCTTCCGGTAGGCTTCTTGCATCTGTTCCAGCCGATAGCCTGCCATCACCCGGCGGTATCCGTTTTCGCCCATCTGCAGCCGCAATTCCCGGTCCTGCGCCAGCTTCAGGATCGCATCTGCGATCTCCTCCGTGTTCATAATGTGCACGATCTCTCCCGCCGGGCCAAAATCGTCCTGTTCGCCGTAGACCAGCCCCGCGCAGTTGCCCACATCGGTGGCAATTACCGGAATATGGCACGCAAACCCCCTCCAGTATGGCCAGCGGCTGCCCCTCGCTGATGCTGGTCAGCAGCAGCATATCCATCCGCCCAAGATGTTCCCGCACGTCGACTTGCCCCGTAAATTCCACATCCGGCAGTCCCAGCGTTTTTACCAGCGCAAAGCACTCCTGTGCGTAAGCCCCGTCCTCATCCAAAGGGCCCATGATCCACAGCTTCAGCCCGGGCGCTTTCGCCTTTGCAAGCGCGAACGCCTGCAGCATGGTCTTGACATCCTTGATGGGCGTCACCCGGAGCACCGCGCCGATGTTGACCCTTGCGGCATCCTCCGGGCGTTTGCCCGCAAGTTGCTGAAACCGCTGCACGCAGACCCCGTTGGGGATCACCATGGTCTTTTCCTGCGGGCAGCCAGACGCGAGCTGAAGCGCTCTGGCCTGTTCAAACAGGCTGGTGACCAGATCTCCCTTCCGGTAGGCCAGCGTGGACAGCTTTTCAAACTGCTCGATCCAGATGCCCTTATACTCCTCCCGGAGCCATCCGGCCCGGATCAGCTCCTCCTGCCGTTCTCTTGTGTAGATGCCGTGCTCCGAGAGCAGCAGCCCGCTTCCGTAGCGGTGCTTTGCCATACAGCCCAGCACACCGGCATACCCGGTAGCCACGCAATGATACAGATCTGCCTGCGGGATCTCCATTTCCATGGTCAGAAACAGCGGAAGATACAGCGAGCGCATCGTCCACAGAAGATCCGTGAACGGCAGCTCCGCATAGCGCGCATCGTAACATTCGCGCACCGCGTTCAGAAAATCCTCTCCCATCAGCAGCGCGTTCAGAGAGGGCTTTTCCCGCTGAAAATAATCAAACAAAACCTCCCACTGCGGGTTTTCGTTCCTGACCAAGCTTTGCAGCGCCGCGTAGTCCGCTGCACGCATTTTTTGCGGGCGGAAGCGGCGCTTTTCCCAGTCTGCATCCTGCAGGTACAGCTCGTGGACCTGCTGCACATTCGCCGGCAACGGATAGGCGTATTTTCCGCGCTGCGCCCGGCTGGCTGCAATGGCAAGGATCACAAATTCCGTTTTGGGGAACAAGCGGATCAGGCTGTGCACCCAGCTGGATACGCCGCCGACCACAAAGGGGTAGCTGCCCTCTGCAACAATGCACACTCTCACGGCTTTGCCTCCTGTGCGGCGTAAAACACTTTTTCGTCCGGCGCAAACGTCAAAAGGAGCTGCGGCTTTTCCGCACAGAGCAGCCACGCCCCGGTCTCGATCTTTACCGCAGAACCGCCCTCCACGCTTTGAAGCTGCCCGTGGTGCCTGCGCACGATGAACCACACCGGCCCTTCCGTGCGCTCCACGGTAATGGTCAGGGTCTGCCCCGCCTGCTGCACTGCATAGTCCAGCGCCAGAAAGCGCCGGATCCTGTCGTCTGTTTCGGACGCTGTTGCCGGTGCAAACATACGGAACGGCTTCCAGTAGGTGTCGGTGTTCCCGAGCACCGCATCTGAAAGTTTTTCCCACAGGTTCTGCCTGCTTTGGGGGTAAAAAACGCAGGCAAAGTCTGCAACGATACCGGTATACCCCAAAGCAGTCTCTGCGCTGCGCATGGCAAGATCCTCCCGGCAGGTGTGCGTCACCGCTCCAACCACCCCTTTCTGGAAGGTCACCGCCTCGGTCTCGTAGCCAAGCAGCGCGCTGTCTGCATCCGCCCGGTGCACCACCGTGCGCACCGCCGCCATAAAATCATCCTGAACAAGTGCCTCATGCAGCGTTTTCTGCACCGCACCGCCGGTGTAAAAAGAAGATACGCTGTACCCGCATCCGGCTTTTTGCCAGAAGGCGGCATCCGCCTTCAGTTTTGCACAAAGCGTGCTCCCATCCTGTGTAAAACCGGAAAGCCCCAGCTCGAGCTGCTGCTCGTTTGCAAGCTGCATAGAGTCGTTCAGCCTTTGCACCTGCGGCTGTGCGCTGCTGCCGTAATCCAGCTTCGGGGCTGCCATGCAGGTAACGCCAAACTGCTTTTTGGCGGCGATGGTGCCTATGGCCGGCCACAGAATATCCCGCTGAAAGCCGGCGAGTGAACGCCCGTAATTCTGCCGGATGACCGCTTCGTTCTCCTCGGTGAACACCGGAAGGTCGGCTGCGATAAAGCTCTGCGCATTGACCACCGGATACACCTCCGCATCCTGCATCTCATACAAAAATGCAGAGAGCAGTCCCAGCCCGGTGCAGCCCTGCAGCATATCACCGCCGGCCACAAACACCATCGCGTTCTGCCCGCCATACCGCCAGAGCACCGGCGGCTGCTCCTGTACATCCACCTCCGGGGCCTCCGGCACAGCTTTCATGTAAACCTTTGTACCGGACAGCAGGCTGAACCACGGGATCCCGGTCTGCAGCTCCGGACAGCCGCTCCCGGCCTTTTCCTCCGGCAGATACAGTGCCTCGCCGCCCAGAAGAAGCCCCGCGTACAGGTGCAGCCCCTTTGCGCTTACCCGGCTCTGCCGTACCGCCCGGATGCCAAGCAGCGCACGCCAGCGCGCCCCGCTTTGGCGCACAGCGCCTTCCGGAATGCCCGCAAAGGCCAATGCAATGCCCCTGTGCACCGCTTGTTCCAGTATTTCCAGCGCTTTGTGCTCCTCCCGCCCGATGGCAGCAGCATCTACCACCACAAGCTGCGGCAGCGTTGTCAGGCCGGAAAGCGCTGTGCCGAAATCGTTGACGGTGCTGTAGCACAGGCACTCCCGTTTTTGATAGTACGCCCAGTCCTTTGCCGCCTTTGCCGCAGACCCATGGCTGCACAGCCCGATGCAGGCAACCGGTGCACGCGGCGTTTTTGCTCCTGCTGAAAATGCGCTGCTTTTTCCGGGCAGCTGCTCCCGTTTTACGGCCCGGGGATTGCTGTTACATCGGGTCCACGCGGCCCTGAAATACCCCAGCCCCTGAAAGAGAAAAACCAGCGCACCCATAGCCGATGTGATCCCGATAAATTCACGCCTCGAGAGCATCATGCCGTTTTTCCCCCATTCCTGTCCGGCCGGTTCAGCGGTTATAGCCGTAGTCGATGTTCAGGTCATACAGGCTGTTCACATTCTGTTCCAGCTTATAGCACACAAAGCCATCATCCTCGTAGTAGACAGTCATTTCGTTGGGATACAGCCTGCGGAATGCTTGTGCCCAGTAATACATATGCGACATCGTGCCCCAGCGGCGCTTCATGGTATAGGGCGCATTGCCCGTACTCTGCGCAAGCGGCCGGCCTGCCCCTTCCGCAGAGACGACCGGCATTTCATCTGCGCGCAAGGGCGCTCCGCTGTAATCAAAAAGATAAAGCGGCTGTTTTTCTATAAAGAAATAAACCGTCCGGGTGGGGATCGTTACTGCCCTCTCCGGCCCCTCTTCCAGTGCCCGGAGGAAGGTGATCATTTCCACATGCCGCCCGTAGCGGAGGATCATGTTGCGTTCATCATTTGCCGAGCAGATCGTCCACTGGTAATTTTCCGGTTCCTGCTGCAGAATGTTGGCTATGCACAAAATGCTCTGATTCGCTTCAAAGCCCGCATTCCCTGTGCTGCTGCGCAGAAGGTCAAACCGCATTATCCCGCACAGGCTTGCTGCAATGGCAAGATACGCCATGCCCTCTGCCGCCGTATGCAGCGGCGCAACTACCGCATCCAGCAAAAGCGACCAAAGCACCCCCTGCGCATAGCAGAAAAAGATCCCTGCCCGGTCCGGCTGCATCAAAACCGGCAGCTGCAAAACGCCTGCTGCCAGCATAAGTGTTAAAAGAACGGCAAACCACCCTGCCGAGCAGAGCATCATGCCGTAGTCGGCCTGCCGGAGCAGCAGACAGCCCCCTCCGGCTGCAAGCACAAGTGCTATGCACCCCAGCATTCCCACTGCCGCGCCAGCCGACTGCTGCGTGATATATTCCGCGGTGCACCCAACGCTCCTACGCCAGATGCTGCGCAGCGTTTCCACCGGTGTCTCTGCCCCGTCCTGCGCCACATCCGACCTCTCTGTTTGCGGCGCACCTTCTGCCGCCGCCTCGCTATGCACCACACGGAGCGCCCAGTAGAGCGACCCCTGCAGCTTATTGCCCTGCAGAACGCCCACCGCCATGGGGAGCACCGCCAGCAAAATACCGACCAGCCCCGCAGCGATGATCTGCCGGAAATACTTCCACTGCACAAACCGGGGCAAAAAACCGATGGCGATCCCGGCGCAGAACATACCCGCAATAATAGCATCGTAAAAATGCACAGTCAGTGTAAGGGAAACGCTGAGAAGAAATCCCAGCAGATACCATTGCACCCGCCTGTGCCGCACCTGCTTTTGTTCCGGCGTTTTCTCCCCGCATTCCAGCGCATATTCCTGAAAAAACCGGATCGCCAGTGCGCCCACCGGCAGGATATACAGCATTCCATGCTCCTGCGGCAGGGCTGCGTTAAAGCGCAGATAGGTAACCGGGTCGATCCCCTTCAGCAGCACATACAGCAGCGTGCCAAAATACGGTGTATAGCGGTTTTTGCACAAAAGCTTCAGCGAGATCAGCATGGCAAGGTGAACACCCGCCGTCTGCACAAAGGCAAATACCCGCAAAAGGATATAGGTGTCAATCCCAAAAACCGTTTCCAGATAATAGAGCACGCAATGGAACCCGTGCGGGTAAACGCCCGCCTCAAAAATGCGGTTTTGGTCCATGGAATTGATCCAAACGTTATGCACCACCACATCCGATGCCTTATAGCCCCATACGGAAACGATGTTTACGCCATAGACATAGCAAAGCGCTGCCGCCAGAGCAGCCAGAAACACCAGCTCCGGCAAAAAACGCACTATACTTTTTGCATCTGTGCGCTGTTTTTCTCTGTTCCATGCCTGATACCGCTGCAGCAGCAAGACCTTTGGGCGCACTTCCCGCTGCAACAGCGCAAGACAGAAATGCATCCGCTGCTCTGCCTCCTGTTCAAAGCCCGCTTTATGGGTGCAAAACCACCCAAGCCCAAACGGGAGCAGCGTGCCCAGAACAAGCGTTATGCGGCCTGAAAGGTGCAGAAACTGAAGCGCAAACACCAGCGCGATCAGGTAAAAATTACCAACCAAAAAATAAAGGAGCAGCCGCTCCGGTGCCGACAGACACTTCAGCTGCCGGTGCAGAAAGGCTGCCGGAAGGAGCAGCGCCACCAGACCGTATGCCATAAAAGCTTCTGCTATCTGGAGTATCGTCAGCACTTCCATGGACATTCCCATACCGCTCCTTCCGCTGATTGTTCCCTCAGCAGAACACCCGGACCAGCTCCAGCGTATCCCGGTCGGGCTGTACTTGTGCCCGCTTCAGTTCTTCCAGCACTGCAAAAAAGCGTTCCCGCTCTCCGGCTGAAAAATAAAGCTTCAGGCGGCAGGTATAAGCAGCCGGCTGCTCCGGGTATTGCTCTGCAAACCGGCAGCACCACCGCTCCATTTCCGGATACATCCGGCATTCCAAAAGACAAAGGCAGACCTTTTCGTACTGCTCCGGCTGCAGCTGTTCCGGCTTTTTGCGGTAAAAGACTTCTGCAGCCCGTTCCATCATCCGGGTGTATTTTATCTGCTCTGGCTCTGTAAAGACCCTCTGTTTCAGAACACGCTCCGCATAATCGATGATCCTGCGCTCTATTCCGGTATCATTTCCCGCTTCCTGCCCCAGCTGTTCCGTCATTTTTTGCATCGTAAGCCGGAAATCGTTCAGTATCTCCTGCAGCGCAGAGGCTGCATAGTGCGCGGTCTCAGAGTCGGTACTATTCAACGCCTTTGCAAGCATGCCGGCAGAATCCGTCACTTCTCTGCGCAGAATATGCAGCGTGAGGGCACGCAGGCGCTGTTTATCGCTCACTGCAAGCGCCTCTTCAAAGGGTGCAAGCTCGTTTGCCCGTTCCTCGTCCGATTTGGGAATGAAATCAGCCTTTGTTTTGCTGAAAAGCCGCGCCGAAAGATCCACCTGTTTGTAAAACAGAAGCCGTTGCACCAAATATCCCGCCAGAAAATACAGCGGACCGATCACCGGGCAAAGCAGCATGACCATTGCTTTCAGCAGATAAGGCTTTGCACTTACCGCCTGCGGTATTTTTGCATGCCTTGCAGCTGCGTGAACACCCCGGTGGTTCTGCGCTGCAGTTTTCCGGCTGCGCAGCAGCCCGGACAAAAGGTAGCACCCGCTGGCCAGCAGGTTCAGCAGTACCACCCACAAAAAGCATTTTTCTGCCGACGTCATGCTGTAATTTCCTCTTCCGGTACAATATGCGCCCTTATGCCTGCCTGCGCAAGCTGACAGAGCACCTTATTTGCATCCGCATTGCTCAACAGAACGTGTATCCTTCCATGCGCAAGGCCGATATGGTCTGTCCGGCACAGCATGCTTTGCAGCTTCCGGCATTTTTCCGGCTCTGCCATCCCGACATTTTCCAGCGTTATAAAGCTACACTCCGTCAGGCCCTGAGCTTTCGCCTCCAGAAATGCGCGGGCCATCTGCCGGAATGCCGCTTCGTTCAGCAGCGGAAGGCCCTTGACATAGCGTTTTTCCCGCAGTGCCTCGCTGTACTGCCTGCTGCTGTGCACCGCGTCCTGTATCAGATAGCCTGCTGTCTGCAGCCGGTCGACCTCGGAAAGGGTCATCCGCTCCCACGGCAGTGCCCACAGCATCAGGATCAGGCTGAGCTTTTCCTTTTCATAAACACCGCAGGCCATCAATGGCGCTTTGGGGCTCAAGGTCCGGTTCACATAGACCCGCTTTGCGGAAAGTTCCTTTGCCATCTCTTCCATGTTCCTGCAGCAAAACGTTTCCCCAAGCTGCCGCGCTTGCTGAGAGGTAAACGAGAACAGCCGGGCAGACCCGTTTTCTTCCACCACATAGACCGCAGCGGAAGGGGTATCCATCAGCTCAGACAGGACCCGGGCAGCTGAAAGAAGCACTTCCTCTGCGCTGCATTGCTGCAGTGCGGCGGTAATGCGGTATAGCCTGCCCATGCTATCGCGTTGATGAAGGAGCTGTTTTTCAAAATTCTGATTGATCCGCACATTGCTGCGGTTGATCTGCGTCATCTCTGCAAGCCGCTGCTTGAGAGAGCGGATCTCGCCTTCCGCATCTTCCCTTTGGGAAATGATCCGGTTCTTGAGGTAACCGGTCGTCATGCCCACCATAAAAAGCTGCGCGATCCAAAGATAGGTATTATAGTCCAGCAGCACGTCCATGCCGGTGCGGTCATGCATCTGCCGGAAGCAGTACCCCGCCGATGCCAGCACTGCCGCGCAGCCTGCAGCGCTCTGCCCATGGACCAGTGCCATAAGCAGAACATAGAGCAGAAAGAAATCGACCCGGCCGAACAGGCCGCCGGAAACTGCACGGTCATGCAGCATAAAAGCCGGCACGAAGCAAAGCACCGTTTCCAGATAGGGCAGCAGGGTCTTTCCTACCCTGCCAAGCATCCTTCTCAGCGGCTTTTCCGCTTGTCCCGTTTTCTCTGTGCGCTGCTTCCGGCTGTTTTGAAGGAGGCGGATATTTTCCCGGATGCCTTCTGCATAAAGTCCCCGGACGCCGCCGCCAAACTCCTGAAAAAACCGGTCCGCGGAAAGCAAAACCGGCATCTTATTCTGTTCCGGCTGTCTTACAAGCCGTGTACCGGGCAGTTGCTCTGCGATCTGTTCCGCGATCTGCTCCGGCGTGATGGTTTTCTGCGCAGCAAGGTGATACAGCGCATGCTCCCGTTTTTCAGCCGTTATGATCCGGTATAAAAGCGCCGCTGCGTCAGTGACGTAAAGCATAGAAACTGCTGTTTCCGACGGCAGCGTAATGGTTCCGCTCTGCAGCGCTTCAAGGATCATCTCAGAGCAAAGATCCGGCTGCGCCGGGCAAGGGTTGCCATAGACCCGCTCCACCCGCACGACCACCGCGCGGAACTGCCCGCACTGCCGGAAGCTGCTGCAGCTCTGCTCCCCCTGCCGGATGGCCGCTGCGCGAAGGTCTGCCGGGCAAGCCTCCGTTTGCTCCGCAATGCGCCCGTCCTGCGGTTTCCCGCTGAAGACGGCTTCCGACGAAAGATAAACAAAAAGCCCATCGCTCCGGCTTGCATAAGCTGTAAGGATATTCGTCAGGTCTGCTGCATAGTGCACAGCATCCCTTTTTGCATCATACCAGGAATAATTGGTATCGTATGCGCCAAAAAACAGAACCACCTCCGGCGAAACGCTCTTTACAATTTCCTGCACGCTCTCGCTGGAACAGGGAAAGTCGTACCGTTCAAACACGCCGGGGTAGGTCGTTTTATCGTTCTTTTTACAGCCTGTCAATAAAAAAACACGATGTCCGTTTTTCTCGAATTCACGGATCACAGAAGCCATGAATGTTCCCTCGCCACCGACCAGTAGTACATTCATAAGCATTCTCCCGAAGAAAGCGGATCGTCACTTCAATTTGCATAAATATACTACTTTTCTTCTTGCATTGTCAACTATTTTGCAGCAATATAGTGCATAAAAAGCAAAATTTCGCGTTATTCACAAAAAGTATCACTCATATTGTACCTTTTGCCAAAAAAAGCATTCTTTTCGTATTTTTCCTTTTCAAACGCGCAGCAGCATCGTTGAATTGCATATCGCAGAGATGCCGTTTTGAAGTTGCGCTAATTTCTTGACTTGTGGTAAAGTTCCCTCCCTGCCGTCTTGACAAGCGGTTTTCTTCTGATTACAATACGAAAAAAGAATCTGCAGAGTGGCTTTTGCAAACTGTATTCATCTGCACCGGGAAAGGAACTTTGTCATGGAACCAAAAACAAAACAATATCTGCTTGTGACCGTTACCGGCGTCACGCTTTTTGTTGCTCTGCTGCGGCTTTCTGCCGTTCTGACCTTTGCCGCAAAGCTCATTGATCTGGTACTGCCCATTCTGGCGGGCGGCATTCTGGCGCTTTTTATCAATGTGCCCATGACCGGGCTGGAAAAGCGGCTGAAACGCCTGTTCTGCAAGGCCAAAAAGCATCCATCGGATAAGTCCATCCATCTGCTCAGCTTTTTCATCACCCTGCTGGGCGTTATTCTGGTGCTTGTGCTGGCGCTGACCCTGCTGATCCCGGAGCTGGTGCAGTCCTTCCACAGCCTTTATGTGCAGATCGAGGCCAATATTCCGCGCTGGACCGCCTATCTCAGCGCACAGGACACCGACATGGACTGGCTGATGCATTGGCTGGAGGGCATCAACTGGGAGCAGCTTCTGCACAAGATCACCGCAAGCATCGACACTGTGCTGGTCAACGCGGTGGGAGCGGTATCTGCCACGGTGAACATCGTGGTAACCGCCTCGTTTGCGCTGATCATCTCCGTTTATATGTCCCTTGGTACGCAAAGCCTCTGCCACCACGCCCGCACACTGGTATGCGCCTATCTCAAGCCCGACCACGCCACCGGGCTGCTTAGGTTCTGCCGGCTGTTCCGTCAGTCCTTTGCAAACTTTCTGACAGGGCAGTGCAGCGAGGCGGTGATCCTTGGTGTTCTCATGACCCTTGCGTTTTCCGTTTTCCGGATCCCTTACGGCAGTCTGGTGGGTGTGCTTACCGCCATCTGCGCCATCATTCCCTATGTAGGCGCGCTGATCTCCTGCGTGGTCAGCGTATTCCTTGTGCTTCTGGTAGACCCTGTGCTGGCCGTGCGCTGCCTCATCGTTTACCTTGCCGTGCAATTCATTGAAAACCAGTTCATCTACCCCCGTGTGGTAGGAAAATCCGTAGGGCTTTCTCCGCTGTACACCCTTGTTGCTGCCATGATCGGCGGAAAGCTTTTTGGCATCATCGGCATCATCTTCTTTATCCCGCTGATGGCGGTGGTCATCGAGCTTGTAAAAGAGGATGCCCTCCGACGCCTGCACACAAAAGAGACCCTGCAATAAAACAGCGGCCCCGGAGAGTGCTTCAAACGCTCTCCGGGGTCTTGTGCTTTTATGCTTTATTTTTTGCCAACGTTCTGCAGGCAGTTTTCCGGTACGGACAGCATTCCGGGCAGGGGCACAGCGGTGCGCCGCAGGTGCTTTCCATAGGGTTGCGGATGCTCTGGCACAGACGCTGCCGGTGCAGCAATGCGGAGATCACAGCGCCATCTTTTTCCATTTCCGGATCTTGGTCCGAAAGGTCCCGAAGGGAGCGACCGTGTTGACGTGAATGAACTTGTACACCTCCCACACCGCTGTTTTCGTGGCGTCATCCGCCCATTTTCTCCTATGCGGCTGGAACAGCTCCTCCTCGCTCATTGAATCGATCATTGCATCAAGCTGATCAATATTCTCCTTCAATCGGGCTTTCAACTCCTGCAGGGATAATGGTGCATAAGTATCCGTGAACCACTGATACAATCCACCCAGTTGATTCCATTTGAAGTCCTCCGACGGCGTTTTTACCGGTAGACCGTTTCGTTCATCCGTTTCCCATTTCAAAACCAGTGTCGTCCAACCCACCTGATACGCAAGGTTTTCTGCCGGTGTCCGATCCACCTCCTCGACCCGTTTATCCTTTAAGGCTTCGGGGATGTCATCAAACTCTGAAATATACTTCTCGAATGCTTTATTGATCTCCGCTTTGAGCTCTTCCTTGTTGTTATATGTTCGCAAAAAAAACACCTCCGTAGATCCAGTTCGCTGCACCCAGTATACCACGCTTTCTCCCTGCAGAAAAGTTCCTGCACAAAAAAGAGCCGCTGCGGTCAAGGATAAAAACAAGCTCTGTGAGATCCTTCTTCATGATCTAACAAACGTAAACAGCGTGCCCTTTCATTCCCTCCCTTTTTTACCCTTCCCGTTGCTCCACAATTTCCAGGCTGTCCCGCCCGACATGGCAAAGCAGGAACAGCACGCTCACGCCTGCGGCTTTCGCTTCGGCCAGCGCTGTGCCAAACTCCGGCTGCGTGTCAACATTCGGCCTTACCTCGGTGATGCCTTCCATCTGGATCACAAAGGCCACTGCGCACCGATACCCTGCCCCCTGCGCCTGCGCCAACTCATGCAAGTGCTTCACGCCCCGTTCAGTGGGCGCATCCGGGAAATAACCGATACCGCCCACTTCCAGTGTGCAGCCTTTGACTTCCAGCAGGTATTTCTGTTCGCCCTTTTCCATGTAGAAGTCGATGCGGGATTTTCCGTAGGTAAACTCCGGCCTGACAAGGTCAAACTCCTGCTTTGAGAGCCATTCTCCTACCACCTTGTTGGGTGCCTGACTGTCCATATTGACCCAGCCAAATTCCTGCTTGCGTACCGCCACAAGGTCGTATTTTGTCTTGCGTTTCGGGTTGTCCGACACTTCCAGACGCACCGCCGCACCGGGCAGCAGCAGTTCCTTGCACCGCCCGGTGTTTTTGACATGGACGGTTTCCACTACACCGTTCACGTCTACATGGGCAATAAAACGGTTGGGACGGTCAAGAAAAATGCCGTCCACGATCTCTCTGTATTTCAAAACTCACTCCATTTCACTTTTTGAGCAATTCCAGCGCCTTATCCATCGGTACGCAGTCTGCATAGCGATCCGGCCAGAGGAACTCATTATAATAGCGATAGCTCTGCTCCCTTGTTATGTACTCATTGTCCTGCGTAGAATTTGCGTAGGCGGGAACGATCATGTGCAGGCCATGCTCAAAGCCTGCCTCCACCGTTGCATTGATGCAGAAGTCCGTCATGATGCCGCAGACCATCACATCTTTTTCGCCTTTTGCAGTCAGATATTCCAGCAGGCCGCTCTCCTTTTTGAATGCACTGCAGACGGTCTTGACGAACCGTTTTTCGGTCGGCAGCGGTGTGAACTCAGAGTAGACCTCAAACTCGTCGTCCCCGATGGAGAAGCCTGTCCCTGGCCCATCGTCATGCTGGACATAGATGACCTCTATCCCCTGTTCGCGAGCGGTCCGGATCAGTTCTTTAACATTGCTGACAAACTTTTCGAACGCATACAGGCGTTCATCCACGATACCTTTCTGTGTATCCACAACCAGTAAAACCATATGCTATCCCTCCTGTTTTTCTTTAGTCCCATCCTACCACAGACTGCCGGTTTCTACAAGCAGATTCAAAAAATCCCCACAGGAAGCATATAGCCTGTGGGGATTCCTTCAGCCGCCCATGGCGATGAGCACCAGCACGACCACCACCGCCGCCATGGTTGTGACCGCCGCCACCGCCGGACGAACCGCCAAAGTTGCGGTTGAACGCCGTCATGTACTGGGCGTAGCCCGTGGAGCCCTTGCCGAAATAGCCGTAATCACCGTTTGCCATGGTATTTTTCTCCGTTTGATGTTTTTTGCTTCTGAGCTTATTCTATCAGAGGTGGTATCCCATAAAAATCTCCTTTAGGAAATCGTGACATCCTCCTCCAGCGCCTTTCGGAAGGGTTGTGGGCAGTTCATCGGGCTGCTGCCAGCCCATGCTGATGGTAAGACTGCCCTGTGGGTCAGCGTCCACCAACAGGACTTTTTGCCATCCATTGCCAGCCCGATGCCCAGATTTTCACAGGTGGTGCTTTTCCCCACACCGCCTTTTTGATTGGTGACTGCAATAATCGTAGCTTTCTTTGCGATAACATCACCCCGCTATTACAATATATTTGGAACCGGATATGGTAGCCAGCCATATTCCATTCCATCTCGTTCCTAAGCTACAATAAGAGAGTAATCGGCTAACGTTCACCCCGCAGGGCTTTCACGTCCGTCCGAAAGACAGTTAGCCATCTCTCTTGTTGTAGCATTCGTTTTAAGCAGGTTGAGCCACCGCCAAGCGGAGCGTTCGTGTCACCCAATAGATTGAATCGGCAACGAGTAAAAGATGGATTCCGGTTGCAAATACAAAATAATGGAGGAAAAACATGAACGCAGTAGGCATTGACGTTTCCAAAGGAAAGAGCATGGTTTGTGTTATGCGTCCTTTCGGAGAAGTGGTACTCGAACCATTTGAAGTTTTACATACCGCCCAGAACCTGAACGATCTGGCTGGGAAGCTCAAAGCTCTGGACGGAGAGACCCGCGTTGTTCTGGAAGCTACCGGGAATTATCACAAACCAGTTACTTTCGTTTTACACGATGCGGGCCTGTTTGTTTCCGTAGTCAATCCTATTCTGATTCACGACTACGATAACAACAGTTTAAGACGTGTCAAGACGGATAGGAAAGACGCTGTTAAAATCGCTAACTATACGCTGGACAAGTGGACACGGCTGCGGCAGTAGCGTCGCAAGGGGGTGTAGCCACCTTGACGGAACAAAGTGACGAAGCATTCTCGGTCGGGCAGTTTTCTTTTGCTGACCGGGAATGAAGCTCCGCAGGACGCACATCCTCCCGATAGGAGAGTATAGAAGTGCGCCCTTTAGTTCCTAAAGGGCTTTTATCAGTTCGCCAAACTGGAATTTGCAAATCTCATTTTGCATTTCTATATGAAATCATAATATGACTTGGTGCAAATAATACTGATGCTATAATCAATAGCACTGACCTACTCATAATCCCACTAAAAAGAAACAAAATTGAAGGAATAATAGAAAGTGCTAATGCTCTGAAAACGCTATTTTTCTTAAAACAAATGATCCAAATTGCGCAGTAAAGCATTACCAATATAGCATCTACAATAAGGTATAGTGCAAATGTCTCGTCAGACCACCACCCGAACCAAGTTCCCGGAATATTGATTATCATGAATCCGAAACAACCCAATCTCCCTACTTGTTCTGTGACCTCAACATATTTATTGTTCCACTTATTATCAAATCCATCTTTGCACTTAATCGCAAATACAACATTGGGTATCATAATGACTGCAATAAAAATCAGCCCAAAAACATTAAACCATTCCATATTATCTACCATCACAAATTCCGATTGAGATTTCACCTGTTTTAAGAAATTTAATAACTGTTATATTTTGTTATTAAATTCTCCGCAAACCATTGAAAACACTGGATTTGTCGCAGGTGAGCTTTCCCTTATTGTTTCCCTTGTGTTATATCGTCCCACCAGTGTTTACGAACTCTGATAAGGGAAAATACAAGGGCACAAGATGTCCGGTGGACATCTGCTCTGTGCCGACCGAAGCGGCAGCGGAGACCAAAAAAATCATATAAAACAGTATAACACAAAATAAAAGTAACATGGTGAACTGATTGAAATGCTTCTGATTTTTGTAGCGAATAATTGATTAAATGATAAGGAGATACGATACGATGAGAACAATATTTGCAGAATACAATCCCAAACGAAACAGTATTGATGTTTATATATAGTGGCTCAGTTGTCAAGACAAAAATCTGAGATTTTTATAATGAACTGATATAGTGGATAAGTTACATGGAACATGGGGAGGATAGTAGAACTCTCCCCTGAACCAGTTTATGCTAAGCTACATATGGCAACAGCATTGCCGGATAGTAGCATTCAGCCGATGTCTGATAGCCAAGTGCGGAGTGACGCCGCTCAAAGTTGTAGGTATGAATATACTGTCCTATGGCAGCTTTGGCTTCTTTGATGTTATTGTATTGCGTCAGATAGGCTTCTTCATACTTGAAGCTACGAAACCAACGCTCAATCATGATATTGTCCGCCCAGCGGCTTTTTCCATCCATGCTTTGACGGATACCATTTTCTTTTATAAAGTCAATGTACTGCTGACTTGTAAACTGGCATCCCTGATCAGAATTCAGTATCTGTGGTTTGGCTACCTTGAATGCTTTTTTCAAGGCATTGATGACCATTCTGGTATCGAGTGTATCATCAACTTCCCAACCAACGATGCAGCGACTGTGCCGATCAATAACGGCTGTCAGATATAAAAATCCACGTTTGATCGGAATATATGTAATGTCAATAGACCATGCCTGGTTTGGCTTATCTATGACGGCATTTCTAAGAAGATATGGACATACTTTAGCCTGTTGCATCCGTTTGGAAAGATTCATCTTCGGATAAATCGGATAAATATCCATTTCATTCATGTAACGTCGGGTCTTTCGACGACCAACCTGATAACCACGTGCTTTCAGCTGTGCGGACATCTGCCTTGCACCCCCATGCCGGATTGTCAGTATGAAGGTGATCGATAATCTCTTTGCAGGCAAGTTCGTCTTCTGAAACAGGCATCCCCTTGTAGTAAACACTTGTACGGTTGATATCAAGCAATTTTGCTCCGACGGAAACAGGTAATTCCCTAGTCGTCAAAAGGTTTTGGACTAAATTTACTCTCGTAGTCAGGTCCGCAAATTTCTTCAGATTTTTTTTGAGCCAGTCAACCTGCATGGTTAACTGACCAACCTTTTTGGCATACGCCGATTTTTCCTTGCGTTCTTCGGAAAGCTTTTCCCTGAGGTTTTCCTCACGCTTGTCGTCAAACACAACTGACGCATTGTCAAGGAATTCCTTCTTCCAGTTGCGGAGCAGATTGGGCTGGATGTTATTTTCAACTGCCAGGGTGTTGAGATCTTTTTCACCCTTTAACAGTTCGATCACAAGGTCTGATTTGAATTTGGCACTAAAATTTCTTCTTTGTCTGGACATGATTTAGAATCCTCTCTTTCATACTGATTATAGTATATCAGATTCATTAAAATCTGTCCGAAAAAGTGTCTTAATTTATGAGACCATTATAATAGTCGTTGTCTGGAACATTCACACTATCAAACAATCTATTCATAGTATATCAACCATTTTTCCAATGTCAATAATCATTTAGATTATCTAGGTATTTTCTTTTTTGAAGTTTTATGATATATTATTTTTGTGTAAAAAAAGGAGGGTTAAAATGGCAGCAAGAAACAGCTTTAAAAGTGGTTCCTGCGAAATGATCGTATTGCATATTTTAAAAAGTTATGGTGACTGTTATGCTTATCAAATTTCACAATATATAAAAAAATATTCCAATGAGAAACTATATTTTCCTGAAGGATCACTGTATCCGGCTTTTTATAAGCTAATTGATCATCACTATATAACCGATTATAAAAAGAAAACTGGTAAAAGACAGGTAAAAGTTTACTATCACATTGAACCAGCTGGAGAAAAACGATTGGAACAACTTTTGTCAGACTATCAATCATTGGTTGATAGCATTGATACCCTGTTAGCATTTGACTTTGCGTCATTAAAGGAGGGACAAAATGAATAAAAATGG